>Ga0265798_10006272_pt1 | contig 15666 bp, 13 predicted proteins | sample P3T30metagenome_FD_192430 | JGI IMG/M metagenome (GOLD analysis project Ga0265798, IMG submission 192430) | Plant litter microbial communities from East Loma Ridge, Irvine, California - P3 T30 | ecosystem: Environmental > Terrestrial > Plant litter > Unclassified | place: USA: California... | reverse complement strand
CGACCTCGATCCACCAGGGTTGGCCGTCTTCGCGCGCCCCGGCGCCGCGCAATTCGCCGCCGACTTCCACCAGGTAGTGGCGCAGCCCGTGCTTTTCCAGGCACAGGCCGAGGCGGTCGACCGCATGGCCCTTGGCCACCGCCGACAGGTCGAGCATCGCGCCGCCGGGCTGGTACAAGGCGCGCCGTGCGCGATCGAGTGCGACCCGGGCGCCGTCGCGGCGCGCCATCAGGGCCGCCACCGCATCGGGAGAGGGCGCATAGAAGCCGGCCTGGTCGTAGCGCCGCCGGGCGCCGAAGCCCCACAGCTCGACCAGGCCGCCTGCGGCCGGATCGTAGGCGCCGGCGCTGGCTTCATGCACTTGCAGCGCGTAGTCGATCACCTCGAAGAAGGCATCGGGCAGCGCGTGCCAGCTGCCCGCCGGCGCGGCATTGAAGCGCGACAGCAGGGAATCGGGTTCCCAGTGGCTCATCTGGGCCACCACCAGCGCCAGTTCGGCTTCCAGCAGCCGCTGCAGGCCGCCCGCGAGCCCGGCCGGCGCGCCGGGCGGCAGCATGAAACGCGCCGACCAGTCCGTCCCCATCGCGCTGCCGCCGAGCAGCTGCGCGCGGCTGCCCGCCGGCGCCGGCACCGGGTCGATGTCGAGGGGAATGAGGACGGCGCGTTCGGCCAAGGCTTACTCCGGCAGGATCTCGAAGGTGGCCGAGTAGCTGTAGCGCTTGGCCGGCGGCTCCACGCCCGGACCGCGCGGGGCGTTGGCCGGGTAGGCGGCGCTCAGCCAGTACATATTCGGCGCCGGCAGCGGGAAGCTGGCTTCGCCGTTGGCGTCGGTGGTGAGGCGCACTTCGTTCAGCGTGCCGCGGTACTTGACGCCGCCCGGGATCAGGCTGAAGGGGAAGTTGGCCAGCGGCTTGCCGTCGAGCTGGAAGCGGAACTTCGCGGTCTCGCCGGCGCGCAGCTCGGTCGGATTGCTCAGCGCGACCATCTCCAGGCCGGTGCCGACCGGCTTCAGGGCGCCGTTGCTCGACTTGTTGCGGGTCACGAAGGTGTCCTGGCGCTGCACCATGGTGGTGGTCTTGACGTCGGTGGCGCCGGCCGGCGGGCCGTCGGCGCCGCGGAAGCGCTTGGTCTCGCCGTTCAGCTTGTAGCTGCCCATCATGTTGGTGGCGGCCAGGGTGAGGCGGTAGGTGCCGTCGGTGGGCAGCAGGATGTCGACGGTGGAACGGTGCTTGCCGGTGACGGCGGCCGGGGCGGCGGCGGTGCTGCCGTCCGGGCCGGTGACGGTCAGGCCGTCCAGCTTGAGCGGCACGTGGTCGAATTCGAACAGGCCTTCCGACACGGCGCCGTCGATCGTGACCCAGGCTTCGCGGTCGGTCTCGATGATGCTGGTGTTGGGAATCATCCACGGGCGGTGGGCCTGGGCCGCGCAGGCGACGCCGGCGAGGGCGACGGCGATGGCGAGCTGCTTGATCATGTTCTTGTTCATCCCTGTCTCCTTATTGGACCGCAATGGCGACCTTGCCCAGTTCTTCCTTGCCCGCCGCCTCGGCCGCCAGCTTGCCCTTGGCCGGCCAGCTGAAGGGCACGCGCACCAGTTCGCGGCCGCCGCCTTCGCGCGCGGCTTCGATCACCAGCTTGTAGTCGCCGGCCGGCAGCTTGTCCAGGCCGGAAATGGCCGGGCCGAAGTTCAGCGTGTGGCTACCGGCGGCGCGGGTGGCGCCGCTGACGCCGTCGATCGGCAGCTTGGCGTCGCGGCCGGCCTTGCGCCACCAGGTGCGCAGGTCCTTCACCCATTTCTCGCCGGCGTTGTTGTTCTTCTTGACGTCGTACAACACCGACAGCGTCGATGCCACGGTCTGGTCCGGGCGTTCGATCCAGATCGCCACATAGGGCTTGTGGTATTCGGCCACGTTCAGTTGCGGCAGCTCGAACTTGACGGACAGGTCGGCGGCCATCGCCCAGCCGGATGCGAGCGGCAGGGTGAGGGCGAGCGAGTGGGACAGTTTCATAAGGCCTTTCGGAACGTTAGGATGAAAGCTTGGTTGGTGAATATCGGGTATTCAATGTACGAATAACAGGGCGATCACGGCCGGCAGCACGATCCCGAGGCCGATCACCGGCCAGGTCGAGGGCCGGTTGGCCGCGTGGTATTTCAGGATCAGGAAACCGGTAACGCAGAACACCACGCAGGCGATCGCGAAGATGTCGATGAACCAGCTCCATACGCTGCCGGTGTTGCGGCCCTTGTGCATGTCGTTGAGCCAGGAGATCCAGCCGCGGTCGGTTTTCTCGTATTCGGCCTGGCCGTCGGCGCCGAGGCGCAGCCAGGCGTCGCCGCCGGGGCGCGGCAGGGCGATATAGGCGTCTTCCTCGCTCCACTCGGCGCGCACGCCGCGCACCTGGACCGGGAAGCTGCGCTCGGCCCAGTCGGACAGCTCGGCCGGCAGCGGGAGTTTGGCGTCGGCGTGGGACTCGGCGAATCCAGCCAGCTGGGTCGCCAGGGCCGGCGGCAGCACGGCCTTCTGGCGCACCACCTGCGGCTTGGCCTCGATCTGGGAAGCGTGGTTCAGGGTAAAGCCGGTAAAGCTGAACAGCAGCATGGCCATCAGGCAGATCGCCGAACTGATCCAGTGCCACTGGTGCAGCTGGCGCAGCCACAGGGCGCGGCGCGCGCCGGGCAGGGCGGGCGCGTCGGGCCGCGTGGGGGTGGAGGAAGAGGGAAGGGGGCCGGTCGGGTGCATTTGCAAATGATAACGATTATCATTTAGTCGGTCAACTCGGCCATGCTTCCTTGTTGACTTGCAATGCGTAAAGATATGTAAAAGAGCCGTTGCGGGGCGAACAAAATAGTCCGAACGGAGTCTGTCGCTTTCTGAGCATTGCGTTACAATACTGAGCGCAAATTAAGCAGTCCTCTGCATTGATATGCCTCGAAGTCTCGAAGAGTCCTTCCCTCACAACTTGAGTAGTAAGTGCGATCCGCTAACCGGTCAGGCCGTGTCGCGGAAGGTTAGATTAACCCGCCCCAACCTCGCGAAACGCGAAGAAAGGTGAGCAAGAATGATGCAACAATATAACGCCAACTCCTATCTGTTCGGCGGTAATGCGCCGTACGTGGAAGAGTTGTACGAAGCCTACCTGAACAATCCGGGCTCGGTGCCGGATAACTGGCGCGCCTATTTCGACGCGATGCAGCACATGCCTGCCGTCGACGGCACGGAAAAGCCGGACGTCGACCACTCTTCCGTGATCGCCTCCTTCGCCGAGCGCGCCAAGCAGGGCCCGATGCGCACCGTGATCGCTTCGCCCGACGTCGAACTCGGCCGCAAGCGTGTTGCTGTCACTCAACTGATCGCCGCTTACCGCTACCTCGGCTCGCGCTGGGCCAACCTCGATCCGCTGCAGCGCCAGGAGCGCCCGCCGATCCCGGAACTGGACCCGGCCTTCTACGGTTTCTCCGAAGCCGACCTCGACACCAAATTCAATATCAGCAACACCTATTTCGGCCCGGAGACCGCCTCGCTGCGCGACCTGCTGAACATGTTGCGCGATACCTACTGCCGTTCGATCGGCGCTGAATTCATGTACGTCAGCGATCCGACCGAAAAGCGCTGGCTGCAGGAAAAGCTGGAATCGATCCGCTCGACGCCTGCCTTCACCGCAGAAAAGAAAAAGCACATCCTCGAGCGCCTGACCGCGGCCGAAGGCCTGGAACGCTATCTCCACACCAAGTACGTCGGCGCCAAGCGCTTCTCGCTGGAAGGCGGCGAGTCCTTCATCGCCTCGATGGATGAAGTCATCCAGCGCGCCGGCGAGCAGGGCGTCCAGGAAATCGTCATCGGCATGGCCCACCGCGGCCGCCTGAACGTGCTGGTCAACACCCTGGGCAAGGCCCCGTCCGAGCTGTTCGAGGAATTCGAAGGCAAGCACGCCGACGACCTGCCTTCGGGCGACGTGAAATACCACCAGGGCTTCTCGAGCGATATCTCGACCGCCGGCGGTCCGGTCCACCTGTCGCTGGCCTTCAACCCATCGCACCTGGAAATCGTCAACCCGGTCGTCGAGGGTTCGGTCAAGGCGCGCATGGAACGCCGCGGCGACCGCCTCGGCAAGGAAGTCCTGCCGATCCTGGTGCACGGCGACGCCGCCTTCATCGGCCAGGGCGTGGTCATGGAAACCCTGAACCTGGCGCAGACCCGCGGCTACGGCACCGGCGGCACCGTCCACCTGGTCATCAACAACCAGATCGGCTTCACCACGTCCGACCCGCGCGACGCCCGTTCGACCCTGTACTGCACCGACGTCGTCAAGATGATCGAGGCGCCGGTCCTGCACGTGAACGGCGACGATCCGGAAGCCGTCGTGCTGGCATCGCAGATCGCGATGGACTACCGCACCGAGTTCCACAAGGACGTCGTGGTCGACATCGTCTGCTACCGCAAGCTGGGCCACAACGAGCAGGACACCCCGGCCCTGACCCAGCCGCTGATGTACAAGAAGATCGCCAAGCACCCGGGCACCCGCAAGATGTACGCGGACAAGCTGTCGGCGCAGAACACCATTCCGGCGGACGGCGGCGACCAGATGGTCGCGGCCTTCCGCGCCGCCATGGACGAAGGCAAGCACACCACCGATCCGGTGCTGACCGACTTCAAGAACAAGTACGCCGTCGACTGGGCGCCGTTCCTGAACAAGAAGTGGACCGACGCCGCCGACACCGCCGTCCCGCTGACCGAGCTGAAACGCCTGGCCCAGCGCATCACGACCGTGCCGGAAAACTTCAAGCTGCACTCGCTGGTCGAGAAAGTGCTGGCCGACCGCGCCGCCATGGGCCGCGGCGACGTCAACCTCGACTGGGGCATGGGCGAACACCTGGGCTTCGCATCGCTGCTGGCTTCGGGCTACGCGATCCGCCTGTCGGGCCAGGACGCCGGCCGCGGCACCTTCGTGCACCGCCACGCCGTGCTGCACGACCAGAACCGCGAACGCTGGGACCAGGGCATCTACCTGCCGCTGGCCAACGTCCAGGAAAACCAGGCGCAGTTCACCGTGATCGACTCCGTGCTGTCGGAAGAAGCGGTGCTGGGCTTCGAATACGGCTACTCGACCGCCGAACCGAACACCCTGACCATCTGGGAAGGCCAGTTCGGCGACTTCGCCAACGGCGCGCAAGTCGTCATCGACCAGTTCATCGCCTCCGGCGAAGTGAAATGGGGCCGCGCCTCGGGCCTGGTCATGATGCTGCCGCACGGTTACGAAGGCCAGGGTCCGGAGCACTCGTCGGCCCGCATCGAGCGCTTCCTGCAGCTCTCGGCGGACCACAATATGCAAGTGGTCCAGCCGACCACCGCGGCCCAGATCTTCCACCTGCTGCGCCGCCAGATGGTGCGCCAGTTCCGCAAGCCGCTGATCATCTTCACGCCGAAGTCGCTGCTGCGCAACAAGGACGCCGGCTCGCCGCTGACCGACCTGGCCACCGGCGGTTTCCAGACCGTGATCCCGGAACAGGACGAGAAGATCGATGCGAACAAGGTCAAGCGCGTGATCGCCTGCTCGGGCAAGGTCTACTACGACCTGGTCAATGCACGCAAGACGCGCGGCATCACCGACACGGCCATCATCCGCATCGAGCAGCTGTACCCGTTCCCGCACAAGGCTTTCGGCGCCGAACTGAAGAAGTTCCAGAACGCCACCGAAGTCGTGTGGGCGCAGGACGAGCCGCAGAACCAGGGTCCGTGGTTCCAGATCCAGCACAACATCTTCGAAAGCATGGACGCCGGCCAGCGCCTGGCCTACGCCGGTCGCGCCGCTTCGGCGGCCCCGGCCGTCGGCTACAGCGACAAGCACGTGGCGCAGCAGAAGGAACTGCTGGACACCGCGTTCTCGAAGTTGAAGGGCTTTGTCCTCACGAAGTAAGAAGAGCAGCGCTAAGACCGACCCCGCGCCCCGCGCGGGGTTTCGCACAGAATAAATAACGGAGTTTTTAAATGGCACAAATCGAAGTCAAGGTACCCCAGTTGTCGGAATCGGTCGCTGAAGCGACCCTGCTGTCGTGGCACAAGAAGATCGGCGAGTCCGTCGCGCGCGACGAGAACCTGATCGACATCGAGACCGACAAGGTGGTCCTGGAACTGCCGGCCCCGAACGCCGGTGTGATCGTGCAAATCATCAAGAACGATGGCGCCACCGTCGTCGCCGGCGAAACCATCGCCATCATCGACACCGAAGCCTCGGCCCAGACCAGCCCGATCGCCATCACCGCGGCCCCGGTCGACAACGCCCCGGCCACCGTGCCGGCACCGCAGGCCGCATCGGCTTCCACCGGTTCCAAGGGCGACGTCGCCATGCCGGCCGCCGCCAAGATCCTGGCCGACAACAACATGAGCACCTCGGACGCCACCGGCACCGGCCGTGACGGCCGCGTGACCAAGGGCGACGCCCTGGCCGCCGTCGCCAACAAGGGTGTCGTGGCTCCGGCAGCACCGGCACCGCTGGCCCAGCAGGCCGCCAAGCCGGCACTGCAGCAAGTCGCCGCACCGGCCCCGGCCAACCTGGGCGAGCGTCCGGAAGAGCGCGTGCCGATGAGCCGCCTGCGCGCCCGTATCGCCGAGCGCCTGCTGCAATCGCAATCGACCAACGCCATCCTGACCACCTTCAACGAAGTGAACATGGCTCCGGTCATGGACCTGCGTAACAAGTACAAGGAAAAGTTCGAGAAAGAACACGGCGTCAAGCTGGGCTTCATGTCCTTCTTCGTCAAGGCCGCCGTCGCCGCGCTGAAGAAGTACCCGATCCTGAACGCCTCGGTCGACGGCAACGACATCATCTACCACGGCTACTTCGACATCGGTATCGCGGTCGGTTCGCCGCGCGGCCTGGTGGTGCCGATCCTGCGCAACGCCGACCAGATGTCGATCGCCGACATCGAGAAGAAGATCGGTGAATTCGGCCAGAAAGCCAAGGACGGCAAGCTGACCCTGGAAGACCTGACCGGCGGCACCTTCTCGATCTCGAACGGCGGCGTGTTCGGCTCGATGCTGTCGACCCCGATCATCAACCCGCCGCAGTCGGCGATCCTGGGCGTGCACGCGACCAAGGACCGCGCCGTGGTCGAGAACGGCCAGATCGTGATCCGCCCGATGAACTACCTGGCGATGTCCTATGACCACCGCATCATCGACGGCCGCGAAGCCGTCCTCGGCCTGGTGGCCATGAAGGAAGCGCTGGAAGATCCGGCACGCCTGCTGCTGGACCTGTAATTCACCGTAGCCAGGGGCGCGCCGGCCGGCGCGCTCGTGCTGCTGTCTGACGAGGGAGGACAATGATCTCCGATGAAATCAAGCGTTTGCACGAGCTGCACCAGGCCGGCGCCCTGAGCGATGCCGAATTCGAACAGGCCAAGGCGAAAGTCCTGTCCTCGTCCGAGAAGGTACGGCTGAACAAGGCCGCGGCCACCGACGGCAGCTTCGCCTCCGAGCTGAACGCGCTGCGGCGCTCGCGCAGCGACCGCTGGATCAGCGGCGTGTGCGGCGGCCTCGGGGCCATCTCGGGCGTCGATTCCTGGGTCTGGCGGCTGGTGTTTGCGCTGTTCACCCTCACATTCGGGTTTGGCGCGCTGATTTACCTGTTGTTGTGGATCTTCGTACCAGAAGAATAAATTCGTCATCCCGGCCGCGCTGCGTCATGCGGCCGGGAAAACAAGGAAACGATCAATGAGCACTGAAAAACAATTCGACGTCGTCGTGATCGGCGGCGGTCCTGGCGGCTATGTCGCCGCCATCCGTGCGGCCCAGCTGGGCTTCAAGACTGCCTGCATCGACGATGCGGTGAACGCCAAGGGCGGTCCGGCCCTGGGCGGCACCTGCACCAACGTCGGCTGCATCCCGTCGAAGGCACTGCTGCAGTCGTCGGAACACTTCGAGCACGCCGGCCACGCCTTCAAGGAGCACGGCATCAACGTGCAGGGCCTGGAGCTGGACCTGGGCCAGATGCTCAAGCGTAAGGATGGCGTGGTCAAGGCCAACAACGACGGCGTCGCCTACCTGTTCAAGAAGAACAAGGTCAGCTTCTTCCACGGCCGCGGCACGCTGGCCGGCAAGGAAGGCGAGGGCTATACCATCAACGTGTCGGGCAAGACCACCGATACCATCAGCGCCAAGAACGTGATCGTCGCCACCGGTTCGAACCCGCGCGAACTGCCGGGTGCGGCATTCGACGAACGACTCATCCTGTCGAACACCGGCGCACTGGCGATCGACGCCGTCCCGGCCAAGCTGGGCGTGATCGGCGCCGGCGTGATCGGCCTGGAAATGGGCTCGGTCTGGCGCCGCCTGGGCGCCGAAGTCACCGTGCTGGAAGGCCTGCCGACCTTCCTGGGCGCGGTCGACCAGCAGATCGCCAAGGAAGCGCACAAGGCCTTCACCAAGCAGGGCCTGGGCATCCACCTGGGCGTCAAGATCGGCGCCATCACCAAGGGCGACAATAACGTCACCGTGGAATACGCCGATTCCACCGGCGCGGCGCAGAGCGTCACCTTCGACCGCCTGATCGTCTCGATCGGCCGCGTGCCGAACACCATCGGCCTGGGCTTCGAGAGCATCGGCCTGCAGCTGGACGAGCGCGGCTTCATCGCCGTCGACGACGAATGCCGCACCGGCGTGCCGGGCGTGTGGGCGATCGGCGACGTGGTGCGCGGCCCGATGCTGGCGCACAAGGCGGAAGAAGAGGGCGTCGCGGTTGCCGAGCGCATCGCCGGCCAGCACGGCCACGTCAACTTCAACACGATTCCGTGGGTGATCTACACCTCGCCGGAAATCTCCTGGGTCGGCCGCACCGAAGAGCAGCTCAAGAAGGATGGCGTGGCCTACAAGGCCGGCACCTTCCCGTTCATGGCCAACGGCCGTGCGCGCGCGCTGGGCGACACCACCGGCATGGTCAAGGTGATCGCCGATGCCGCCACCGACGAGATCCTGGGCGTGCACATCGTGGGCCCGGTCGCTTCCGAGCTGATCTCGGAAGCCGTGGTGGCGATGGAGTTCAAGGCATCCGCCGAAGACATCGCACGCATCTGCCACGCTCACCCGACCCTGTCCGAAGCGACCAAGGAAGCCGCGCTCGCCGTCGACAAGCGTTCGCTGAACTTCTAAATCCGCAGCACCGCAGGGTGGACGCCTGCGCCGTCCACGCGTTGATACGTAACGGTTCCGGTGTCGCGCACGATACCGGAGCCGCCAACAATCACCGCGTGGACGGCACGGCCGTCCACCCTGCGTTTGAGCACCCCATCCATGAACGTCCAAGAGTATTACCAGCACGCGCTGACCGAGCGCGGTTTCAAGTCCGACGCCGCCCAGCAGCGCGCCGTCGACCGCCTCCAGGAAGCCTACGACGACTGGGTCGGCTACAAGTCGCAGCGCTCGTCCACGTTCAAGCGCCTGATCAACCGGCCCGAGGTGCCGCGCGGCGTCTACATGTGGGGCGGGGTAGGGCGCGGCAAGTCCTTCCTGATGGACAGCTTCTATTCGGTGGTGCCGGTGGTGCGCAAGACGCGCCTGCACTTCCACGAATTCATGCGCGCCGTGCACCGCCAGCTCGATGAGCTGAAAGGCGTGGAAGACCCGCTGATCGAGGTCGCCAAGCGCATCGCCAAGAAATACCGCCTGATCTGCTTCGACGAATTCCACGTCAGCGACGTGGCCGACGCGATGATCATGTATAACCTGCTGTCCAAGCTGTTCGAGCTCGGCGTCTCCTTCGTGATGACCTCGAACTACGATCCGGACAAGCTGTACCCGGACGGCCTGCACCGCGACCGCATGCTGCCGACCATCGCGCTGCTGAAGGACAGGCTCGACGTCATGAACGTCGACGCCGGCGTCGACTACCGCCACCGCGCGCTGGAACAGGTGCAGGCCTACTACACGCCGCTGAACGCCGGCGCCGACAAGGCCCTGCGCGACGCCTACGCAAAGGTGGCCGACACCGCCGACGAGGATCCGCGCGTGCACATCGAGCAGCGCGAGATCCGCGCCCTGCGGCGCGCCGGCGGCGTGATCTGGTTCGACTTCGCCACCCTGTGCGGCGGCCCGCGCTCGCAGAACGACTACCTCGAGCTGTCCAGCCAGTTCCACACCGTGATCCTGTCCGGCGTGCCGCGCATGTCGGCCTCGATGTCGTCCGAGGCGCGCCGCTTCACCTGGCTGATCGACGTGTTCTACGACCACAAGGTCAAGCTGATCATGTCGGCCGAGGTCGCGCCGGAGCAGCTGTACACCGAAGGCGCGATGTCGAACGAGTTCCACCGCACCGTCTCGCGTATCATTGAGATGCAGTCGCGCGAGTACATGCTGGCCGAGCGCCGCGGCGCCGCCGATTCGCTCGCATGACCCGATCGAAGCCCACCAAGAGGACCCGATGACCATTCAATCCGTAATCCGCAAGGCCGCCCTGGGCGCGCTGCTCCCGATCCTGCTGGCCGCCTGCGCCGCCCAGGACGTGGTGCCGCACGAGGCGCCGCCGCCGCCCGTCAGCTCGGTGGCCCAGGCCGACCAGCAGCTCGGCGCAGTCGCGCGCGAACGCGCCGCGATCGAATCCCGCTTCGCCGAGCGCGAGCGCGTGTGCTACGACAAGTTCTTCGTGAACCGCTGCCTGGATGAAGCCAAGGAACGCCGCCGCACCGCGCTGGCGGCCCAGCGCGCCATCGAGATCCAGGCCCAGCACTTCAAGCGCCAGGCCGTGGTCGAGGAACGCGACCGCCAGATGGCCGAAGCGGAAAAGCGCTTCGAGGCACAGCAAGCGAAGATGGCCGCCGAGCCGCCGAAGGCGCCGCCGGTCGTCAAGCCGGAGCCGGCGCCACGCACCCCGACCGCGCCGAAACGCATCGCCGAGCGCAATGCGCGCCAGCAGGCGCAGCAAAAGCGCGAGGCCGCCGACGCCGACAAACGCGCCGCCAGCGTGCGCGCCTACGAGGAACGCAAGGCCGAAGCAGAAAAACGCCAGAAGCGCGTCGCCGAACGCAAGGCCGAACGCGCCGCCGAGGAAGCCAAGAAAAAGTAGCCCGGGCATTCGAGGCGCGGGCGCCTCGAAGCAAGGTGCCCACGCGGGCGTTCGCGTATTGCCAGTGCCTGCGTAGGGTGGGCGGCTACGCCGCCCACGCGGTGGTGCGCGCCGCCCGCTTCGTCGAATCCGCAAGCGGAGGAGGCGTCGAAGCCCCCGCGATCACCGCTGCGCCACCAGCTTGATGATGGCCATCGTGCAGTTCCCTCCCTTGCCCTGCGAACGCTCGGCCGCCTTGCCAATCAGAAGCTCCGCCGCCTGGCGCGGTGTTGACTTGGCGGTCGCCGCCCCGAGTTCGTTGTCGGTAAAGAAATGCCACAGCCCGTCCGAGCACAGCAGGAAGACGTTGCCGGCTTCCAGCCCGCTGGCCTGCCCGAAGCTGAGGTAGGGATCCTTGCGCGCATTGCCCAGTACATTGAGCAGCAGCTTGGAGCGGCGGTGGTTGCGCGCCGCTTCCAGCGGCAGGCGGTCGCTCGATACCAGGTGCTCGACGTAGGCGGCATCGCTGCTCCGCGCCAGGCACTTGCCATCCTGGAAATGATAAAGCCGCGAATCGCCGATGTGGGCCCAGACCGCGTCGCCCTGCGGCGTCAATACCAGGCCGACGAAGCTGGCCAGGGCCGGGACCTGGGTCGCGACCGCGTTCATCTTGATGACCAGGTGGGTTTCCTCGACGATATCGCGCAACAACTGGCGCAGGCGCGCGGCGTCGGGGCGGTCGCCCGGCTTGAATTCGTCGAACACTTGCTTGGCGGTGTGCAGCACCTGCTCCGAGGCGGCTGCCCCGGCGATCCCGTCCGACAGGATCGCCAGCACATAGCCGGGGGCGCGGGCGCCGGTCATCAAGGCCGCCCGGTCGTTCTGCTGGGGGCGGTTGCCGATGTGCTGGGCGGTTCCGGCTTCGATCTTGTATGGACTCATGGACAGGGTGAATGCGTGGCTTTCCGATACCGGCTTGCCGATCTTTGTTGGCGGCAAGGGCAGTGTAGATTAAACTATGCACCGAGTTGCCCCTGTGTTGCAAGCCGTTATGCATAGCGCCACCCGGTTGCGCGGGCAACGCCGCCTTCCCACCCCAGCCTTCAGCCCTTACCTTGTTCGGAAATAAGATGATCAACGTCCAGGAGATCCACCGCCGTATTGTTGAACTCGACGTGGAACATCGCGACCTCGACGCTGTCATAGACATGCTGACCCGAGACGGTCACACCGATCAATTGCAGCTGCGCCGCCTCAAAAAGCGCAAGCTGCAGCTGAAGGACCACATCACGCTGCTGAAAATGCAGCTGGTGCCGGACGTTCCGGCCTGACCGTTTTCGCCCTTACCTTGACTGAACACCTCTCCCTACCCGACGCCTCCGCCCACGAACCGGCGCAGCCGCCCGGTAAATACGACGCTGAAGTCGACCGCATCTTCGGCGCCGGCGGCCCGCTCGCGCCCGCCGTCGGCAGTTTCCGTCCGCGCCAGTCGCAGACCGAAATGGCCAAGGCGATTGCCGACGCCATCGGCAAGCAGGGCACCCTGATCGCCGAGGCCGGCACCGGCACCGGCAAGACCTTCGCCTACCTGGTCCCGGCCCTGCTGTGGGGCGGCAAGACCATCATCTCGACCGGCACCAAGAACCTGCAGGACCAGTTGTTCTCGCGCGACATTCCGAACGTGCGCGCCGCCTTGCGCGCGCCGGTGTCGGTGGCGCTGCTCAAGGGCCGCGGCAACTATGTCTGCCACTACCACCTGGAACGCACGCTGTCGAACGGGCGCCTGAGCTCGCGCGACGACGTCGGCCACCTGCGCGAGATCTCGCGCTTCGTCAAGATGAGCCAGTCGGGCGACAAGTCCGAGCTGACCAAGGTGCCGGAAACGGCCTCGGTCTGGAACCTGGTGACCTCGACGCGCGAGAATTGCGTGGGCCAGGAATGCCAGTACTACCAGGACTGCTTCGTGATGAAGGCGCGCCGCGAGGCCCAGCAGGCCGACGTGGTGGTGGTCAACCACCACCTGTTCTTCGCCGACGTGGCGCTGAAGGAGGGCGGCATGGCCGAACTGCTGCCGTCTGCCAACACCATCGTCTTCGACGAGGCGCACCAGTTGCCGGAAGTCGCCACGCTGTTCTTCGGCACCTCGGTCTCGACCACGCAGGTGCTTGAACTGTGCCGCGACGTGCTGGCCGAAGGACTGGCGCATGCGCGCGCGGGCGTCGACTGGGCCAAGGCCGTGACCGTGGTCGAAAAGGCCGCGCGCGACCTGCGCCTGACCTTCCCGGACGGCGGCACCCGCCTGTCGCTGCCGCAGATCGCGGCCGATTCCGGCTTCTTCCCGGCGCTGGAAAAGCTGAAGGAAGAGCTGGAAGGCTTGATCGACGTGCTGGAAGAAAACGCCGAGCGCGCCGAGACGCTGGAACAGTGCCGGGTGCGCGCGGTCGAACTGCTCGAACAATACAAGGCCTGGAAATCGGAACCCAAAAAGGGCAAGGAAATCGAGGGCGACGACGCCGTGCTGTGGGTCGAGGCCTTCGCTTCGGCCCTGCAGCTGCACAAGACGCCGCTGTCGATCGCGCCGATCTTCGCCGGCCAGCGCGCCGGCACGCCGCGCAGCTGGATCTTCACCTCGGCCACGCTGGCGGTGAAGAACGACTTCAAGCATTTCTCGGCCCAGCTCGGCATGACGGGCGAGCCGGCGCACACCTGGCCCAGCCCCTTCAATTACCAGGACCAGGGCATCCTGTACGTGCCGACCGGCCTGCCCGAGCCGAACACCATGGGCTATACCGACGCCGTGGTCGACGCCGCGCTGCCCGTGATCGAAGCCGCCGGCGGGCGCACCTTCTTCCTGTGCACGACGATCCGCGCCGTGAACCGCGTGGCCGAGCGCCTGCGCGAGGAATTCGCCGCGCGCGGCCTGGAGTTCCCGCTGTTCGTGCAGGGCGAGCGCGGCCGCACCGAGCTGCTGGATTCCTTCCGCAACGCCGGCAACGCCGTGCTGGTCGGCAGCCAGAGTTTCTGGGAAGGCGTGGACGTGCGCGGCGAGGCGCTGTCGCTGGTCATCATCGACAAGCTGCCCTTCGCCCCGCCCGACGACCCGGTGCTGGCGGCGCGCATCGAGGTGATGGAAAAGAAGGGCATGAACGGCTTCGTCCACCACACCCTGCCGGAAGCCATCATCAACCTGAAGCAGGGCGCCGGCCGCCTGATCCGCGACGTCGACGACCGCGGCGTGCTGATGCTGTGCGACCCGCGCGTGATCAGCAAGCAGTACGGCCGCCGCATCTGGCAGAGCCTGCCGCCATTCAAGCGGACGCGGGTGCAGGCAGAGGTGATCGAGTTCTTCAAGCCGTCCGAACAATGAGGGTAGGGTGGGCGGGTTCCCCGCCCACGCATTCAATCCGTTCCTGCGCCGCCTGGACGCGTGCACAGCCGGGCTACGGTACGATCACCACTTTTCCTGTCACCTTGCGCGCTTCCATGTCCTGCAGCGCCTGCGCAGTGTCCGCAAGCGCATAGCGCTTCGATACCAGCGGCTTGAGTTTTCCCGCCATCATCCAGTCCAGCAGCGTGCGCATCGCCGCAGCATTCGCCTGCGGCTCCTTGCGCGAGAAATCGCCCCAGAACACGCCGACCACCGAAGCGCCCTTGAGCAGCATCAGGTTCCACGGCAGCTTCGGGATCTCGCCATTGGCGAAGCCCACCACCAGGTGGCGTCCGCGCCAGGCGATCGAGCGTAGCGCCGGTTCGCTGTAGGCGCCGCCGACCGGGTCGACCACCACGTCCGGTCCCGTGCCGCCGGTGGCCGCGCGGATCGCTTCGCGCAGGTCTTCGCGGCTGTAGTCGATGAGGACGTCGGCCCCGTACGCGCGGCATACCGCCAGCTTCCCGGCGCTCGACGCCGCCGCGATCACGCGCGCGCCCATGGCCTTGGCGATCTCGACCGCTGCCAGGCCGACGCCTCCCGCGGCACCCAGCACCAGCACCGTTTCCCCGGCCTGCAAGGCAGCGCGGTCGGCCAGCGCGTGGTACGCCGTGCCGTAGGTGAGGGTCATCGAGGCCGCCACCTCGAAATCCAGGCCGTCCGGCATGCGCACCAGTGCTTCGACCGGCGCCAATGCCAGTTCGGCAAAGGCGCCGGTGCGGGTAAAGGCGATGACCCGGTCGCCGGCCGCGCAAGCGTCGACGCCGGCGCCGACCGAGCGCACGATGCCCGCGAACTCATTGCCCGGAATGAAGGGCAGCGCTGGCTTGTTCTGGTACTTCCCCTGGATGGTCAGCACATCCGGAAAGTTCACTCCGGCCGCCTTGACTTCGATCACGACCTGGCCGGGGGCGGGGGCCGGATCGGGGAGGTTTTCCAGGGCCAGGCTGTCGAGGGGGCCCCAGTCGTTGCAGACGATGGCTTGCATGTTTTTCTCCTGTTTTGCGGGCGATGACCGCAGGGGTCCGTAGGGGTCTGTAGGGGGCCGTAGGGGTCAGAGCCCGGTCTTGCTCTTGAAAGGGCTCTGACCCCGAAGTTGTTGGCCGCAGCATACCTTACGGCTGAAAACCGGGGTCAGAGCCCTTTGAAAAGCAACACCGGGCTCTGACCCCTGGCGCTGACCCCTGGCGCTGACCCTGGCTCCC
>Ga0265798_10006271_pt1 | contig 15667 bp, 15 predicted proteins | sample P3T30metagenome_FD_192430 | JGI IMG/M metagenome (GOLD analysis project Ga0265798, IMG submission 192430) | Plant litter microbial communities from East Loma Ridge, Irvine, California - P3 T30 | ecosystem: Environmental > Terrestrial > Plant litter > Unclassified | place: USA: California... | reverse complement strand
TAATAGATTAAGTAATAGTCCGTTTAAGTAATAAATTACTAATGTGATTCCCTAGACTTAATAATATTAGTTACTTATTATTAATACCTAGTATTGTTCTTTTCTTATTTGCAGGTGGAATAGAAAATGGAGTAGGTACAAAACCCGTGCCTAAATAGTAAACAATTACTATGAAGTTTACCACTATATGCTGGAAAACCCTAAAGGTTTAGCTTTTATTAATACTAAATCATAACTTAGTATAAGTAAAATGTTTAAATATGGTACAATGGGCAATCAGCAGGAAAACAGAACATAAGGTTTTGTATTATCCTCAGAGACTATACGTGGTACACTCCTTTTAATAAGGGTGAAGATATAGTCCATGGACATGTTAAAACATGTCTTATATATACATGTATTTTACTTATTAGGCAGGTAAAGCTAATAAAATACTAAAATCTTCCTTAGAACCCGTTTCTTTCTTGCCTAATAACTCAACTAATAAAAAACTAGCCCTCGCGTCTTCTTTTTTTTTTTTACATATTAACAAAAAATTTGTTACATATATAAAAAAAAAGAAGACTGGGGCTGCTGTGCTGGTGGTTATTTAGCAGGATTAATAGAAGGGGATGGTTCTATAATTGTTCCTGTTTGGTCCCCCCCCCCCTTTACTTTGTAAAGGGGGGGACCTAAGACAATTAGAAATGAATACAAAAGATTTTAACGAATCACCTTTACTAATTGTATTCTATACATAAGTATAATTAGATAGAATTTAATTATACATAAGTATAATTAGATAGAATTTAATAGGAAGATTTTATTGACTTTACCTTATAACTCCCCTTACTAGTCCCGGGAGTTAATACATCATTGTATACTATAAGTGATGTATATGAATTTTGACAGGATTCAATTTTTTTAACTCCGTTATTGTTATTACTTCTTCTGTTAGCTATGCTAATGCTGATACTCAAAAGGAATCTATTCTTAATGATAATAAAAGTAAAGCGGGAATTTATTGTTGAACTCGTTTAGAATCAGGTAAAAAATATGTAGGTTCTAGTATTGATCTATATCGTCGATTTATGCAATATTATAACATAAAATATATCACTAGAACATCTAAATCTAGCCTAATTTGTAGAGCCTTGCTTAAATATGGTTATTCAAGCTTTCAACTTGAGATTTTAGAATATTGTGATCCTTGTTCTGTTATAGAGAGAGAACAATATTATATAGATTTCTTAAAGCCAGAGTATAATATATTAAAAGTAGCAGGTTCATTTTTTGGTTATAAACATACCCCTGAATCTCTTGAAAAAATGAGAGAAATAGCTCTTAATCGTTCAGATGAAACAAAAGCTAAACTAAGAATGGCAGCATTAGGTAAAACATATAATCACACAGAAGAAACCAAAATTAAATTGAGAGAAATCATGCTAGGGAAAACTCATTCTGAGGAAACAAAACAAAAATTAAGTACTATACAATCTAATAGAATAAAACACCCAGTAAAAGGTATAACTATAAAGGTTGAAGATACACAAACAGGTCAAATTTATCTTTATGATTCTTTACGAGAAGCCGGAAAAGGGCTTAACAGTAACCACATGTCTATGAAGTATAACTTAGATAATGGTAAACTTTTTAAGGGTAGATATCTTATAATTGCGGTTAAACCTTAAACAGTTTCTCCCTCCGGTTTGTACTACTTAATGGAAATATGAGAACTCCTAAGATAGAGGCTTTATATAGGCTAATTGATTGGTTAAATGCTAAATATAAGGATAAGCCCGAAATAGTAAAACTAGGTTTGGATTCTAGTTGACTAGGTAGCAACCCGTGATTAGCTGGGTTTATTGAAGCGGATGGTCATTTTTATTGTGGTTTTGATTTAAATCCAAAGTGTATAGCAAATACTGTTAAATGTTACATGGCTATATCTCAAAAAAATTTATACAAAGCTAATTCTGATTTATCTCAAAAAGATAATTCCAATCTATATATTATGGAAAAAATACGAGAGTTTCTTGACGTTAAGAACGTTAATCAGATTAAAAGAATTAAAGGTGATTATATTGAATTAGCATATTCGGTAAGAACAACTAAAAAAAGTTCTTGCGATATTTTAATAAATTATTTAAATGCTTATCCGTTATTTAGCTCTAAGCATCAAGATTTCTTAGATTGATCTAAAGCACATCATATAAGAATACATAAAAAGTATAAAACTCTAGAAGGATCCTCAGAATTATTATTCCTAAAAAACAGCATGAATACTAAAAGAACTCAATTCAATTGAGATTCATTAAACAGTTTTTACAGTTTAATGTAATAAGGGTTAACAAGAACGAGATAATAAAAATATATAGAGTTTTTGACAGGGTGAACTCTCAACATGGATAGGGAGTTGCTTTGAGGTGACTCAGAGGCAATAAAACTCTTTTCGATGCGTGAAAATCCTCAAGTGTTAAATTATTTAAATGAAACACAAGTGATAGGCTACTCATGTTTCTTATAGGTAACGTATGTAAAAATGCCTATGGCAAGGGGACAATACGCCTGAGTAAATAAAATGAATTATTCTACTCATCAGAGACTTAATAAAGAGTATCTCGAAAATCATTAAAAATGATTTTCGAGATAATGGTATAGTCCGAACAATAAAGAAATTTATTGAGTACAACGATAGTTTATTTTAAATGAGGTTGTTAACATAATTGTTATCCACCATTATCAGGAATACAAAGTCATAGTGGTCCAAGTGTTGATTTAGCTATATTTGGATTACATTTATCTGGTATAAGCTCCCTTTTAGGAGCTATGAATTTGGGTCTTACCCTATCCGTCCCTAAAGTTAAACACCTTATAAATATAACTAGAATAAGAGTTATAAGTTATGGTGTGATGTTTAAAAAATATTATTCTACTCTCATTCTATCTAGTTCTAATGACAAATCAACAAAATTTAACCCAAAAAACCACAAATTGAATCCTAATTTTTTAACAGGATTTATTGATGCAGAGGGTTCATTTATAGCCATTATTCGTAAAGAACCTCGTAATAAAACAGGTTGAAGGGTAGAAGCGAGATTAGCTATTGGTCTTCATAAAAAAGATGTCGCATTGTTGGAATTCATTAAAAATTCTTTAGGAGGAGTAGGAGATATTGCACCTCAAGGTAAGGACTGTTTACAATATAGAGTAAGTTCTATTAAAGATATAATGGATGTGGTAATACCACATTTCGAGATGTACCCTTTACTGTCTCAAAAAAAAGCGGACTTTGAGCTATTTAAAAGTATTGTAAAACTAGTTAATGATAAAAAGCATCTTACTTATGAGGGAATCTTAGATATTGTATCCTACAGGGCTTCTATGAATTTAGGTTTATCCAGTCAATTAAAATCCGCCTTTCCTGAAGTTATCCCTAGACCAAGACCTGTTGTGCAAGGGCAAACAATTAAAGATCCTCATTGATTAGCTGGGTTTGCATCTGGAGAAGCATGCTTTTTCATTCGTATTACTAAATCTTCTTCTACTAAAACAGGATCTCAAGTACTATTGAAATTTCTAATACCCCAGCACAGTCGAGATACCTACTTATTAAAAAGTTTTATTAGCTATCTAGGTTGTGGTAACTACCACCCTCGCCTTAAAGAAGATAAAGGTGAATTTGTTGTGGAGGATTTAAAGAATATCACTAGTATTATTATTCCATTTTTTAAAAAGTACCCTATTATGGGTATTAAGGCTGAAGATTTTTTAGACTTCTGCAAGGGTTCTGAACTTATGTTAAATAAAGAACATCTTAATAATGAAGGACTTGAAAAACTTCGTATGATTAAGAGTTCAATGAATAAAAAACGTGTAGATGCGAGTAAAGATTAATGTTGAAAATAAATTTGCACCTTTGGACACTTATAAAAGCAATAAATACCTATATATGTATAATAGGGATAAGTCTATTTTGTATTTTTATACAAAGAAAATTAGTGATTTTTTTCATGTTGGAATACATTATATTACTTTAAAAAAACATTTGAAAAAGGGTACGTACTATTTGGGTAAATATATGTTTAGCAAGGAGTTTGTGCCTTCAGCTAAGTATAAAAAAATTTCTCTCTTAGAACTAGATTTGAAATTAAAAAGAGATAGAAAAGAGAAATTTACACGAAAAGGCTAATTTTTGTTTTGTGTAATTACTTTATCAATTTTACTCGTCGAATTTAGGATTAAATGTATTTCTTACATATTTAAGATATTCAACAAGCTTTCAATTAACAGTTAATAAATGTTACTTTAGTAGCAATAAACCAAAACATATGTTTAAAAACAACTCTGAAAAAGATAATAATTATGGTGAGGATAACCTCCCTTTTGGGGGAAAAGACAATAACTCTAAAAAAAAGGGTTCTCCTGAAAACAATGATAAACCTAAATTGGATAATCGTTGAAAAGAGATATTGGGTAGAACAGGTCCTAATAAACATGCACATGTAATAGCTGTGGAGCAAATTAATCGCCGTGGAATTGTGACTGCTGAAAAAATTAATGAAATTTTAGCTTACTGTAATATTAAAATTACAGAACAAGAATTAAAATCTTTAATTGATACTGCAAGTTTTACTTTAACTAATTTAGATCAAAAAAGTATAACTAAGGATGTTCTTAAAGATAAACTTGGCTTTTAGATTAAATGGCTATATTAATTTGTCTCATAGAAAGAGTGGTTTATTAATCCCTTTATTACATAAAGAAGGATTGAAAAATTTCTCTTTACAAGTTTTTCCTTTTTACCATAATTACATTAAAGGGTCAGAAATTGCATTAGAACAATATTATTTGTTAGACTCTAGTTTCACATTAAATACCATAAGAGTAGCTAATAACCCCAGCGGGTCAAACTCAAAGAGTTTATATATGTATAACAGAGATATGAGTATATTATATTTTTTTTCAACAAAACAAGTAGATTTCATTAGAAAATTAAATGTTCATCATATTACATTTTCTAAACATTTAAAAAACGGTACTTTTTATTTAGATAAGTATCTTTTTTCAAGTGAACCGGTGTTAACTGCTAAAGTTAAAGTTATGTCTGATTTAGATTTAGCTTTAATGCTGGAAAAGGACAGAGTTAAATACAATAAAAATAAATCTCTTAATAGTTTATCTAAACCTGTTAGATTAACATGTGTGGATAATTTAGAAAACACTATTGTGTTACCTAGTTTAGGTAAATGTGTGGAATATTTACATAACAAAGGTTTATCTGCTTCTCAAGTAACATTAGTTAAACACATTGATTTAGGTAAAGCATATAAAGGATATTTATGTGAATATGTGAAAGAAAATACGTTGTAATGGGATTCATATAAAATTTTTAACTGTATGCTGGGATAGCTCAGTGTTTATAAGTACTTGATAGTAAAAATCTTGTAAGCTATGCTTAATCAGCAGGAAACAAAAGTAATTTTGATTATGATTAGATTCCTCAGAGACTACACGTTAAAGACCGTATATTAATACGCTTAAGATATAGTCCACAAATAGTTACTATTTTAACTATTTTTAGTCATGACAACTACATTTAATATGAGAAGTCCTGGAATTAGATTACATAAACTAATCTTATTTGCATGAGCAGTTGTTATTACAGCTGTTTTATTATTATTATCATTACCTGTCTTAGCGGGTTGGTTTAGTTTATTTTTTAATAGCTCTAGCCCTATTCCCCTTTCCTTAAATAAAAAATCTAAAACTGTAACTTTAGAACAAATACCTAATGAATTAAAAGAAGTATTAATAGGGTCGGCTTTAGGTGATCTTTATATTAGGAAAAGATCTAAAAATACTTCTTTACATTTCAAACAAAGCATTAAAAATGAACCTTATATTATTCATCTTTATACAATATCTCAAGAATTTTGTAAAACGACTCCCCAAATTAAAGATGCAAAACTTAAAGATAAAACCCATCAATCAATATTTTTTGATACATTGACTTACGAGGCATTTAATTACTACTATGACTTATTTTACAAAAATAAAAAGAAAGTAATACCTTCTAATATAGAAGAATTGTTAACCGCTAGATCTCTTGCTTACTGAGCAATGGATGATAGGAGTCCTGATCGTTCAGGTTTTGTTTTTAATACTAATTCCTTTACTTTGTCAGAAGTTGAGTTATCAGTTAAGGTATTAAAGAATAAATTTAATTTAAATTGTTCAATACATACTCGAAAAGGTATGGCAATAACACCTTACTTGTTGTATATTAAAGCGGATTCTTGAAATAAGTTTATAACTTTAATAGAACCGTATATAATACCACATTTTCAATATAAATTAAAATTAAGAGGTTCTTTTAAAAATAAACAGTAAATAGGATAAGTTTTAATCTTTGGTATTTTATATTTACAGAGCAAGGAAATAAGCGACTAGATATCTAGTCGCTTAGTCTTTAAAGACAATTTAAGTAAAGCCGATTAGCCCTAGGGTATTAATAGTATATTCTGCTCGCTTTAAATTTGGCTATATTCTGGAACAAGTTATATAAAGATTAACTCAATCAGAAGGTAATTAGATAGTTACAATCTATCTAAGAACCTCAGAGACCACACGCCAAAATATCTTTATTTTGTATAAGTTTGTATTTTTCTCTGTATATTGTTCTTAGATTTAATCATACGAATAAAAATGTAAACAAATCTTTTTTGTTTAAAAATAAGGCCGGTAAACTTATTCTGCCGGCTCTAAATTTGGCCGTATTCTGGGAACCGTTATATGAAAGTATATCGCAATCAGCAGGTAATCTATTAAGTTTGAACTTTTTAGAGAACCTCAGAGGCTATACGCCAAAGTATTTTTGTTGTAGTTTAGAACTTTTAACCTTTCCTTTATGCACAACTTTTAGATGCATTCATACTGATAACCATAATAAAAACTTAAATAAATCTTTATTTAGTTCTTATTTCACTGGGCTTATTGAAGGTGATGGTACAATAATAACACCAAAAACTTTAAGAAGCCCTAAGGGTAAGTTAAATTACCCCGCTATACAAATAGTTTTTCATTTAAAAGACTTACCTTTAGCTTTACTTGTTCAAAAAGAGTTAGGTGTAGGATCATTATCTAGAAAAAAAGGGGTAGATGCTTATATATTAACTATTAATAGCTATGAAGGTATATTGTTAGTTATTTCATTAATAAATGGAAACATGAGAACACCTAAAATACATAGTCTTAATGCATTAATCGATTTTTTAAATAAAACTAAAGGAACCAGTATTGAAAAACATCCTGTATCTATAGAGTCTTTAGATTCCAATCCATGGCTGTCGGGGTTTATATTATTTTTTTTTTCTTTTGCTTAAATCAACTACTAAACACTGCAAAAGAAAAAAAAAATCAGCAGACGCTTCTTTTCAAGTAAGAACTACTCTTTCAGGTAAATATCCTAAACTTGAATGTAAACTAGAAATATCCCAGAGACGGGAGGATCACAAAGGATATGATAATTTACATTTTTTACGTTATATTGCTGAGTTTTTAGAAACGGAAGTAAAAAAAATAAGATCGGATAAACCAAAACCTGAGTATAGAGTTAGAACTACTAACCTTAAAGGTAATATGAGTGCTAAAAATTATCTTTTACAATTTCCTCTATTTGGAACTAAACATTTAGATTCCTTAGATTGAATGGAAGTAGTAGACATGTTTGATAGAAAGGAGCATAATACAGATGAAGGAAAGGAAAAAATAGTAAAGATCAAATCAGGTATGAACAATTTCAGAACAATTTTTACTTGAGATCATTTACAAAACTTCTACAACTTAAAAATATAAGATATGGTCCGGTCAAGCACGAGAGTGTTTGCGTACCTACACTAAGTTTTAATAACTTTTTAAGCTTAAAGAATAATACTTTAAGCTATGGGATTTCATCCAGTAGGTCAACAATTTTAATGGGAATTATAATGGTTCTTATTAATTTTATGCAAACATACTCGGTTGAAAATTTAGAAGGATTATCCATAGTATGCTCTCATGTTCTTTTGGTTAAAAGATATTATAACAAGGGATCGCCAGCGCACAAAACTGAATCCGATTTTTTATTATATTATTTAGCGGGATTAATTGAGGGTGACGGTCATTTTAATACACCTAAGAAACTTACAACACCTTCTGGTACAGCCAGAGTTGGTGCTATAGAAGTAGTTTTTACTATAAAGGATAGACCTTCAGCAGAATTCTTACAATCTCTATTTGGTGGAAGATTATACGACCACCCCCATAAAAAAATTACTAGATGATTAATTCAAGATAAAAAATCTGTTACTAAAATAATACATTCAATTAATGGAAAACTTAGAACACCAAAGATTAATTCTTTATATGAAATGATAGATTTTCTTAATGCTAAAGGAGATAATATTATAAAACTTCCTATAGATTCTAGTCCTTTAAGTAGTAATGCTTGATTGGCTGGTTTTATCGATGCAGATGGACATTTTGCTATTAAGGGTTTTACTTCAAACCCTAAAACATACTTAGCAATTCAATTTTATTTAAGTCAACGTAACACAGATAAAAGTGGGGAGAGCTTAGAGAAATTAATGTTAAATATCGCAGAATTTTTACAAGTAAAGTTAAATAATAGAGTATTTTCTGAAAAATTCCATCAGTTTGTTATTAATACTTCTAACCGTGAGAGCAATAAGATTTTAATTGACTATTTAAATACTTATTCTTTATTAAGTTCAAAATATTTAGACTTTAAAGATTGGGAAACTGTTAATAACATATATATAAATAAATTACATAAAGATCCAATACAATTTGAAAAAATACGAAATATTAAAGCAAATATGAATAATAACAGAACTTATTTCTCTTGAGCTCATCTTGAATGAATTTTATCTCGCTAAATACATATAAGAACGACTAATACTAATAATATGAATACATAATTTACTATTTGATAATCATATCCTACTAACTTTTCAACCAGTATAATAGAATTAATAAGTGTCGCCAGTTTGCCCTATAATAATGGGAATTACTATGGTCAGGATAGGACTGAGAATCCAATAAAAGGCCAATTTGTGGAAGTGAACCTTCTGCACTAAACCATCAAATTGACGGGGAAGCCCTAAAGCTATTTCAACCAAACAAGTATGGTAACATAATTTGTGGCACAGGTAATGACTCGTGGTATGGTAAAATCGAAATAGATGTACGAAAGGAAATGGGTAATCCGCAGCCAAGCAGCATAATGATTATTTATTATTATGGTGTGCAGTTCATCGACTAAATGTTGGTTGGCTTTTTTTTAATTAGCTTAAGATATAGTCAAGCCCCATCCGAAAGGGTGCAGTATAACTATATTACGCTAATGCAGAGTATGTTATATATTAAATGGATAGTTTATATTATTCAGGGAGAAGTACCTTAACTCAGCCTGTAAAATGGCTAAAGAGGGAGATCTGATTAACAGATAGAAACTTTAATACATCATTCTTTGAAGTAGCCGGAGGTGGTGACCCTATATTATATCAACATCTTTTCTCAACACTAGAATTTAATAATTTTATACTATCAACATTTTTTAGTTTTACAGATTTTAAACTACATAACCCCCCTAAACCCCACTCATTTACTAATTTACCGTTACAGAGTGCAACTCCACACGGAGAATGGAATTCACCTCAAGGGAGGAGTGGTATATATAAGGATTGGCGTAAAGATATGCATAAAATGCCTCCTGAGGAAAAAAGATTTCATTTAAAGCAAGAGCAAGATTATTACAGGGATAGGGAAATGGAGAATCCTAGTACTTATAATGAATTAAAGCTTCAAGCTGTTACAAGGGATTTGGAGTTACTAGACCGAGGTGTTCCGCTGCAAACACAGCTCCAAACACATCCCCATACACAGCCCCTAACACATCCCCATACACAGCCCCTAACACAGCCCCAAACACACCCGAATACACAGCCCCAAACACAGCCCCATACACAGCCCCAAACACAGCCCCAAACACATCCCCAAACACAGCCCCAAACACACCCGCAGCAAACACGTTCGATACCTATTCAATCCTTACTAAATCCGGAAAATTTAGGTGTTTTTATAATTAGTACTTTTACAGTGCCTGAATTTGTTAGAAGTATGATAATGTATTTAAGACCATTGTTCAGTGCAATACTGCCTTTAGTCTTATCTGCTTTACTTATGATTGCTCCATATTTCATTATGCATACTTATACTAGGTTAATTCATATGTTTGGTGAAGATCTTTCCAAAGTTATTGTTATCTTATTTTCAGTTATATTCTATTTAATTAGTTTATTACTTAAGATACGTAAAGCTAATAACTCTGTTGGTTTATATGACAGATTCTTTAATTTTGCAGCTAATCATTATTCATCTGGAATACTATACTTTTTTATCTTGTTACTAAGTGTAGGATTAGTCTACTGTTGTGTTTGTGATTGCAATTGTGTTTGTGATTGCAATTGTGTTTGTGATTGCAATTGTGTTTGTGGTTGCACTATTCGTTGTGATGCCACTAGAGCTTGAGGATTCTATTTTCAAGATAGTACTGTATCATTTAATAGTTGTTTTTGTTTTATTGCATTTTATGAGAAATACAATACTCATTTGCCAAATAATAAAATTCCTTCAGAAAACTTTTTAACTTGATTACTGGGTTTCACTTTGATTTTTTTTTTCTTTTGCCTAAATCAACTACTAAACACTGCAAAAGAAAAAAAAAAATCAGGAGAAGGTTCTTTTATAGTAAACAATAGAGGAGATTTGGCATTTGTTATTACACAAGCTACAATTGATAAACAAGTTTTAGAATTTATACAAGAAATACTTGGATTTGGTAAAGTTATACCTCCATCCGCTATAACTAGTAGATATATAACACAAAATAAGAAAGAAATAGACATTTTAGTTAGTTTATTTAATGGCAATCTTGTTTTACCAAAAAGACAAGAAACGTTTGATCTTTTCTTGTTTAACCAAAAAGAAACGTTTGATCTTTTCGTTAAAGGGTTTAATAAATGAGTTACTAAAGGTAGAATACGATTAGAACCTGTAGTAATTAATAATAGACCAATTCTACCCACTTTAAACGATGCATAGTTTGCAGGATTTACTTTTATTTTTTTTTTCTTTTGCCTAAATCAACTACTAAACACTGCAAAAGAAAAAAAAATCAGGAGAAGGTTGTTTTACTTGTTCAATAGGTGAAAATAAAGGATTTACTTTCAACTTCAATATTTCTCAAAAGTGAGAAATAAATCTAAAAGTATTAGAGCATTTTACTACATTATTTAGCAATGGAATAGTGTCTAGACACTCAGTAGAAAATGTTAACGAATTTAGAGTAGGGGTGTGAATAATTGTAAAGTTATTTTACCTTACTTTAATAATTATCCATTATATACTAAAAAGTCTTTAGCTTATAAATTATGAAAAGATGTTCATGAGAATCTTGTTAATAAAAATCACTTAGATAAGTCAAAAAGACAGGAAATAGTTGAAAAAGCTAGAATGATAAATAGATCAAGTAATCTTTAAATACGACGGGAAAAAAAGTAAAGGTTTAACGTATAAGTTATGAAATTATTAGGACAGATGTAAAAATAAGATCCGAAATAGTGAATGTTTTTTTTTAACACCCCTTATACTTAGTTAATATGTACAACTATTACTTGCAACTCTTAACTTTAAAAGTTATATTGTTTTATATAAGATTTTAAAGGTATTTTATAAATACAAGGAAAAGTAATAAAAATATTAGCGATACTAGTGCAACGGTCAACAAGTTTCTCACTTAAAGACCGTCGGCCATTTAAGAGGTCGCTACAGACTGGTTCACTGGTAGGTGGCTGAAATGCTGCTTAATGTACAGTCGGTTTCTTCTATCATAGATTTATAATACACAAGCCCGGAGTTTAAACTACCGGTACCTGGGTTTAATAAGAGGCTTTTAAAAAGATAAATTAAATTTGAAGAAATGGATTCTTCGGTCAAAAATGGCCCTTTTTAGAGGAAATTCTAAATTCGAATTGCGCTGTATGCTGGAACCATCTAGAATCGACCCCTCCCCTTAAGGGAGGGGTTGATCCATCGATTAATAGGATGGCGGAGTCTAAGGGTACTAATATTGTAAGTCTAGGCTTAAGCCTAGCCGTGTTGGTAAAAAACCCTGGCATCCGTATGTGGAATCAGCCGGTAACCAACGATAGAAGTTATTCTTCTCATCTAGTAGGAACTTCAGAGACTACACGCGCAACATCCTTTTGTTCAAAAGAAACACGTTTCAATCAATGGTTAGCTGGTCTTATTGATGGTGACGGAAGTTTGCAAGTTAGCAAAGCAGGATATTCTAGTTGTGAAATAACTGTAGCTCTTGCTGATGAACGTATGCTACGTATTATCCAGAACAAACTAGGGGGTTCTATTAAACCTCGTAGCGGTGTTCAAGCTATTCGTTGGCGTTTACACAATCGTTCAGGTATGTTAGAATTGATAAATCGTATAAATGGCTACATTAGACACAGTGGTCGATTGGTTCAATTAAATCGTGTATGTGCTTTACTAAGTGTGAAACTTTTAAGCCCTTATACTTTACACAATAAGCATGGTTGGTTTGCTGGTTTTTTCGATGCTGACGGTACTATAGGTTATTATTTTAAAGGTAATAATAATCAACCTCAGTTAACTTTAAGTGTAACTAACAAACTATATGTGGATGTAGTCCATTTTATGACTTATTTTGGTGGAGCTATTTATTTTGATAAAGCACAAAATGGTTACTACAAATGAAGTATTCAATAAGAGGAAAATTTTTCAGCTTTCCTTGAGTACACTAAAGTTTGTCAGCCTCAATCTATTAAACGTGATCGTTTATTTTTGATTAAGGAGTATTATCGTCTTGTGGTAATAAAAGCACACAAAGCACAAAAGGGTTCAGTACTACACAAAGCTTGAATGAATTTTAATCGTAAATGGAAATAGTTGTAGCAAAAGTGATGATGATATAGTCCAGTAACTTTTTTAATAAGTTATTGCATCCAGAGGTTACGAATGTAGGCCTCTTAACGTTGCTGTATGCTGGGACCCCTTCGCTATATAGTTCTAAATACTCCTCCTTAAATGGTATAGTTAAAAAGTTAGAACAATGAAGGAAATCAGCAAGTAACATTTTATATATAAAAAATGGAACTTCAGAGGCTCTACGCGACGGAGTTGTAGTAAATTCAGAAAATGTTAAACGTGTATCAGATCATGTTCCTAAACATTTGAAGCCTCTAAATAATGAACAATTAGGTTATTATCTAGCAGGATTAATAGACGGGGATGGTCATTTTAGTAAAGCTCAACAATTAGTTATAGCTTTTAGTTCTCCAGATGTATTTCTAGCCTATTACTTGAAAGGAAGATTAGGTTACGGTAATGTAAGAAAAGTAAAGGATAAAAACGTATACCTTTTTATTGTATCTAATGAAAAGGGTATGTTAAATGTAATTAACTTGATAAATGGTAAATTAAGAACAGAACACAGATTTAACCAAGTAGTTAATAATGTATTAAGTCATACTAAGTATGCAGATCAAAATATTCATTTTACTATAGATTCAAGTAAAAATTTTGATAACCACTGATTAGCAGGTTTTTCTGATGCGGATGCTAGTTTTCAAATAAAAATTATTAGACGTATTACCAGAAATAAACCGGAAATAAGATTAAATTTTCAAATAGATCAAAAAAGTGATTTATTGTTAAATATAATAAAAGAATACTTAGGTGGAAACATTGCATATAGGAAGTCTCAAGATACCTATTATTATGGTTCTACTAATTTCGGTTCTGCTAAAAGGGTTATAGAATATTTTGATCGATATCACTTACAATCTAGAAAGCATATAAGCTATTTAAGATGAAGAAAGGTATATAGATTAATACAAGACAAACAACACTTAACAGATAAAGGGCTATCCAAAATACTAATAATTAAATCTTTAATAAATCGTCATGAAGAAAATACTACAACTTAAGATAAAGTCCTAACAAGAATCTAAAAGTTTTTGAGTATTAATGAGAAAAGACTGTTATAATACACAGCTATTCCTTTAATCAAAATATTGTTACATCTTAATCATTCCTGGATTTGGTATAATTAGTACTACAATTTCAGCTAACTCTAACAAAAGCGTTTTCGGTTATAAAAAAAATAGCTCTTTAATAAAGTCCACTTTATTAACGCAACAAACTATATGCAGGGAAATCAAAGAATTTTTACAATTCATGTTACTAAATACTCCCATTGTATGAAACTATAGAGTTTCATTAGTAAAAATTTTAGTAATGTATGACAATCCGCAGATAACCAAAGCACGAAGTGAAGACTTCCAACTCGGAATAAAAGAATTTTTTGAGTTATGCATGTTAGTAGGAATTTCAGAGGCCATACGTTTGTTGTCGACTTTTACAATATATATAAAAGACTTCTTTATATTGTTTAAAAACTCTCTTTTTTTACACACAAATTCATTAAAAGATATATGTGCTAAGGAGAATAGATCTACCAAAGTTTATGATAAAAAAGCATCTGGAAAAGATGATGAAAGATTTTATGAATGACTAGCAGGGGTTATAGATGGGGATGGGTGTTTTTCATTATCCAAAAAAGGATACGCTAGTTTAGAAATAACTACGCAACTTAGAGATAAAAAAATGCTATATTTAATAAAACAAAAATTTGGTGGATCAGTTAAACTTATTAGTGGTGATAACTATTTAAGATACAGATTACACCATAAAAAAGGTTTAGTTGATTTAATAGATAAAATTAACGGTTTATTACAAAATCCCACAAGAATACTTCAGCTAGGTAGATTTTGTATAAGTTATGACATAAAATTAAAAGACCCTAAACCATTAACATATTATAATGGTTGATTATCAGGATTTTTTGACACGGACGGAAGTATATATTTAAATGATGCTTCTGGTCAAGTATTTATAACTGCTTCTCAAAAAAACAGATTTTTGCTTGAACCTTTAGTAGAATTATACGGAGGTACAATTTATCCTATGGTTAAACAAGAAGCATTTAAATGAACTTGTTTTAAAAAAAAGGAAGTTTTATCTTTAGTTGATGATTATTTTAAATTTAATCCTTGTAGATCTGAAAAAATTATGAGAATTCATATGGTTAATAAATTTTATGAACTTAGAAACCTTCATGCACATAAAGCTTCGCCTGACTCAGTTTTAGGCAAAGCTTGAAAACATTATCTTATACAGTGAAATAGTTTAGTATCTAAATAACTAAACTAGAGAGTCGTTGGCAAAGAGATGGTCCAAAACAGTGATATTTTAATAAATGTCATTCGTTAGTATTTAGGTATGGTATATGCCATGTGTTCTATTGGTATTTTAGGATTTGTAGTTTGATCTCACCACATGTATACTGTAGGTCTTGATGTTGATACTAGAGCATATTTCACCGCCGCAACTTTAATTATTGCAGTTCCTACTGGTATTAAAATATTCTCCTGATTAGCAACTTGTTATGGTGGTTCTTTACAGTTCATACCATCATTACTATTTGCGCTAGGTTTTGTTTTCATGTTTACTATAGGAGGGTTATCAA
>Ga0265798_10006270_pt1 | contig 15669 bp, 24 predicted proteins | sample P3T30metagenome_FD_192430 | JGI IMG/M metagenome (GOLD analysis project Ga0265798, IMG submission 192430) | Plant litter microbial communities from East Loma Ridge, Irvine, California - P3 T30 | ecosystem: Environmental > Terrestrial > Plant litter > Unclassified | place: USA: California... | reverse complement strand
TGCGGGTTTCTCCTCTTTCGAAGCCGACTGGCCGTCGGCAGCATAATCCGGTGCCTTTTCACTCTGTTCCTTCAAGACCTTGTCTCCTGCATCCTTCTCCTTTCCAGCGGCTGGAGCTGCGTTCTCCCTCTTTCCTTCCTCCTTGTCTTTTGGTTCGCTCTTGGCCTCGCCGCTCGATGGCGCGGGCGCCTCCCCACCTCCTTCTCCTGGTTCCATCTTGAGTAAATCTTGTCCTACGGTAACGGTCGAGTCTTCATCCACTAGGAATTCGGTAATGGTACCAGACATTGGCGCATTGACGGATACGTCAATCTATCATCAGCCTAGTGACTCATACCTAAGGACCCGAGGAAGTGATCGAGGAAGTGATCGAGGAAGGACTCGAAAAAGGACTCGTGGAAGACTCGAGGAAGGACTCGTGAAGGACTCGAGAACGGGACTCACCTTGTCCGTCTCGATGGTAGCAATCTCTTCATCCTGGTTGACGAAATCTCCAACAGCCTTGTTCCATTGTTTTAGCGTACCCTCCGTGATTGACTCGGCCATCTGGGGGACTTTGACAGTTTCGGCTACTGATCAGCCGCGTGCTATTCACAAGAAAAATGAAGCTAGACGCACCACATAGGAAAGAGGTGGTAGAGAATCGAGATCTGGATAAACTGATGGGTTCAAGGACGACTCGGGGTCTGAGATCAGCTCTGCCCTCACACCAAGATACAAGACGCACAAAACGGAAGCTCGCTTAGGGGCGGTAGACAATGATCTCGTGATGATCGATGATCGTGTCGAGCGAGATGCCGCGAGGATAGCCTGCCTTGCAGGTGTTCTGAGCATTGTATGAGTGTGTATGAGAGGAGTACAGAAGGTGTATAGGGTGTAGATGGTGTATGTATAGCTTAGAAGGTGTTTTGACGTAGGTCTAGGCATGACGGAGTAGATTCAATTTTGCTTCCGTTACTTTCGGTTAACCCGCCGTTGAAATCCGACATTTGTGGGGGTCAAATGATTCCCGGCGGTATCGTGCATATACTATCTAATCTCTACTGCTCCTTCTGCCAAGCAAGAAAAGCATCATGCAGCTTCTCCTGTGTCTTCCATTCCTTCAACAACTTTTTACCACCGGCTTTACTGACTTCGACACCCTCTTTATCCTTGGTCGGTAATCCTGCATCGTCCCATGCGGAATACGCATCCGATTGAGGAGGTTTAAACATTTCCGAAGGGGGTATACGTCCCTTTTCAAGTTGAGCCTGCTTTTGTTTTTCAGCAGCTGCTGCATTGGCAGCTTTTTTGGCAGCCTTGTCGGCTGCTTGGGCTGCTTTTTCTTCTCGCTGTTTGATGAGGATTGATGGGTCGACCAGTTTGTACAGAGCCCCGCCGCCTACCGGTCAGCGACTACCTTGACCAGAGCCCAAGAACTCACCCGCTCCCTGCCCATCATCGAGCTGGACACCAAGATTGACCAGATCCTGATCTCGGAATCTATCGCACAATTCCAGAATCGATTTCGAAGATCCACCATCAATAGCAATTTTCCTGACATCATCTCGGAAAGAAGCCATCGCTCTTAGATATTTATCAAGCTGAGCCTCGAGCTGTTGTCAGTCATGTCAAGAGGTAGACGTACATCACCAGCACCAGCCACTTGACCCTTTTCTCCCCACCCAATCTGACCCTCTGCAGCGGTGATGGCACCTTCTCCGAGCCCAAACATTGACAACATCCTAGTGATCCATTCCGCAGCTAATCGAACTGGGCCAATATTGTAGCCTTGTCCTCTATCTGTAAGGTATCGATTGATGGTAGCGACAAGATCCAGCAGCGTTTCAATAGCTCGGGGGGTATTGAAAGAATCACAAAGGTTTTCACGGAATTTATGCTGGGTCTCGTGGAATCTGGGATCAGCTCAAGCAGATTGCACCAGGGAGCTACTCACGCTTTCACAAGTGCTTTCTCAGGTTGATCAAAGTGATGTTTACCGTCGAAAGCAGGCGGGTTTGCAGATCGCTCCCTCAGTCTAGCTTTGACATTCGTGAAGAAGTTCTGCAGTCAGTCACCCTTCTCACTCCAGCCGGAAAAGAGTAGACTCACATCAAAAGTCTCCTCCTTGGTCTTGACATCCGTTATCAAATCCCTCCTGAAATCCATCTTGGCATTCCAAGTCTGAAGCATGAATGATAGACGTAATTGACGGGGCGTATACGTTTCCAGTGCTTCCTAGCATGTCAGCTATGTCGGTATAAAAGACATACCTCTATGGTGATAAAGTTCTTGAGCGATTTACTCATTTTCAATCCCTCAATATGGAGATGACCAGTATGTAGGAAATAATTGACCCATTGACGACATCCATGATATGCCTTTCATCAGCCCTGCCTCCTGTAGTGGACGTACCTCGGACTGAGCAAGCTCATTATCGTGATGAGGAAACATCAGGTCCACACCTCCTGAATGTATATCCATTCCTTTACCAAGGATATCACTGGCCATCACTGAGCATTCGATATGCCATCCTGGACGTCCTTCTCCCCATCTACGTGATTGCCAAGCTGGTTCTCCTGGTTTAGACTTTGCTTTCCATAATGCGAAATCTGCAGATTGCTTCTTGCCCTGTGCAGCTGTTAATGCGCCTATCCCGTCAGCACAGCCTTGTTCCCTGACGTCCTGACTGACCTTCACCCTCATCTATCAACTTTTTATTCCCTTTACTACCAGGTTGTAATTTCGCATATTCATGCCTGAATCCATCCCCCTCTGCTCCCTCAAACTTGGCAACGTCAAACCATACACTGCCTCCGCCTTCATATGCGAACCCATTATCCTCAATCTTCTCGACGAACGAGACGATTTCATCAACATATTCCGACACTCGAGTGACGATATCAGGAGGCAAGATATGAAGTCGTTCCATATCCTCAAAGAACTTGTTTTCCCAAAAAGCGGCAAGTTCACGAGAAACCTCTATTGGTTTTTCAATGCTGTCGCCGAGCTGCATATCAGCTGGCAGTCGGAAAGCTCATGGATGAGATGACTTACCGTAGCACCAAGGTGTGGACCGATAGTATCTGCGCTACCCCTCATTAGATCCTCGACACCTTTCTTTCCACCTTTATCATCCTCCTTGAGTTGTTTTTCCGCTATACGAATAGCATCCCCAGCCTTCTTCAAACTAGAGATATACATCTCAAACTTCTCCTCTTTCGCTTTTGCCTCGGAAGCCCATGCTGAATCGGACTTGAACTTCGTCTGGATGGCTTCGAACCTTTCCAAAGGACTAGCTGAGGTTGGAGCAGCGACGGGCGTGGGGAGACATTTAACTAGTTTTGAATCCAAGTATTTCTCAAATGCAACTGTTGCTGTTTCGAGTAGTTCGGGAGTGAGGCTGGTGTTCTGTTCTAGGGTCTGCTTGATGAGGTACGATTCCCTTGCCCGAATGATAATCTACAATCAGCTCTTTGCTCACATGTTCAAAGAAACGGCTAGCTGAGTCGACATACCTTGTCATCGATATCTGTGATATTCATGACGAAGTTCACATCATACCCAAAGTAATCCTGCAGAATTCTCCTGATGATATCCTGAGTCAGATAATTCCTGCCATTAGCCCCAATTGAGATTCCGCCTCGCGCAAACGTACCTAGCATGACCCATATGACTCGAATCATAGACAGTAGGACCACAATTATACCAATCCACCCTCCTTCCATTGACCGGCGTAAATACCTCCTTCTTTCGCGTCATCGAGTTGTAGACTTCCAACACGGGTTCCTTGGTCTGAGGAGTCGGTCGAGTCCATTCCGGCTGGGAGCTTGAGGCTTTGGGCGCCTCGGCATTGGCGGACATTGCGAATACTCTGCTTTGACCTTGACTGATGATTTGGAATGATTTGATACTGCGGAGCGGAATGAGACGGATTGAGGAACGTATGAATGACCTAGAAAGCATGCAGATCACCTTACTTGGCAACAGATAATGACCTTAGATTGACACATGGGATTTTGAGTAGAAGGTTGAGCGGAGGTCGCCGCTGTAGTCGCGTGGAAGCGGATGAGCACCCATTCACTGTACAGGAGACCAACTATATAGACAGTAGACATTACTCCACAGAAGCATGATCCCAAGAAGCTCGTTTCTGGCATGCTTGCTACTTGTCCTATCGGTCGTACAGGCTGTGAAATTTCAGCTTCCATCTGAACGTAGTCCGAAACCAAGTGAGCTTCTTCTTTCTGCAACGAGGTTAAAGCTAATGTCCAGAATGGTATGTACCACTCGGCTGCTCGTCTCGGCTGCAGTGACAGAACAAAGGGCAATGAGGAGGCAGATCGCTGACCGGTCAGTATCTGGAACTTTGCCCCGAAACACTCGCTAGTGATTGTAACAGCAAACTCACCGTATGAACCAGGACAGCGTGTGGATATTGAGATCCTAGATACAGAACATGGAGGAAACGTATATCTCTCTAAAAAGGTCAGTTATCTACAACTTTATCGTGAAAGTGAGCTGATGAGAAGGATATAAGAGGAGAGACGAGACTGGCTATTACGACACATGAATCTGCGGATGTTGGAGTATGTTTGACGAATCATTACGAGGGTAGGTGATTTGCCTTTTTCATCGTCTTGAGCCGGGCTTGCTCCGTGAGACCGGAGGACGGTAGCTGACAAGTAGCTGGGAAAGGACCACAATCAAGAGAAATCGACTTGGATATTGAAATTGGAGCAGACGCAGTGGATTACAAGTAAGTCCAGTCTAGCCATATCTTCTTTCATCTATACTATTCTATACTATCAGGTAAAGAAGGCTGACATCAAGTGCAATTGCAAACCAAGAATCCCTTTCGATCCTAGAAGTTGAAATGCGAAAATTAGAAGCTGTCACTAAAGAGATCGTAGATGAATTAGGGTATTTACAGAGAAGGGAAATGAGAATGAGGGATACGAACGGTTAGTCCTCTTTCTCACTCCCTACCTTGTCGACTCCATTCTCCCCGATGATGTCTGATGTGGTACCAGCATCGAAAGTGCTATCCAGACCGGGCTAATGGGCAGAAAGCACAAACGACAGAGTCAAGACATTCTCCATATTAATCATGATCGGTGTAGTAGGACTAGGAGCATGGCAAGTGAGTACACTCCCCTTTCCCTCACCTCTCTTCTTTACGTATACATGACTGATATACAGCTTATCCACTTACGATCGTTCTTCAAACGCAAGTACCTTATCGACTAGAGTATATGCATTCACTCATTGATTTTGGACAAGGTCCGTGCACAGCTGACGCGACTATTCACTGTTATTCACTCTTCTCTTCTCTCTCTCTCTCTTTTGTTTTCACGTATCTCTTTACATTCTACTCTACGATGCAACAAACAACTCCTTCGCCCCGTACTGCTCCGTCAGGGGAGCAATCACAGCCTCCGCAAGGATTACACGATACCTCTCAAAATCAAGATGGGGCTCGATCTCAAGCCCAAACCCAGAGGGAAGGTCAAATACAATCTTCCCTTCCTCTCTCTCACTCCGAGAATCCTCGGGAGGTAGATCAGGAGCAGGAGCACAAATCTCATGATGCTCCACCGCCTTCAAGCCAACTTGTCAAGTATGGGAGTAACCACCCCATCACCCAGTCCGTCGTTGGTTTTCGACTCAACTCCGTTCTGTCTCTCAATTCCCTTCCTTCTCCTCAATCTCACCAGCATCAATACAATCAAGGTCAAGGACAAGGAGGATACCCTCCACAGAGTGATCAACGATATGAACTTCCACCACCCCCTCAAACTCCACATGGGCATCAACCACCCCGAGTCCATCAAGGATCCACTCCGAATCAATCACTTTTCGTTCCTTCCTCGACCTATACTGGAACTCCGAAGAAAAACCCATTCGCCAACCCACCCCCTAACTCCTTGGCGGTATCTCACTCTGCACTCCAAACGCCTCATCGACCTACCGACCCACAGCCCAGAGTTCTCACCGATCCGGTAGCTGCCGACCGACTTAGGCAGAATACTACTACCGCAGGGACCACTTACGCTCTGTCATCTCCCCATGGTAACAGGGGCTTAACTAAGAAGCTTTCTCAGAGGCCCAGTGGGGGGTTCATAGTGCCTTGGAAAGCATCGCCGGAGCAGGAGAAAGAAAAAGAGAAAGAGACCGAGAAAGAGAAAGAGCAGCTGAATGAGGCCGATCATAGTGGTCAGAGGAATAAGGAAGGAGGAAAAATTGAGCAGCAGGAGTCACAAAGTCGAGTGATGGGTATGGAAAACAAGATTTCTCCGGGTCCAAGTGCCCAGCAAGCGGCCGCGCAGAAAAGGGCTAAGGCCGTTGAGGTAAGCTAGACCTCCTCCGGTCCTCGGCGAGCCAACAGCTGATGATTCAGGAGGGCATGAATATTCCAGTGCCCGCTCCAGCGATCCATCCCGAAGCTCGAAACGATGCTCAGCAAAATGAAATCCGACCCCAACTGCCCAGGAACGTATCGAAGATCCCTGTTTCACTCCCTTCCCAAGTCCGACCTGAGCAAGTTCACCGACAACAATCACCGGGTGATCGATCCGGTGGACAAGGCAATGTACAATCCAATAGGGAGCAGCGATCTCCCCAAACTACACAGGACCAGGTTCCCAATTCAGCCGAACCTACTCAGTCGGCTACCCGACGCTCTCCCTGCGAGCAACAGGTAAATTTGCCGAACCAACAATCGGCTTATTCTCCACCTCAACGAAAGCAGGACAAGCAATCGAATCAACCGCTGCCAAGTAATACCCAACCTCGATCTCGACAGTCGCCTGCTCACGCTGGCAATGGCAGACGAGATCGACGAGAGCAAGGACGAGGTCAAGATCAGGATCGAGGTCGAGGTAGAGCTCAACAGTCAGATCAAGACCATCAACGTGATCGAGAACAAGGTCATTACACAGACCAAGCTGGTCCAAACCATGACCCCGACGCCAACCCCGGGCACGGAGCTCAACCAGGCTCGAGCCCTAGCCCGTATCATCACAAGTCTACACCGGAGTATATGGGACAACAACAGGGAGACTACAATCAGTACCCCGCCAATCACGAGGTAGACGACTATGGACATCAGCCGGCATCTCAAGTAGTCAAATACGATTATGCCTACAAAGCCAACAATCAAGCTCAAGGCCGAGGTCAAGGTCAAGGTAAACGAAATCGAGACCAAGAAGGGGACGAATTTGGAGGTCAATCTGGACAAAAACGACAAAAGAACGAGCTAGCGCCTACTCTCGGCGAGGTTGAGGTCGAGAGGGCAGAGGAAGAAGAAGAGGGTATTCCCTTTGATGCTTTCGCCGAGGTGAGCTGCTACAGACTGAAAACATGTAAGCTGATGATAGATTGAGAAGTACGATCATGTCAAGGATCTTCAGGAACCTTGGAATGAAATGATGGATGACATGATTCCTTTCATCGACGGTAAGCTCTACCTCTTCTTGCTTTGGGTCAAGCTGAATGATAGGTTGGGCAGAGAAGTACCTGTCCACAACGTAGGTCCCTTGCGTCACCTATACTGATAGCAGTCTCGATACGATCTACAGCATGTACGGTTGTTTCTACAATATGAGTAAACGAAATGCCGAATCTCTCGAAGCGGGAGTAGGTGATATTCTAGGATATCAAGATACTCAAAGTACGTCCTTGGGTTGACCTGGCAGATAGCTTATGGGTAGACCAGATTCGACAGACTTTGGTCGATTTTAGGCGAGGAGTAGCGGATATTTCAGATAGGTTGATGTTCAAACTTCCCTCATCTGGGGATAGTACCCCTCAAGGGGGTAGTAAGTGAGATCAAAGCGATGTTCAGAAGAAAGGGAGTGATAAGTATCGGACGAAGAGGTGGAATGGGGTCTCACAGGAAGAAAACAATCGAGCGATAATGCCAATGCATGTGTACATAGCCTTTCCGGCTTTCGGAACCTCTTCTATGTAAGAGCTCTGTCCTATTTGAGCTGACCTTCTCCTTACTGTCCACTTCGCCTGCCAGCGCGCTAGACTATGCCTTGCTAACTCCCATCTCCCATCCAGGCTGCATTAAGAATCCTTTGGTCTGCCCCAATGCTGCTTCTGCCTGTGCGGGCGAAGCAAATGTTACCGAGAAAGCCTTTGCTCCAGGATTTGTACCAGCTGGCGGTAATGGTGTAGCGGATGTGTACCCTGGGTATCTACCTATCAGCTTGTCTTTTGAGAAGGGGGGAGAGTTAGGACGTACTGTGCGAATAGTGCACCCATGATTTCTTCTGTACACTCTGGAGGTAGATTCGTACATATCAACTTTGAGCCTCCAGCAGCAGGTGCATCTATCATCAGCGTTGGTCATTGATGAGAATGAAGCGAGAACTCACCGTCATCATCCTCGTCCATTTCCATCTCTTCCTCATCCTCATCTCCATTCGGCTTTGCCTTTTTCCCACTCCTCTCATCACCTTCTCCATCTAGATCCCTCTTCTGACCCTGTGCAACTCTTGCATCCGCATCTTCCTTTTCTTTCTCCAAAGCCTCATATTCACCCTGAGCTCTCGATACTACCAATTTAGCAGCTTGAATCGCTGCTGCATCGCGTGAGAGCGAGGGGTCGGTTCGTGCTATAATGGCATTGGAAGGTTTCTTGGAATATGTGATTGTCTTTCCGTCAGCTTTTTACCTTTCGCTACGAGGATGCCAGCTTACCAAAGCCTTTTGATAGAATAGCTGTCCCGATAATCCCCTCAATGCAGCAGTAGCAGCAGTCTGCTCTTCAAACACAATGAAAGCCTGTTCTCTCCCTCCACCATGTTTCTTGGCTACGACATCGAGCCTACCATCAGTCGTCTCGTCAGATTGCAAGAAGCGGAAGAGACTCACACTCGTCCATATGGCGTGAATAGTGCATAGAGGGATGCCTTTAATTCTGGCTTTTTCGTCTTTCCTTCCAGGTTTGTAACGTAGAGCGTCAGGGACGGTGTTTGGAGAGCCATATTCGATGCTATATGCCCCTTATCTGCCGGTCTCGATGTGATGTGAGGGTATGTATGAATGTCTACTACTATCTCTAGGTTGAAAGATGGTGTATGATGTGCGATGTTTATGTGGAAGGAGTGAACAATAAACACCTAATTTTCCGATAGACTACTTTGAATCAAAGGAGTGGAATTGGACGCGACGCTAGATGGTTAAATCACATTCACTATATACAATACTTATACAGCATTAAACATCGCTGAACAGGAGGGCAGAAGCGCGCTAGGCATAGAGAGTAGAGGACTGATTAGAACCTAGACTTGCTTAGAATTTATCATTCAGACTCAAAAACGCACACCTTGAGTGAGTCAACGACAAGTGCCCCACAGTTCTAGCCCCACTGATCATCCAGACACGACTTTCCAAATCATTCATTAAACACTCCAACTCCATGGCATTCCTGGCGAACGCCTCAATCCCTTCTAGCTCCACCATGGAGTCCTTAATACCCCCTTCCCTCCGCCCATACATGTTACTCTCCTACCCTGTCCCCCGCCCCGCTGCTTCACTGCAGCTTTCAGAAGCAAATCATTTACGATATACGACCGACATTCTATATACCAAAGGGATCAATGATGTCTTCTTCTCCGCATTCTGTGCTGTTGCATTTACGGTGCTGAGGGAGGTCATGTTACGAGGGTTCATGAAGCCATTTGCGAATTGGTGGTTGAGGAGCGCAAAGAAGGCCAAACGCAAACGTGCTCTTGGTAGAGCCAATGGGAACGGGAATGGGAATGGAAACGGACTTGAAAAGGGCACAGGCGCAGAGACAAAGAGGGAAGCAAGGCAGAGGGATCATACTGCTTTGAGATTTGCCGAGCAGGGATGGTCGTTCTTGTATTGCACAATCTTTTGGACATTAGGAATGGTCAGTGATTCTTCTACTCCTCCTTTGTCAACATGCTCAAAGAGATAGACTATCCTCATGCGTATACCGAATCCCCTTTCACCCGAGACGTTATGGGCAGGATACCCTCATACCCTCCTACCCGCCTTGACCAAATTCTACTATCTCGCCCAGCTGGGTTGGTGGTTCCACCAGCTATACGTCATTCATTCCGAAAAGCCAAGAAAGGACCACTGGCAGATGTTCTCGCACCACATCTTGTCCATCACCCTCATCATTTCGAGTTACTACATGAATTATACTCGAATCGGTACAGTCGTTCATGTGTTTATGGATTTCTGTGATATCCTCCTACCAGTACGTCCTACCACCTGTGTCGTGTGGATATACTGACTATTCAGCTAGCAAAGATGTTCCGCTACCTATCCCTCACTACGCTATGCGACGCGACCTTCGTCGTCTTTCTCGTCTCATGGCTCGTGACTCGTCAAATTGGACTCGTATTCGTGATCCAGACGATATACCGCTATTCCCACATGATACCCAAAGGCTGGAACCCAGAAGAAGGTCAATTCTACACTGAAAGGACTATTCATATATTCCTAGTCGACTTGTCCCTCTTACTATGCTTGACGACAGTCTGGTTCTATATGGCTTGTATGGTTGCCGTGAGGGTTCTGAGGGGATTGGGAGCAGAGGATAGTAGGAGTGACGATGAAGATGAAGGTAGTCCTTTGGAGGATGTACCTGAGATTCATACTAGTCAGATGGCCGATGGAGGGGGCAAGGGCACGAAAGACGTCGTATCAGATGGTGGATTGAAGAAAAGGCGCTGAGGCGAGATTAGTTGGGCTTGGGGCAGGGGGATAGGTATAGGTATGGGTATCAAATATGTATAACAGCTTCAAAAACATTTCAGTGCAAGCAGTCATTAGTGGTCCAGACACCGGTTCATGCATATAGTAGGCCATCTCGGGAGTCTTTACGTTCGTGCCAAGGTTTAGTTGAGCTTGTAAGATTCAGTGCGAGATTGAATCACGTGCGGAACATTTCGAAGCGCCGCCATCTACAAGTTCCGTTTACAAGTACCATCTGCCTCTTCTTTCGTCACGTCAAGCATCTCACAATGTCCACCAAGACCACCACCACTCATACTGGACGCCGAAAGTCTCAGTTGCGACCCTGCATAGATCTCCACGAGGGAAAAGTCAAGCAGATAGTAGGAGGGACCCTGGACCTGTTGAAAACGGGGGAATCATCCTCTTCATCTCTACGGACGAACTTCGTGTCAGAGTGAGTCTTCTCATCTCTTGACCTTTGGAATCACACTCAGGATGTACAGCTGATGTAAGACATCCACCATCGTACTATGCAGAGCTGTACCGCCGCAATGACTTAACGGGAGGACATGTAATAAAGCTCGGGCCCAAAAACGATGAAGCTGCTAAAGAAGCTTGTCAAACTTGGCCTAATGGCTTACAAGTCGGCGGAGGGATCACATTAGATAATTCTCAAGAATGGCTAGATGCGGGAGCAAGTAAGGTAAAGCTGCTCAATCTTTGGTCAATGATGAACGTAAATGAGCTAATCCAATAGGTGATAGTAACGAGTTACCTATTTCCAGATGGGAAATTTGCTCTAGACCGCTTAGAGGGACTTGAGAAGAAGGTCGGGAGGGAGAAGTTGATTGTTGATATCAGCTGTAGGAGGAGGGAGGATGGGTGGGTGGTCGCTATGAACGGGTGGAAGACTTTGACCGATATGTGGGTTACAAAGGGTATGTCTTACTTGTTTCTCTGTCAGCCTGACCATGTTGGTCGAGGGTCAGGTTGTGGTATGGGAGATATGAAAAGGCAAGGGCTAGACTTCAAAGTGAGGTGCGAGCGTGGGACCGGAACCCATTCGTTCAATACAGGTGGTCCACGGTGGACATGTAATTCAGGTGCCGGAGAATAAAGACTTGGAATCGGGCGCGAGCTGAAACCGATACTGGAAGAGCGCTGATGATTCAGATAGTATAGCCCTTATCGAGAAATACTGCTCAGAACTCCTGATTCACGCAGCAGACGTCGAGGGCTTATGTCAAGGCGTAGATGAAGAACTAGTCCGGAAACTAGGAGAATGGGTAACATTACCATGTACATATGCAGGAGGAGCCAGAGGTCAGTCAGCTGCCATCTTGATCGCGTGATCGAAAGGTGAGCTGATATATAGAAATATCAGATCTGGGATTAGTAGATGAGCTGTCGGGTGGAAAGGTGGATTTGACTTTTGGCTCGTAAGCTCCCCGTCGCTGGTGTGGAAGGGTGAGAGCTGATGGCTAGTGCGCTGGATATCTTTGGAGGCAGTGGTGTTAAATTTGAGGAGCTTGTCAAGTTGAACGCGGAGCACAGGGCGTCGAGCGAGTAGATAGGTGAGCTCACAAAGTTAAAGTGTATTAGCTGACAGTAGACATTAAGCATGCAAGCAACCAATATCAAAGGACTCCAATACTGCTGGCGCTGACAGCCTTCCTTGCAATACCATGCCGAATAGGACAAGGGATGAAGGGGTAAGAGGATGCAGTGGGAAGCGGCGTCGCTCCGAAGCGATTGGATGCTTTGGTCCCTTTGGCTAGAAGCAACTGGCTGTAGGAACGGCGTGTATCCCAAGTCAGCGTGACACACAAACACTGGCGTTACAAACGTTACATCGAATGGAATGATTAATTGCCTACTATGTCTTGAATCAGGAAGGTATATAGGTGTATGATCCATCAGGCCTCCCTTCCTTCTCTTTACTTTCTTCCTTCTACTTACTATTCCCGCCCTCCCATCATGCTACAGGCTTACTTCACCCAATTCAAGCAATACATCACCTCTCGCCCAATCGATCCCACTCCAGCGGTCATTCCGCCTACTCTCACTCCCGAAATATATCTCATGATCGCCCAGCATATCAAGCGACCGTTCCCGGTACACGACGCTCACCTTCCCTCTATCGAGAAACGTATCAATGCCGAGCAAGATACCTTGCTCAAATTGATGAAGACGTCCAAGGTAAGTCGTACATCAATCCTCGAATCCTTGATCTGACTGACGACCAGTTGATGCACGACATCTGCGTACCTGTGCTATATGGCGACTGTACTCCTGACAATTTCGTGTCTTTTGCGGCCGGTCTACGAACCAACGAGAATACCGATAGAACCGCCCGACTCCATATTCATCATCAACGACACTGGCAAGAAGCCACCTACCATGAGATTTTCACTCTTGGCTGGGATGCACTCGAGGACAAGGTTGATATAAACGCGGTGCCGTACATTCGGGACAAAGATAGCGTCTACGAGGAATGTCAGGCGCTGGAAAAGGAGGGACTCCGACTCAGGAAGTTTATCACCGAAGGTCTTACCATCCTTCCCAATCTACGAACTGTGTCCATGGGCGGGATCGGCGAAGCTATTTACAATGGATCCTTCGCCCCGTACATTGAGCAATATTACGACTGTCATTTTGACGATTCCCGTAAACTACTTCCTCACTCTTTGATCGACCTTCCGACCGTCTCACACTACTGTCAAGCCGTCGCTTTTGGACCTCTAGCCCTTCCGAGCAAGATCCTCAAGCTTCAATCACCTCTCGAAACGTTCACCCATCATCCACGCCCATCGCCCCTCTTCTCCCTTTGCCGAAATGTCCAAGCGACCTGTTCACCCCCGGTCATCCTTGGTGCAGTCAACCGATATTACTGCGAGGCTGCGATCTCGATCCCATACTCCATGGTTGGCAAGGCAGAAGTGGATCTGACTGGCTTGATGGATCCAATCTTGGCCATGCTTTCCCGATCAGTATATGTGGCCGACCCAACCACCGGTACTACAGTGATCTCGAATGATGAAGCTACCGACATCGATGGGACTGTCATAGAGCTATATGCTTATGTCCGAGCTGTGGACGAAAAGGATCTCGCCGCCTTGACTAGGGGATACTCCGCTTTCAGCAACAAATTACAGGAATTGGCTCCCCAGTCCCTTGTCGATCTTCAAGCACATCTCGATACATTGCTGCCAGAGGAATGGAAAGGCAAGGTGTGGTTGAAGAATAGGGAAGATGCTCCGCCTTGTCCAGCCTATGGCTTGGATCTCGAGGAAGAGTTCGAGGATCAGAAGAAACCCTTCAGCTACGAAAGCTGTAGAAGTGGTGGCCGTGTTTATTGAAATTCATGGTGATATATTGATCGAGATGAACTAGAATGTCTGATACGTGTCCTCAAGTAGAGATGCAAGAATGGTACTGCAAGTTGCCCTGCGCCTAGATAGGTTCATATATCATCTGTCACATCGTCCGCTCTCTGACCTCCAGCTCCACTGGCGGCATCCTTTGCCCCTGATACTGTATGTACTCTACTCGCACACACACATGGCGTACAGCAAGTTGGCCGAGGCTGTGGAGCAAACACGCCTCAGCGTATCTTGTTTTTTTTTTCACCTCTATACACTCTATCTCTCACTTTTTGTCAGAGATATGATACCTCAGCTCAAGCCCGACATCTACCGCTGTATAGCCAATCATCTTGTACCCGATACTACCCCTCATCGAGATGACGCTCGACAGCAAGTTCAGGCCTACCAGCAGACTCTTCTGAACCTGATGAAGTCATCCAAAGTCAGTGCTCGGCTCCTTGACGGATCATTCATGATATTGATGATATAGCTGTTATACGACATCTTCGCGCCTCAGCTGTACACCAAGTGCTCCGTCGGCAACTTATGGTCCATCTTCACCAGTCTCAATAGAGGCAATCCGCTCATGAATGAGGTCCAGCACCTTCATCTATACACCGGTACATACAACAAAGAACCGACGTATCACGAATTGATCGAACGTGGCCTCTGGGGAGGCCTGAACCTTGACGGTATGGTGAAACCTCCCTGGTCCGCCACGCATGAGCTCATGAGCTGTGGTGTTGTCTCACTCATGATTCGAAACTCGATGCGTGTCGATAGGATTTCGCCTTTTCCTAGTCTTCGAACCGTCTCGTTGGGAGGATACCAAGATCACATTTGGGGTTCTCCGCAGGCGGAAGAATGGGAGAAACGTGCTTTGGATGGCACCGGCATTCCAATCTTCAAAGACTTGCCGATATCCTTGTTGGAGATCCCTTCGGTCGAACACTTCTGCCAATCCAACGAATTCGGCCCTCTCGCTTTAATGCCGAATTTCATTGCGCCTTCGGGAATGTCCACCCTCAAAGTCTTCACTTGTCATCTCCAACACCCTGGCCGCCAAGCTGGCCTGAAGAGTATGTTCGCACCGGTCATTATGGGATCGACCAAACGCTACTATTATGTCTACGACCCCATCGTTGACAAGGACGACCCCCCAAGGGCTTCGACTTATCTGCAAGGTCAATCGATCGCCGGTGAAGAGATGCTTATCACTTTGTCTCTTCCTTTCCGAAAAGTAGGTTCCGAGGTGGTCGGTTCAATCAAGGGAATGAACATACAATTGCCTTCCGATCACGAATTCTCGAAGCTCTCGAACGAAAGTAAGGCTGCACAATTCCCTTCCGATCGAAACCCCATAGACGAAAGTACGATTGTGGAGATCTACGGCCTTTGTCCGTCGGACCTGGGTCCTATTCCCGGTATGACCGTCCACGACCCAGCTTATCGAAGGATCCCACCGATTGAAGAGCTGCAGGATATGTTGGACGAACAACTGCCAGAGATATGGAGAGGCAAGGTGTTCCTGAAAAGTAAGGCCGATGCTCCCCCTTGTACTGCTTGTGGGAGGCTTTTAGGTGAATGAGGAGCACGGCAC
>Ga0265798_10006269_pt1 | contig 15672 bp, 15 predicted proteins | sample P3T30metagenome_FD_192430 | JGI IMG/M metagenome (GOLD analysis project Ga0265798, IMG submission 192430) | Plant litter microbial communities from East Loma Ridge, Irvine, California - P3 T30 | ecosystem: Environmental > Terrestrial > Plant litter > Unclassified | place: USA: California... | reverse complement strand
CTCATCGCAACCGAATTACACACACTTTCAGAATAAGCGTCTTTGCGAACGCTGGCTTGATAACCTCTTCATGGTCCTGTATGAGGATCTGCGCGTGTACACGATATGGCGCACCGAAATGGCGCAATACCGACAGCAGCAGTTGCTTTACAAGAAAAGCAGTGAGGAGTGGGAGATTCTGGGCGAACTTGCTGAGAGGCTACATCATACCGAGGAGGCCGTGGAGGCGTATGAGAACTGTCTGCAGATCAAGTTCTCCCCGAAAGCGATGAGGGGCGTGCTCAAATTGGGCGAGGAGAGGAAACAGGTCCGAGACGTAACGGCAGCGTTGATCCGTCTGGTTACCTGGCAGTATCGGTGGTACTCTGAGGTAAGTCATCCCATTCCCTTATCTTGACCATGAAAGACGTTGCTGACATTGTGACAGTTTTCACCAAATCTCCTCTACACAATCCGCAAACTCATCGAAGAAGAGGGCGCCGTTAAGATCCGCAGCATCATCCAGGGTACCTCTCTACCCCAGCATGTCCTCGACCTTACGCATCAGTATGCGGCACTATGCGCTGCGTTCAGAAGCAGCGGAAGTGATGGCTAGAATCCGTTGCCCCTGAAGTAGTATGAACATATGCCTGCAAATGTTCCAAGTGTTTCAAGTGATACAAGAGGATAGCTCACCAATGGAGGATGTCTACTTGTGTTTATGCCTAGAAGCGCTGGTGTTTGAGAGGGCATGGTTGAAGGAGCTAAGTCGTACGTTAAAGTCAGTGTCGAAAATGGTGTGCATCTGCATTGGAGGAGAGACAGGGCTCGCATTCACTTGTCCCTACATTTGTGGGTGCTCCTCACGCTGTATGCCTTTTTCATGTTCTTGCAACCAATGTATTCATTTTATCGTCACAAGCCGCGGGATCGTATCAGGCAGCCGTTGCGTGCCATGTCACGTAACCGTAACCTCGTCCTTGAGGGGTACATAGTAGACAGTAGAAGACCCCATGAAAAAGCCCAGGATGAACACCGCTCCATGCTCCCCATGCACCTTCTCTCTCGCACTCTCTTTCTCCCTTCGACCAGCAAGCCAAAGTACCGCTTAACGGTAAGACTTCTGGTACCTGGCGCGCGCACCTGGACCGCCGAACTTCTTGGGCTCGCACCGCCTGTTGTCGGCAACGAGCAGTGTGCGGTCGTACTGGATAAGCGCCTGCTTGAGCTGGTTCTTCGAGTGCTCGTCGACGTACTTTTGGTAGTAGGCGATGATGGATTTGGCAATGGCTTGACGGATGGCGTAGACTTGCGAGGTGTGACCACCACCGGAGACGCGGACGCGGATGTCGACATCAGCTGCCCATTCTGTCAGTACTCCGTTTTCGATTCAATCCAACACATCGTAATGCTGGTGTTGTGTGTGTGTATGCGTACCGAACTTGTCAACGCCGAGGATCAGGATGGGCTCGTAGACCTTGAATCGCAGGAGCTCGGGCTGGACGAGGGAAAGAGGCTTTCCGTTAACCTTGACAAGACCCTTTCCGGCCTATAGCAAACAAAACATTGTAAGTATATGATTCGACTACGCGTTTCGATCGCGGGATATTGCGTATATATGTACCTTGCAGTGGGCGACAGCTGTATCATGGTTGTTAGCCTCGAGTTCCTCTTGATCATCTTGTTCATCGATTGGGTGATTATCGTACCAGTCGCAGTCTTCTTCTTGCCGAAGCATTGCACGCTCTGGGAAGCCATGTTGGGGGCGACTGTGGAAATGTGCGTGCGGTTAGTAGTGGGTGGGCGTCGTCGGTTTTGCGGTCGTCGTGGAGTTGAAGTTCGTCTACGTCGGCAGCGAATATTCAGTGGGCGTCCGTGCGTCCCGCGATCCCTGTAACCGATTAGCGTTACTGTCGGGCTAGCGCCGTCTGCAAGGAGCGAGTGCATTTCACTTACCAAGCCTCTGGAGAATCTTGGGAGTTTGAGACGTCTTTTTTTGTATGTAGATGCTGCACCTGCGAGCGTTGCGTCACACGTCATCCAGTATGTCTTACGAATTGTACGTCTTTGGCAGCAACTCGGAAGGCCAACTCGGCATACCAGCCGCCGATATTGTCAATAGACCTACTAGGGTTTCCAACACTCCCTCGCTCGACAACATATTGGCTATACGGGGTGGAGATAACCACACGCTTTTTCTAAGTATGGATGGATCTGTCTATGGGGTCGGCGATAATCGCAGGGGCCAGCTAGGCTCATTTGGAGGAGAACCTCAAATCCAAAATTTCACAAAAGCTCATGATCAGGTTCTCTTCGCTGCAGCCACCTGTGAATCTTCGGCATATATCTTGAAGAGGACTGAGGAACTACAGGCCCACATACTTACCGAAGGCTCTGGCCGATGGGGAGAATTAGGCCGCGAAGAACAAGTTGATTGTGGGCCATTGGCAGATGTCACATCACTTTCTGGTACAGTCATCAACTTCGATGCCGGCATATGGCATTACGTAGCCATTCTCGATGGTGGCTCAGTCTACGGCTGGGGAAAGGCTCGTCTAGGTCAGCTTGGTGATAAGCTTTCCGGCAAAGTCACAACACCTGTTAAGATTGAGAACATACCATTCAAGCCAAGAAAGGTGGCCTGCGGTGCAGATTTCACTTATCTCGTTGGCGACCCGTCTACAGGTGAGCACAAACTGCTCGGAAAAGATAAATTCAACATCCTCTCCAACATGCCCGTAAACATCAAAGGCTGGAAAGATGTCGGTGCTATGTGGCATGCCGTGTTCGTATTATTCGAGGACGGAACCCTTACTGCCTGGGGCAAAGAAAATATGTGGAAACTTTTACCGCCAAACCTCCCTCTTCTGGACAAAATTGCTGTGGGCTCAGATCATATACTTGCTGTGACGAGGGACGGTAAACTCATATCGTGGGGCTGGGGCAAGCATGGCAATTGCGGCGATTTATCGACAATCCAGCATGAGGTTAAGAATGATATGGTCAGTGGGTTTTGGAATGAAATTAATTTGCCGGGAGAAATTGAGATGGTTGGGGCAGGGTTTTGTACCAGCTTTGTGGTTACCAAGTAAAGCATTGAAATCCAATTACATCATTACCGTCCTTTCGAGCCGTCAGGTTAAAGCAATATTGCAAAACTCCAACTGAAAGCAGTAAACCCCCCTTCAAAAAACCCCATTACTTTTGTTGTGTACCATCTCGCTTTTCCTAAGTGCTGGGATAATTCACTTCACACCTTTCGCAAATCTCTTGTACCCCCGCCGAGATGTTCAAGAAAGTATGTGTCACTTCAAACTTCCGACTTCGTCTTTGCGCCCTCCCTTGTGGTTTTTCTTTTACTCTTCCACGGCTTTTACTTTTCCACTTGCATCTTCTTCTTTTCAGCCGGGTTCTCGTTCTTCTTCTTCTTCTTCTTCTTCTTCTTCTTCTTCTTCTTCTTCTTCTTCTTCTTCTTCTTCTTCTTCTTCTTCTTCTTCTTCTTCTTCTTCTTCTTCTTCTTCTTCTTCTTCTTCTCCTCGAGTTCCTCTGCCTCTTGTTGCTTCTTTACCATTTCCTCGATCTCAATGATGCATTGCGCCTCCGTGAAATCTTCCCAGATCTTCTTATAATAGGCCGAGGTACCGAACTGGTAGGATAAATCTTCTGCTTCATCAAGATCCTCGGGGTCGGTATCAGTGAACATGGGGAAATTTACTTGCTCGAGGCCGTATGGCTCCCATATGTTATCCATGGGAACTTTAGAAACCGCAGTTTGGGCGCTCCATACAGCCTTCCAGACGCCGTCGGGTGCTACTTTGGAGAGTGTAGATCGTGTCAAAACCTCCCATTCGAACCTCTCTCCAAAGTAGTTGTAGTGGCCAGCCTTTGCCGTTCTGTTAGCGATAGTTCACTTCTGGGAGCTTTGCTTCTCTTGACTTACCAATACCTCGTTTTCCTTGCGCCAAATCATGCTCGACATCTGAAAACCACCGTTCTTCTCAACGCGAAGGAACTTGAAATGATCTGATTGTTGGGTCGAGGAACTTCGACAGTGCAGTTGGGTGACCTTCGAGACGATATAGCACAGTAACTATGAAGTCGCACAAGTCTGCAGGTTTGTTGTATCTTGGATAGATGCTGTCGAGGACTGTACTGTCTTGTTGGCCATCTTTGATAATGCGGGCTGTCCTTGCGGAGCATCTGACGGCAGCAGGGGATGGTCTTCGAACTCCATATTTTTTAAATGCAAAAGACAAGGTAATGAGAACGGGATGTGATTGATTTGTTTATCAGTAAAGTGGGAAAGATAGAAGAGATCAAGATGGGAGACGTGAAGGAGAGATCAAGTGGGGAATGATAAGAGAGTGCATACTGCCGACGAGAAGCTAGCTATAAGACGTTTCGCCACACGGCAGGTAAAGGTGGCCTTTACCATGTGAATATATCATCAGCCGCCATATTTCAATTATCTAGCACTAGGTAAAAGAATATGTATCGTTCATTCAGCATGAAAGTATTAACCCAGCAACATCGACTCTGATGCCTGCCATCGTAATGAACAGAGTTTCATCTCAGCTCACAGCTGCTCTCCATCTCTATCCCTGCCGTTGCTGCAGCAGCATCTTCTTCTCATGCGCCAATGCCTCAGTTACAACACCATCAACCTCCCACTCCACAACCCACCTCCGAAAATCTTGAAACCTCCACGGCTCCCGGCTCAGCAAGAAGTACGCCAGTTCACGCCCCATAGACAAAGCATACTTCGGGTCCGTCGGCTTAATCCCTAGACTGCTTGGTTCTGTCTCTGCTTGATCAAACCTAACACCATCCTTGGACACGGGCATCACAACCCTGGACACCGATGCATACGTCTCCGTCCATAAACCGCTATCCGATATATCCGCGCAAACAAAGTACGTCCACACGTACATTGTCCCGAAATTAGCATACGTACCGACAACAACCCGACTAGCCTCTCGACGAATCATGACCCCGTTTCCTGAGCGTCGCCACTCGAAGACCTTGACGTAGGGATTTAGAAACTCTTCTAGGCACTTTAGGCTCGTGAGATACAGGACAGTGGCGACGGCATCGCAAAGGCGAGGCATTGCGCATCGGACGATGGTGTCTCTACTGTTCATGTATGCATCTTGGGCGAGGAGGTGCATGTGGCGAGGTGGATTGGATGCGGGAAGATCGGATAAGTCGTTGGAGTAGAAATGTGACATTACTAAGTCGTGCGCATCGCTGCTTTGAGGGTTCCCAGAGTTCCTGTCAAGCAATTCGTGCTTTAGGTCCTCAATTTGTTGGAGGGTTAGGTTTGGGATGCAGACTTGCGGGATGGGATTCGCGTCCTCTGATGTGAAGGTTGGGACTGTTGTATCTGCACTGTGTGACGTTGAAGGGAGGGCGCGCATCTGGCGATTGCGGATGGTGTAATCTTTGCCAATGCGATCGAGTCTGTTGTAGGTTAGTATTCGTTTATTCATATCTTGTGGGATATGTTCACTTACGTTTCCTGTCCCGGCCACCGATCAAACTCCTCGTCATCTGCATCCCATATACTCATTTTCGGTTCGATGGCTTTTGAATTTGTCGGAGAACACTCAGCGGATAGCAACAGTGAACGGCGCACAGAGGGCGTCAAAGAAGCATTGAACTTGCTCGTCATACTCTTTCTGATTTTTTGACCCGGCAAGAGCTTGAGTGCCTGAAATTGTGCGACCGGAATCGTTTGAGTCTCTTCGTCAGCGGGAGTGCTCGGCGATTGCCGTAGACTCGGGACCGGGGAAACATCATTTACTAGCGATGCATTTCGATTCACCGATTGAAATAGGGTGTCGCTCGCTCGCGCTGGCGTTCCCTTTGTCTCCTCAAACTCATCATCACTCGCCTCCCAGAAATCGCGCGACGTGTACCCCAACTCAGCGTAAAGATTCTTGGTTTTCAGCTTTAAGGTGCTGAGCTGTGGTATCTTGAGACGCTTTGTAGGAGAGCAAGTAGGAGTGACTGCTTCTGTTTCCGCAGTCTCGTTCCCAGCCCTAGATGGTGCATTCCATGACCCTCTTGAGCGGCGCGAGGACATGGAAAAGGTCTTGTAGTTTGTAACTTTTGATGATTGCAGTGGGAAGGTTTCGTCTGGTCCGGGTACGGAGAGCGCAGAAACAGAACGAGGCTTTCGGATTTTGATCTTGGTGTTGCTCTGCGTAGGGGTAGCTTCAGCTTCAACCAGGTCCACTGGCGGTACCGACGCCCTCGATGTCGCGGGCTCAATGAAAGAGTCTTTTTCTTTGTCGTTTAAGAGGACTTCTGCGGCTTCCAGTTTGACAGTGTCAAGGCCAGGTGAACGGGTAGAGTCCAGAGACTTTGGGTTTTGTATCGAGGAACTTGTCAAAGACAATTCAATGGACTGTGTTACCCCTGAGCCTGTTACAGTCTCATCGTTCGCACCCATGGCAGCCACAGGCTTCAGCGAAGGATGAAGGTTATGTGTAGGGTATGTTGGACTGAATCAGACACTATTTGAGACCTTCACGATCGTATGTGGTCTAGAATTGTCGTCGATGTCGTTTGGATTCAACTTGAAGAGCGATTCTGCGTTCTGCCTTTGGCGTTTGTTCTGTCTCCTTGAGTCTGATATGTTACTCGGAGCCGGTGTAGGAATAAGTCGCCTCTTTTGGGGCCTTGACGTAGGCGTGGTTGAGGTTGATAGATTTGAGTTGACAGAATAGAGTTGGGTTGATGAGTAGAGTTGAGTTGATGGAAATAGTGGTACTCAGCTGTTGTCAAATAATATGCAGCGAGGTGAAAATCACTGAAACAATATACTGTACATTGACCTTGCGCACTTACAGAGAATGTTTGCGATAATGAAGTTAGACAAACTAGGTCTGTGCTTTTGAAGAGTGAATTGCCAATGTTACTAAAACAGGACGTAGTAGTTCTAGTGATAAATAACAATCAGACTCACGTTATGATATACATTATTGTCTTTTGTATATCGGGGCTATCAGCTACGGGCATTATTGTCTACCGCAAGACTCAAGTATAGGGAGAGTTATTAAGCAACAAAAGTATCGAAGCGCCCTACTTTAAGTTTAATGGTGATGATCTCCTGTGCTTATAGTTAGTTTCCAACCCAATTTATTACGAACTAACAAACAACAACGAGCATAAAATGTGTAGTTTTATCATAAAAACTATATAGTCTATTTAAACCGAAAATGATCTCGAGTCTATATATATTCACAAATAACTCATACCTACATAAGCTAGTATTCATCAATATCCTTCCCTAACCATACTCCACTCAGCAACTGTACCCCCATCCGTAGCATCAGTGGAAAATTGATTGCCTAGCACCGCAAGATGAGCATACCTTCCACTCCAGATACTCTTTTCCAGGGTAACATTCGTTTGGTTACCAATGTATGGCTTGATCTCGTATGCTGTCACCGGATCCCACGGCGCGCTAAGCTCTACCTTGCCAGCCGTGACTTTCCTCACATCATGTTTAGACTGCACATCGGAAAATGGCGGAAGCGTAGAGTTGGAGAAGTAAATTTCGAAATGCGAGGGAGGCTGGTTGCCCCAGTCCATGACGATCTTGTTGACGGGGTAGAAGGATGATATACCGAGATCAACAGTCAGGTAACTTGTGATGTTTGCAGATTCGGGTTGCCACTTAGTACTCGCAGCGCCGTCAATGGCGGCAATGGGGAACTGCCCCGGCTTGTTCCTCTGAGGTGACGGGAGCAAGGCCTTGCACTGAAGGATATTTCCGCCAACTGTGAGTATCTCGCCCATTGGACGGTTGCGGATCACGAGTGGTTCATCGCCAAGCTCATAGGTCACGTTGTCTCGACTGCTGCGGGTGCCAATAGTGACTGGAATCGGCTTCTCGAAATAAGTAGCGTTTGCTGAAGGCAGTGTATACTTTTCCCTGGGTAGTCGTGCTAATATCGTATGTGTAGAGTTGGATGTGGCGTTGATGCCGTGACCCATCCAGTAGAAGGTTCGGTAGTTGAGATGCTCTATCTGTGGTGGTAAAGAAGGGTCGATGTCCAGTTTATCGTAGTACAATCCCAGGCCCAGGTAGCCGAAAATGGCAACGCGGTTGGTTCCTCCCATACCGGTCAGGAATGGGAATGCAGGATGTGTTCCTCCGTTTTGTTCCACGTTATCAATAAGTTGTTCCGAGTACTGATACCAGGGTGCACGGACGTAGGGTGAAGAAGAGTAGACATCGTATGTGAAACTCGAGCATCCAGAAGGAGACACCTCATTTGCCACGACGGCAAACGAAGAGTACGTCATTGCCGGACCGTCGAGTGATTGCTTGGCCGCATAATAGTCCAAGTTTGCCAAGCTATATGGATTAGGGTAATGCAATAGGTCATCCACCAGAACTACGTCTGCTTGCTTCACAGTGACAGATCCGTTCATGCCAGTATATTCCACGATAATCCCGGCATCCTCATTGACCGGAAGCCTCATTTTCGAGGCCTTCTCTGCCCAACTAGCGTTGAGCCTGCGCCCAAACCAGGCATTGAACTCATTGGTTTCGATGAAGTGCCTCTGAATGAGTGCAGTGGTGAATCCATTGTTGTTGACTTGATTCGCGTACTCATCGGGATCGGTGGCGTTCCATATCTCATAGGCACCAGAAGTCTCGTTGTAATCGAGCAGCTGGCCAAAGAAGTGCGCAATCGCATTTGATATAGGTAGTAAGGTGTCGTTGAAGTACTCTCCATCTCCAGTGATGATGAGATGGTTATTGAAAGCTAAGCTCATATCACCGTTGAGGTGGTATTCGTAATCAAAGCAAGCCCCAGTCCCTGTGCAATTGCCGAATCGACCACTAGTCCAAGGATAGACGGCGCCGCCAGGAGTAAATCGGCCCGTTTGGTTCTTGCTTGAAGTAAACGCCATTTCCACATTTCGTTGCGCTTGCTGAAAGTGCTCTACGCGATATTTAATAACGTTTTGAGCATGCTGCGGATGCGATACTTGGATTCCGGGACTGATCCACACATCGGCATCCCAAAAGATCAAACCGCCATAACAATCAGATCCTAGACCGCAGACTGGTATGCTGTAGATATCCAGGTTCGTATTGTTGCCGGCTGCAGCTACAGCATTCGGTCCCACCATGTTCGATAATAGATAGAACGGGTTCGTACGGGCCAGGATATGTAGTTCCCTCACTTCGGGATCGTTCGGAAGGGAGCCATTCTGTAGGCGGTAATCGTCAACAGAGTCTGGTGTCAGGATAGATGCCCATTCCTCAATGTGGGAATGCATAAGTTTTGAGTAGCCCTCCTCAGCACCAGACAGGGAAGCATCCCGTGCTACCTTCTGGGGATCTGGGAAGGAATCAGTTGATGCGATTCCAATGGATTTTGTAATCTCAGTGGGGCGGAATGCAACCAATTCAACGGGAATAGACTGCGCGATAGTGGAGCCGTTGCCGCTGCTGAATATTCCGTCTCCTACTTCGCTGCGGGTGGTAAGATCGACCCAGTCGTTACCTGATAGAGTCGAGTAGACGTACGCCGTGACATTAGTGATGTTGCCTGGACTGACGGCAGTCCAGATGGTTGGCGTGTCCTCTTCATACTTTTTATCAACGAAATCTGAACGAACTGCACAATCTCCATCGAGAATGTCGTACACCGTAACATTTATATCATGGGTTGCAGTAAGCTGTAATCTGGTTGCGGCTTTGTTGACGTAGAGCTTGTGGACAAACAACTGGTAGTTCACATCGATAAGTGCGTCTCCAGAGCCGCCTGGCCTCCAATTGTATCGCCAACTAGCAATTCCAGCCTTGACATCCAGACTCGACACAAAGTCCGAGATATGATCTGGATTGACAGATGCATTCAGAAACTCGCCATTCGCCTCAACGATAAGTCCGCTCGAATGTGGTATGCCAGCGGTAAAACTTTCCCACCCATACTGATATAGCCAGGGGTAGTTCGACCCATTTGTTCTGGGCTGACTGTTCCAGAAACCTGCGACCGTCGAATAGGCTTGTCGTCTGCTAAATAGTGGCCATCCGCTTATAATGTCGCCATCAACGGGCTCATCGACTTCGAAGAACGGTCCTGCAGATGCAACATTGATTCCAAAATACCCGTTTGCGAGGGTCAAGCGGGACTGGTAGTGCCCTTGGTCCAGAGCATGCGTCGAGATAACCCAGTCTTCATCATTCCATGTCACGTGCTTGAATTGGTCCTGCTCGCTGCTGGTGGAGCCTGAAACTATGCGTGCGGATGCTAAAAGGGCGACTGTAGCTCGGAGGAAGCTAGTCGATATCATGTCTCGCAAAAAGAGAGTAGAATTGGAGGAACAACGCAGCGCAAGACGCGTACAGGCACGCCGGCCTTAAAGCAAGGGACAAAGACATGCCGATCATTCACGTAGCTGACTCACGCTACGGTGCCACCCATACCTTTTTTTTCACACCGCTAGACATGGGCCGGCTGAGCACTGTCATGTGCGTCTTCCGTGGCGCTACCCATTCGCGTCTTCCGGTCGCGGGAAACGTTTGGTGCAGATTGCATACACGTCGTGGCTCATGATCGAGCAGGAAGTCCGAGGGTTGCAGATTTGACAGGCAGTGAGCCCAGAGCGCGCCGATCGCGATCACAACAAACGACGTGTGCAGGATCGTGGGCTTATGGCGTCATTGCGGAACGCTATCTTCCCGAGCTATCGACTGATCAACCATCAAAACAACAACTTGCCTCGATCACGTGCATCGTCAAGGTCGCCAGATTCCGGAAACGATATTGCGAAACATGGCATAGGTAACAACATGCATCTTGGGGGGCTAAAAGCTAGTCATCGCTGTGCCTTCAGGCACCCAACTGCCTTCCCGGCCCTTGCTGACTCACCAATCATCGTGACCTAGCTAGACAACTGTGATTTCCCCAGCCTTTTCCACTATTATGGCTTATCACATCGTTTCCAGAGTCGCCAAGGTTTTCAAAGCCGCTGCACCAGACCTTTATGCACCGCTCAATACCGGTTCCCATGCTTTCCGTCTTCTGCACCTCTTGCCTGGAGCCTGGGACGACGATATTTCCGCGGAGCTCCACGAATGCTCCATGATTGAATGCCGAGACCGTTATATCACCATATCCTACACATGGGGTCAGCCGAATGAAGTCCCTAGAGTTCCCATAACATGTAACGGAAAGGCCGTTCTCATCTTCGAGAATCTCTGCGCCGCCCTCCGCAGGTTGCGACAGTCCAAACATGTATTACTAATATGGGTGGATGCACTGTGCATTAACCAAGATGACATATTGGAGCGGACGCATCAAGTTGACCTGATGGGAGATATATACAGTAATAGCCAAGAGACTGTTATATGGCTAGGCGAACCGGCAAGTAACGAGCATGATGGTCGCGACTTTTTGAAGGCATATCCAAAGCCTTCGCGGATAATATGGAGCGGCGATAAGAGGGACGAAACATTACGCGATGCGTACTTCGCCAACATTGAGCGTTCCCATTTATTCGGTATACCAGAAGTGGATCGACCTTGGACGGAGAGCGGACCTGATATATTCGGAGCTTTCTGTCTGATTCATAGCTTTGCCCAAGACGCTTCGCACCCTGCACTCGGCATTTTGGATAGGGAGAAGGTTGCCGCCATGCGGCGATATGGGTTTGCCAGTATCTGGCAAGGCTTGGTACTTGCGAAAGCCTGTGTGCGCGGCTCCAGGTCTTCCAGAGTATGGGAGGGCCTTGCAAGGCTGATGAGTAGACCGTGGTGGCAGCGTGTTTGGATTGTTCAAGAGACAGTTCTATCTCAGAGAGCGACCATTTACTACGGTATGCTTTCAGCGCCCTGGTCGATGTTTACCCGTGCAGCTTCAAACTACAAACAGCAGCGTCATACCTTATGCCTGGATTTAGCTGGCACTCTTCAAGGACAGGACATTCTGGACCAATTCAGTGATTTGGTACTTCGCATCGAGGATACTAGGCTCCAAAACAGCATATCCTCGAAAACCGCAACAATGCTATCGCTGCTTTGGAAATTTAGGCCACTCGAAGCCACTGATAAGAGGGATAAGGTTTTTGCTCTCCTTGGACTTACAACCAACTGGCAAGGTCTTCCAGCTTTTCTACCTGATTATTCGTCCAGCGCTGCTACAATATTCACACAAACAGCTGTGGGCAACATAAAAAGATCGGGCTCATTATTACCTCTAGCGGGAGATCTCGAGGCAGTGCTGAGCCGAAAGCGGCTTCAAGGTATTCCTTCTTGGGTTATCGACTGGTCGCTACCATGTCTCCCAACCGAAATTGAGCGAGTAACAAGTTTGCATGCATACGACGCTAGCGGTAGTCGCAGAGGATCTGTACGTTTCCAACCGTCAAGTCAGCTTCTTGAGGTAGAAGCCGCCTACATCGACCATGTCGTCATTGTTGGAGATGTTAGCCGACATACACAAATCAATGATACATACGCAGCTCTACGTGGATGGAGATCTCTCACAAGGGCTTTTGAGAGAACAAACGAGCAATATCCCTCTGGCGGGACATATGAGGGTGCCTTTTGGCGAACACTGATTGCAGATTTGATATTCACAGGCACCACTCCAGCCACACGAGGAAGCCACGGTGTATATCGTCGGGCAACGGTCGATGACTTCCAGGCTCTGAGAGCGTGGATCATGTGGGCACGCTGCATATCTCGTGATTCATTCAGTCGTACTGCATCATTTACACGACGCGATCTCGAAGAAGGTATAGCTGCCATTGACCACACTCTCAAAACCGCAACCGCTTCTCGACGTTTCTTCTTTACCAGCAATGGATACATGGGCATGGGTCCAAAGACGACTATGGCGGGTGATCAGGTACTCGTCTTCAAGGGCAGCAAGGTCCCTTTCATGGTCAGGCAAGATCGATCAATAGTCATCGAAGCCAATAATTGGATCACTCTAATTGCTGGTGATGATAGCGAAGCACAAACCTCTTGTGCTACAACACAGTTAAAAACTTCTTTCCAGTTAGTCGGCGACTGCTTCGCTTACGGTTTGATGGACGGCGAGGCATTCGAGCACGCTAATGCTCTGACCGAAAACGTGTACTTGGCTTGAGGATTTCACAATGTATATTATCTGTATTTCTTTCCCTTCCTAGATACCCCTACTCCGTGGCATTGATTGCCATGTAGACGTTTTACATGATCAATGAATCAAGCACACATCTACACGATAGCGGTTTCTTTACAGATGACTCTATGCTTTAGAGTCCTGATATCATGTCTATTCTGTCTTTATTTATAGATCTGCAGGCGCAAGTCCCCCATCGTGGGAGCAGCAATGGCAAAGAGCCCAGCTAGAAATTTTTGGTGGTATTCTCTTAAAGACTTACCGGTACCACCAGAATTTGCAAAGCAAACACAGGTTGACGCAAGCAGGCTTGACGACAATTGTAAGCTCTGCATATACCTTGCCTCTCCTGGCATCAGTTATTGAGCTTAATCATGGGCGTTCCCAGCACTGTTATCTCTTCTTTCATATGCATTGTACTCACATGACTTTCCCAGGTTAGACCTATTCTCACGCGGAACATATGAAGTTGTAGCGAATAACTCGCCATTTCTGGTTCGACTTCGTGGGCACTCTCAGTCTCGGATAGGCTAGATGGCTGTTGTGGCAACTTATGGAGCTGCCTCAGCATTGTATGTTAACTGTGTATTACTACACTATATAGAGTATCTGAAAAAGAAGAACAAAACGTATGGCTTGGTATAGATTCAAAAGACTCGCTAATATCTCAAATTCCTGGATCTTTCAACTAGCGCAGGCCAGCGAACAGATTCGACCTAGCCATAGCCCCGACCTTCGACTTGCGCTTGGACTTGTAAGATAGGTCGTCCACGATGAATTCTTCATCATTTGCTTCATCTTCGCTCCCCTGGTCATCTTCGGAGCTTCTGTGGATACTACGAGTCAGGCGTGCCGACTGTGAAGACTTGGGGCCAGATTCCTTCTTTCGTGCAATCTTTACTGCCACACCCTTGGCCGGCTCCGCAATCGCTGGTTCCTCCTTTTCGAACGATGGCTTCTTGTTGATGCGAGCTTGCATAGCGCGTGGAAGAGTGGTTGGTCGGCAATTGGTCTTGGCTATTCGAAAGGGCCTCACCTTCCTCACAGGCGTGTCATCCTTGAAGGTGTCTTCAGGTGCAGAAAGCCTTTTTTTTTCTTCTCGAATATCATCTCCTCGTCTTTTTCAGTTGGACGAACACGCTTCTTGCCCTTGGGCTGCTTTTCATCGCTGTTATCTCCAGCTGTCAGTGGCGTGGGAAGTTCAGAAGAGTAACTGGGGTTCTAATGCTTTTGCGAGTCCTCAAGCTCTTGCACCTTTGTGACAGTTCTCTGGCGTCTCAGCTCTTGGTTGTAGTGCGCAAACTCCCCTTGGGCAAACTCTATCGCCTCCTGGTGACTTCCAAGTTTGGCCATCAACTCAGCGTAGGCCTTGTCATCGATCAGAAGTACCTCTACGAGATAAGACTTCTCCTGACTATCTACCTCAAGACCACGGAACTCTGCCTCGTCCAGGAGATCAATACACCTCATGGATGTATACTCTGCCTTGATAAAGCAACGTTTTGACTTCCGCTCCGGCTTGCGTACAACATGTGCAGGACGCTCAAAGCGCGTTGGCTGTCGCTCCAGCTTGGATGCAGCAGGTGCAGGGGGCTGGTAGTGGTCAACTCGTCGGCACAGCCGTGGTCGCTTTGTAAAAGTCTCGCTCTGAGTAGCCGCTGCCAAAGCATGAGCGATGGTTTGGTTCATGCTCTTTCTCTTCCCTGGATTTGATAGGCGTGATGGAGACGGTCGGGTAACAGAACCGGTACCATTGACAGACATATCAGCGCCCTGTTTCCCGACATGAGGCCGCTCGACAGTGGGACTCGCTACTCGAGAGATGATAGTCCGATTGTTCGAGGTAGTTGCAGCCTTTGAAGGGTTTCTCCTGGTGGCCAGCGGGGAGGTCTTCACGGGCTGTTTGGATATTAGCGAAATAGCCATCGATGGCTTTGGCGCAGTCGAGGTACGAGGCGGCTTCTTTGGGGTTGACGAGACTCTTCTTGACGGCTTCGAAGTAGTCGAAGCACTGTTTGCGGCTTTTGTAGATACAGCAGCGCGTTTCGGGGCAGTCGAAGGTTTGGAGGTAGGCTTCTTAACGGAGGCAGTGTCGCCTTTGGCCTCCGAAAGGATAGATAGGAAAGACATTTCCACGTATAGATATTTATCTGTGAGGAGAGTCTATTGCTGTTGGGTTGCAATGAGGGGCCACAAGTTGAGGTGGATTGGTTCTGACGCAAGTTGTAGGTTGCGAGCTGAGTTCGAGTGGATTCAGTTGCGTTTTGTGAAGAAGAATGACAAGCGAACCATGGGAAACTTATGATCGAGTACAGTTACCAGCAGCAAGCGCGTGAGTGCGGTTTCGGGCTAAGTCTGAAAAGAGAATGCGTCAAAAGTGCAACGGGAAACTGCGAGTGAGAGAAAGGGTGGGCTGTGCGCAATGCAAGGTAAAGTACAACCCAACGGCGCAGATGATTCACTGTGAAGATATTGGCATTTGGATGGTATATGTTTTATTACTAAATTCCACCAGGGAATATATAATGCGCCGCAGAAACAAGTAAAATCTTGA
>Ga0265798_10006267_pt1 | contig 15674 bp, 13 predicted proteins | sample P3T30metagenome_FD_192430 | JGI IMG/M metagenome (GOLD analysis project Ga0265798, IMG submission 192430) | Plant litter microbial communities from East Loma Ridge, Irvine, California - P3 T30 | ecosystem: Environmental > Terrestrial > Plant litter > Unclassified | place: USA: California... | reverse complement strand
TGACCAGGCCCGGTGACAACACCCCCCAGATCATCGAACGACAGGGGGCAACGATCATGCCGGGCCCGGCAGGCCAACACCCCTCAAGGATCACTCCAACCGGGGGCACGAAGAAAGTAACGGGGGCAGACTGTGGCAAGGGGGTGAAACGTGTGCGCTGCTTCTGGCTTGCCGGACGATGTCGGTTGACTTCCGCGGTTCAGCCGCCCAGGGCCGCCGCCTGCGCGAGCGCAGCCTCGAGCGCATCCTCGCTCGCGATCGGGATCCCGTACTGCGCCGCCTTCCGCGCCTTGCCCGAGAGGCTGTCCACGTCGGCGGCGATGACGAGGGTCGTCTTCTTGGTCACTGCCCGGGCCGTCGGGATGCCGAGCCGTGCGAGATCCGCCTCGATGGCGTCCCTCGAACGGCGCATCTCACCGGTCAGGACGACGAGACTCGAGCCGTCGAGCTCGAGCTGCTGACGGTCGTCGTGCTGCGGTGCGGAGGCGGTCGCCATCGGGCGCGGGTCGTGCATCGCCGCCGCGACGGAGGACGGTCCGATGTCGAGCAGGGTGCCCACGGTCTCGATCTCGCGACGCTCCTCGTCGCTGAGGACTGCGTCTGCCCAGGCCGCTGTGACGAGATCGGCGAAGTACCGGTCGTGCAGGGCGTCCCGACGGTCGTCCTCGATGCCGAGTTGGCGCGCGAGGTCTGCGAGCTCGTCCGTCTCGTGCACGGAGAGGAGGCCGTCGGCGAGCGCGGCGTCGAGCATGGCGAGGTACTGCTGGGCGGGCACGTCACCATCGACGTTGGGGAGGAGGTCGGTCGCGCGGTCCAGCAGGGTCGCGGACGGAGTGCCTGCGGACCGCTGGCGGGCTACCCACCGCGCTTCGGTTGCGTCGATGACCGGCCAGACGAGCGCACTGCTGCGGGTGGCCCACTCCTGCCAGTGACCGGCTCCGCGCGAAGCACCCATGTAGGCGCTGAGGAGGAGCGCCGTGGCGGTGGCGTCGGCGAGCGCTTCGTGGGCGTTGACGAGTTCGATGTCGTACGCGCTGCAGCAGTCGGCGAGCTTGCGACCGGACCCGGGCAGGAACGTCGAAGCGAGCTGCATCGTGCAGAGCGCGTTCTCGACGCTGATCGGGGAAGTGTGGCCGAGCCGGGCGAACTCGGCGGCGAGGAACGTCGCCTCGAAGCGTGCGTTGTGCGCGACGAGGACACGACCTCGGAGGAGATCGATCAGGGCGCCAGCGACGTCGGCGAAGGCGGGCGCCGCGGCGACGTCCCGTCCGCGGATTTGGTGCACGTGGACTGGTCCGAGGTCACGCCCTGGGTTCAGTAGCGTCTCGAACGACCGTTCGACCTGGCCATCGGGCGAGACGTGGACGAGACCGATCTCGACGATGCGGTGCCCGTGGTTCGGGGAGAACCCGGTCGTCTCGAAGTCGATGACTGCGTACCCGTCGTGCACTGCGTTCCCCGTCCCGTCAGGCGCCGGCGTTCCCCAGACGCTCCGCGGTCCATCTTTATGAGGCGACGGGCGCAACTCGACCACCAGTTCGGGGGAGAGGCGACCGACGGGGGCTACCTGATCCGCTCGACCGCCTCGATGAAGCGCGAGATGCCCCACAGCAGGAACGTCGGCTCGGCGCCAGATCGCAGGCTGATGCGGACCTTCTTCCGCAGGCCGCTCGACACATCGTTGAGCCGCACGATCTCCTCGACCGGGATCCCGAAAGTGCGAGCGGACGTAATTGAGCGGATGGGCGTTGAACCACAGGACCTCGGGGGTGAGGGTGAGGCGGCCACCGACCTCGAGGCGCCGACTCGGGCGACTCCTGCTCGGTGGCGCGTACCCGGGGATGATGTCGGCAGCTCCGGAGTTCTCCTGGTCGGGCAGGTAGGTCGCGAACTTCTTGAGCAGCACCGTCGAGGCGTCCGTGTACGGCACGCGTCACCGTCCTCTCGCCGCGGCGACGTAGCGGCGGGCGCCACGGATCCGCCGGCTGAACGAGATGCTGAACGCGACGCCGACCGCGACGAGGGCGGCGACGAAGACCCGCGCGAACCCAGCGAACCAGCCGTCGTCGCGGACGAGGTTCGGCAGTTGGGGACCGGCGATCCCGGCGTAGAGCAGCAGGAACTGCCCGAGGGAGATCGGCAGGGAGACCACTGCACCCTGCGCCCATTCGAACGCACGGAGCGCCAGCTCGTCCTGCGTCCCGATAGGGCGCCCGGAGAACACGGCACGCCGAACGGACCGCCGTGCCGCGCCGTCGAGCTCGCGGGTCGGCTGCTGCATGGATGGCGCGAGCTTGAAGGTGGCCGGTAGGAGCGATCCTGCTCCGCTCAGCCCGCCGAGAGCGAGACCGAACCCCAGGATGGCCAGGAACCGGGTGAGCGCAGCCTCGCCGCCCGACAGGAGCACCCCGACGACGGCGCCGACGATGAACCCACCGATGGCGATCGGGACAGTGCGCCGCCAAGCGCGACGTGCGACATCCTCGAGTTCCCCCACGTGTCCCACCATACGAGGGGCGGCTGCGCGCCGGCGAGCGGCGCGTCCGTGCGGTCGGACGGGAGGCTCGGATCGCCCTGCCAGCGCGCGGTGGGTTGCAGAGGTGGGTTGGGCCTCCAAGCCGCGTCGTCGAGCGCGCGCGCCTGCGATTCCTACCGCGACTGTCCCTGCATATGCTGCATTTCACCGCGGCGGTTGCGGAGGTATCACCGGCACCGTCGCCGGAACGGAGGAGAAGACATGCGCCTGGGCGAGAACATCGGCAACGTCTGTCGGTTCCTGCAGTCGCTCCACGTACACCGTCATGAAGTAGGCCCGGCCATGCTCGAAAACGCCCGGATTACGACAGCGGCCGTCAAGATCGCGTTTGTCACGTCCTGGTTGGTGCTGGTGCTCTTCGCCGCGTTCTCGGCAGCGGCGCTGGTCGGTCCGTCGCTCGGGCAGTGGATCGGCGCCGTCGGGGTCCTGGTGTTGGTCGTGGTCACGAGCAGGACTTTCCGATTGCCCGGAGAGCCGAGCCGGCGGGCGTGGTGGCAGATGACGAGCCGTCCCGGCTCGGGCCTGGTGCTCGCCGCAGTGTTCGCGAGCTCGCCTGCCGTCGGTCTGCTCACAGGAGGGGAGCAGCACGTCGGTGCGATCCTCATCGAGCTCCTGATCGCTTCGACGTACGGCGCGTCCTCGATCGCGCAGGGACTGCGCGATCGTCAGCGGGCGGGGTGAATCTGACGTCCAGTGCAGACGCGGGCGGTCGGGTGGTGGAGCGAAACTCCGTACGATCGGGCGAATGAGCGGTGACGTGAGACCGGGGCGGTACCGGCACTTCAAGGGTGGGGAGTACGAGGTGATCCTCGTCGCCCGGGACGTGGAGACTGAGGAGCCGGTCGTCGTGTACCAGGCGCTGTACGGCGAGCGCGGGCACTGGGTGCGATCCCTCGTGGACTTCACTTCACGGGTCAGCCGTGACAGCTACGTGGGCCCCCGCTTCACTCCGATCGATTGAGTTTGCCGCGGTTGCGGGGCCCGCTCCCTCCGAGCGGGCCCCGCAGGTCAGTCGCGTCCGCCGTGCCGACCGCGTTTACTGCTGCAGACGAGCAGGATGACCGTGGCGACGATCGCTGCCGGCACAACGATGCTCAGCACGATGCCCGCGATGTCCCATCCCACCGGGATCAGGGGGTTGTGCGTCTCGGCGAGTGTGGAGACCAGGCCAAGCGCCCTCAATTGTTCTGGGCCCAGGTCGACGTGCCGCGAACATTGAACTGCAGCCAGTAGTCCCGCGACCCGGCACCTTGGTTTGACGTCCAGGTCCAACGCCCGGTCACCACCGCGGGGTTCGAGCCGCTCTGGGTCGTGCGTGAAGTCACCATCTGCTTCTTCGAGATGTTCCCGAGGTAGCCCTGGGTGACCATTGCGCTGGAGCTCGAGCGGCTGACGATGGAGGACGGGCCGCCCTGCACGACGCGGTACGTCACCGTGTACGCGGCGGAGGCGACGACGACGTTCGTCGACACGTTGCAGAAGCGCCTGGAGTCGTAGTGCGTCTGCGAGACGATCTTGCAGCCGCTCAGGGATGCTCGTGTGCCTCCCGCGGTGGGGAGCTCTGCCTCAGTGACCGTGATGGACCCGTCGGCGAATCGCGACACAGTCGTCTCCGTGCCGCGTTTGACAATGGTCTCTGTCTCAATCGGAGCTGCTCCGTCGAGAGAATCCCATGTGTCGCCGGAGGCCAACTCTTCGAGCAGCCTGTCCTGGGTTGCAACCGGCACGTCGTACGAGTTCCAGGTGTCTCGCATGAATGCTTCATCTGAGTCGGTGCTGGCGCTCGCCGGCGCGGTCGCGATAAGGCACGAGGTGAGGATGGCGCAGCTCGCCGTCAGTGCGGCGGCGGAGCGGGGCATACGGTAGGACATCGGCGTCCCTTCCTATCGGTGTTTCGCCGGTGAAATTTGACCAGCCCCTCCACTTTCCCGCGTTTCAGCTCGTCGTGCAACCCAGGCATGCGAGCACCGACGCCCTTAAAGGAGCAGGGCAGGGTGTCGGCGCCCGCCCCTAGGCTCGACAGCGCACCAGACGAGACGGGGGAGCGCCATGCAGATCAGCACCGACGGCCAGGTCCTGCTCAGCCCGAGCGACCTCAGCACGTGGGCGTCCTGCGAGTGGGCGTTCCTCCGCCGCCTCGATGCGAAGCTCGGCCGCGGGGAGCCGCTGCCGGACGAGCACGACGACATGCTCGAGCGCACCGCCCGCCTGGGGGACCAGCACGAGCTCGACTATCTCGACATCCTCAAGCAGACCCGCGATGTCGTCGAGTTCGACCGACCCGCACCGCCCGACTACGGAGCCGCAGCGCAACGAGCGATAGATGCCTTCGAGACCGGCGCCGACGTCCTCTACCAGCCGACCTTCCACGAGCCGCCCGCCCCCGACCACCCGGGCTTCATCGGGTTCGCGGACTTCATCATCCGCAACGAGCAGGGCGCCTACGAGGTCTACGACACCAAGCTCGCCCGCCACGCCAAGATCAGCGCCCTCCTGCAGCTCGCCGCCTACGCCGACCGGATGCAGGCGCACGGCATCCCCACCGGCGAGCAGGTCCACCTCGTGCTCGGCGACCGCACGACGACCACGCACGACCTCACCGACATCGCCCCGGTGTACCGCACACAGCGCGCCGAGCTCGAGCGGGTGATCGCAGAGCGAATGCGCGAACAAGAGGAACTGCACTGGGGCGATCCCCGCTACTCCAGCTGCGGCCGCTGCGCGATCTGCCAGACCCAGGTGCAGCAGCACCGCGACCTGGTCCTCGTCGCGGGCATGCGCCTCGACCAGCGCACGAAGCTGATACGGCAGGGGGTGCGGACGATCGACGACCTGGCGGACCGGACTGCGGCGGTGCCAGGCATGTCGCGGAATACGCAAGATCGGCTGGTGCGGCAGGCGCGCCTCCAGACCGAAAGCGAGAGGACCAAAGCCGCCAAGCCGCGCTTCGAGGTCCTCGACCCACGCGCCCTCGACGCGATCCCCGCACCCGACCCCGGCGACGTCTTCTTCGACTTCGAGGGCGACCCCCTGCACACCGAGGACGGCGTCCACTGGGGCCTCGACTACCTGTTCGGCCTGGTCGACGACCGCGCGGACTTCACCGCCTTCTGGGCGCATACCATCCGCGACGAGCGGCAGGCGCTGGTGGACTTCCTCGAACTCATTCGAAAAAGGCGCGAGCAGCACCCGGGCATGCACATCTACCACTACGCGGCGTACGAGCGGACGCACCTGCTGTCCCTCGCGGCGCGGCACGGCGTCGGGGAGGACGCGGTGGACGACCTGCTCCGCGCGGGCGTCCTCGTCGACCTGTACCCGATCGTCCGCAAGGCCCTCGTCGTCGGCAGCCACAGCTACTCGATCAAGAAGCTCGAGCCGCTGTACATGGGCGAGGACCTCCGCCTGAGCGACGTCACGAATGCCGCCGACAGCATCACCGCGTACGTCGAGGCGATCGAGGAACTCCGGACCGGCGACGCTGCGACCGGCCAGCGGATGCTCGACCAGGTCGCGGACTACAACGCCTACGACTGCCGCTCGACGCTGCGGCTCCGCGACTGGCTGCTGTCGCTGCGCGACGAAGTCAGAGCGGACGCGGATCGGGCGGCAGCCAGCGAGCAGGCCGACCTCCTCCCGCCGATCCCCGTCGAGCGCGAGCCGAACCCGGTGTTCGTCGCGCTGACCGCGCACCTCGACGGCGTCGACGCGCTCGACCGCACCCCCGACCAGACCGCGCTGGCTCTCGCCGCCGCCGCGATCGACTACCACCGCCGCGAGGCGAAGACCTTCTGGCAGGACCACTTCGACCGCCTCCGCAACCCGGTCGACGACTGGGCGGACACCCGCGAGGTCCTCGTGGTCGAGCGCGCGTCCGTCGAGCGCGACTGGGCCACGCTGCCGCGTGCCCGCTCGCAGTCGCGCGAGATCCGGTTGTCGGGGACGCTCGCGCCCGGCTCGCGGCTCCGTGCTGGAGGCACGCCCCACCTCGTCTACGACGACCCACTTCCGCCGTCGGTCACCGCTCCGGCCCCGGGTTCGAAGGGCGCGTCGGCTCGCGCGGTCGTGCTGGACGCGTTCGACACGGGCGACGGCTACGAGGTGCTGATCAAGGAGAGCCTGCCGGTGGGCGGCGCCGAGCCGCACGCCGACTACCCGGTCGCCCTCGCGCCGGCGGCGCCGCCGCGGGCGAAGCCGCAGCCCGAGGCGATCGCGTGGTGGGGGCAGGAGGTCCTCGACGCGCTGCCGGAGATGCTGCCGGACCCGGCCCTCGACCTGCTGCGGCGGGTCCCGCCCCGCGGGCCGATCGTGCCGGTGCAGCAGGACGACACCGTGTCGGCGGTGGTGGCGACCCTGCTCGGACTCGACCGTTCCTACCTGGCGATCCAGGGGCCTCCCGGGACCGGCAAAACGTACGTCGGGTCGAACGTGGTCGCGCGACTCGTCCGTGAGTACGGGTGGCGGGTCGGTGTCGTGGGGCAGTCGCACGCGACGAGCGAGAACTTCCTGTCGTCAGTGGTGAAGGCCGGTGTCCCTGCGGACCGCGTGGCGAAGGTGCCGAAGTCCGGCGCGACGGAGGACGAGCTCGAGGCCGCCGCGTGGACACCGGTGAAGAACAACGCCGCGGTCGCCGCGTTCCTGTCGTCGTGCGCGGAGACGGGGACCGGGGGAGTCGTCGGTGGGACGGCGTGGACGTTCGCGAACGAGACGACGATCGAGCGGCGGTCCCTCGACCTCCTCGTGGTCGACGAGGCCGGGCAGTTCTCGCTCGCGCCGACGATCGCGTCGTCCGTGGCCGCTTCGCGTCTCCTGCTCCTCGGGGACCCGCAGCAGCTCCCTCAGGTCTCGCAGGGGTCGCACCCGGAGCCGGTCGACGTCTCCGCGCTCGGGTGGCTGACGGACGGCGAGCACGTCCTCCCGGCTGAGTACGGGTACTTCCTCGCGCGGACCCGGCGGATGGAGCCGGCGCTGACCACCTCGGTGTCGACGCTGTCCTACGACGGGCAGCTCGCGTCGATGGTGTCCGGTCGGCACCTCGACGGCATCGGGGCCGGCGTGCACGCGGTGCCGGTCGTGCACGCGGGCAACACGACGTCCTCGGCGGAGGAAGCCGCGCGCGTGGTCGCCCTCGCGCAGGACGTCGTCGGCCGGCGGTGGGTCGACGGCGACACCGAACGGACGCTGACCGACGAGGACGTCATCGTCGTCGCGCCCTACAACGCGCAGGGGGCGGTGATCCGCGAGGCACTCGACCGGGCAGGGTTCCGCGGGACGCAGGTCGGCACGGTGGACCTGTTCCAGGGACGTGAGGCCGTGGTGTCGATCGTGTCGCTCGCGGCGTCGAGCGCTGCCGACATCCCGCGCGGGCTCGACTTCCTGCTCATGCCGAACCGGCTGAACGTGGCGCTGTCGCGGGCGAAGTGGGCGGCGTACCTCGTGTACTCGCCGGCGCTCACCACGGGGTTGCCGCCGTCGATCGCGGGGTTGTCGTTGTTGTCGCGGTTCATCGAGCTCGTCGAGCCCCGGCGCTGACCCCTTCGGCCCGTGTGATCAGCCCGACTGTACGGTGCCGACTGCCGAACTGTAGCTGGCGGTCGCGCCGAAGCGAGCACCGATGATGGTGACCGACCACGCTGTTCGGTCGGGCGAAGTGGAGTACAGGACGCGCGCGCCGGTCGGCAGCGGCGCCAGGCCGGTTCCGTCGAGCAGCGTGATGCGCGCTGGGGCGTCCGACTCGCTCGCGAGTGTGCTGGGGTAAGGGCCTGAGCCGAATCGCTGCTCCAGCACGAAGGCCAGGGTCCCGGCACTCATGGTGACGGCCGAGCGTTCCGCTTCGAAGCTGGTCGGTTCCGCCCGCGTCGACAACGGTGCCACGGCGGCGTCGGCGGGAGCAGCCGCTGCCCCTGCCCCTGCCCCTGCCGCTGCCGTGCTCGGTTCGGGTGCGCTGGGTGCGGGTGCCTCGCTGGGTCGCGACGGTGCCGCCGTGCCGACGGCCGCGGGCACACTGTCATCGAGGATCCGCCCCTCGTGCACCGACGGCAGGGAGAGCGGCGGCCAATGGATGCCGACGGTGGAGAGTCCGAAGGCGAGGACGGCGTAGGCCATCAGTGCGGTTCCGACGCTGCCGAGGATCACGGCACCCCGTCCGAACGCGCGCGCGACGCTGCCGAACCGGTGCCGGTCCTTCACCAGGCGGACGCCGATGACGATCGCGGTGATGCCGATCGTCGATGCGACGAAGCCGGCCTGCACGCCCGAGCGCTGCGGCTCAGCGAGTGCCATGACGAGACTGCCGAGCCCGAGCAGCATGGCGAGCGTCGCCCAGGCCCACGGGCGGGTCGCTCGCGGCGGCTCGGCGACGGGCCAAGCGGTGCGGGGCCGACGCGGTGGTGGGCCGGAGGGGGCGTCCGCGAACGACGCCGGAGGAGACCAGTCTCGTGGTCCCGGGCCACCCAGCGCCATCGTCGCCCCCTTGTTCCTCGCTCAACGACGGCCTCAGTCTGGCGAAGGAGTCGGAGTTGAGCGATCCCCAGAACTGGGAGGGGTAGCTCGGTGGCGAGTCGACAGGACGCGCCGTCCGACGGGATGTGTCGACTTCACCTCCCTCGGGGTGCCTCATCGCGCACGACGTCCTCCAGGGCGGAGTCAGCTCAGCCCTTCTTTCTCCGCTGAGTCGAGATCACTCCTCGTCGTCAGGCTGGACGCCGCCCCGCATCGCTGCCCGCATCCCCGCCAGCACGTTGGCCTGCAGGAAGTTCGCCGCCTCCGCACTGGTCGGGTCGACCACGATCCCGAAGTCCTCCGGCAGCGCCGTGACGAGTTCGGCCATCGGCACCGCGCGTGCCTCGCTGTCGGGCAGGCCGGCGGCCAGTTCCGCCGGGTCGGTGAAGACCGGCACGAACGGCTTCTCGCGGATCATCACGTGGGCGATGCTCCCGCCCTCCGGTGACCCCTCCGGCTTCCACGGCACCCATGCCGCGCTGCCGAGGAAGCCCTCGGCCGAGGCGGCCATGCGCCGACGAAGGTCACCGGCCGCCGTGGACGCGTTCCTGCTGGCACCGGGGCCGAAGGCCGAGCCGGTCGTTCCGTTGGTGCTCATCGCGTTCCCTCTCCGGTGGTGTCGCCGGCCATGCTGCCACGGAGCGCGGTGCAGGCGGGCGAGCCGCGCCTCCAGGCCGACGTCCGGCCCGTGTGACGTGAGCCGGGAGGCGACGCCCTCAGCGCCCCGGTCAGCACCGACTCAGGATGCGGGCGATCGCGTCGCGCTCGGCGGGAACCACCCACAGCCGGTAGGTCGTCTTCACGGCGACCTGGTGTTCGACGTAGGTGCAGCGGAAGGCCCGGTTCGCGGGCAGCCAGGTGGCGGCGTCGCCGGACCGCTTCTGCGCGTTCGACTGCCCGTCGACGGCGAACAGGTTGTCCGGGTCGTTCGCCAGGGCCTCCCGTTCGTCCTGTGACAGCTGCTGCGCGCCGGTCCGCCAGGCGTTCTGGAGCGCGACGACGTGGTCGATCTGCACGAGGGTGGAGGTCCTGTCCCCGCGGACGAAGTCGACCGTCGCCCCGGTGTACGGCGAGACGAGCGTCCCGCGGAGGACCCGGCACGGCCCCTGCCGCTGGATCGCCGTCAGGTCCCGCGCGAGCACGTCGTTCCGGGTGTCGCACCCGTTGCGGTCGACGTCGAGCCACGCGGTGCCGAAGTCGCCGTCCCGGTCGTAGCCGGTCGCGGGCGCGGGCCCCTTCACGGGGAGCGCGGCGAGCTGCGCCCGTGCGGCCGCAGCAGCGGACGCCACGGTCGGACTGGAGGCGCCGCCCGCCTCCGCCCCGTCGGTCGCCCGGCCGGTCGGTCCGGCCGTCACCGTGGGGGCGTCGGTCGTGGCCGTCACGTCCTGGCCCGCGGTGTCGGTGTCGGCGTCGGGGCCGAGGACCCTGACCTCGTGCAGGGCGTACCCGCCGACGGCGAGTGCGAGGACGACCACGAGCGAGGTGAGGGTGGTGCGGGGACGGCGTCGACGGGACGTCATGCGGGGTGGGACTCCAGGTGGTGCGGTGGTGCGGGCCCGATCGGACCGCTGTCGATCTTTCCGTGAGGCACCGACAGCGCACGGCGTAGACACGGGGCATGACCGATTACGCGAATCCGTCCGTGTCCGTCACCGGTGGGTCGATGCCGCTCCTCGGCTTCGGCACCTGGCAGATCCCCGACGCCGACGCCCCCGCCGCGGTGGGCGCCGCGCTCGAGGCTGGGTACCGCCACATCGACACCGCCACCGGCTACTCCAACCAGCGCGGCGTGGGGAAGGCGATCGCCGACTCCGGCCTCGCGCGCGGTGACCTGTTCGTCACCACGAAGCTGCCGCCGGACAACGCCGACCGGGTCCGGCAGACCATCGAGGAGAGCCTCGACCAGCTCGGCCTCGACCACCTCGACCTGTGGCTCGTGCACTGGCCGCCGAACGGCGAGGCCCGCCCGGACGTCTGGGAGCAGGTCGTGCAGGCGCAGGCCGACGGGCTCACGAAGGCGGTCGGCGTGAGCAACTACTCGCTCGACCAGATCGACGAGCTCGTCTCCGCGACCGGCACGACCCCGGCCGTGAACCAGATCAAGTGGAGCCCGGTCGAGTACGACCAGGCGATCGCGTCGGGGCTCTCCGAGCGCGGCGTGGTCCTCGAGGGCTACAGCCCGTTCAAGGCGAGCAACCTGCAGGACCCGACACTCGTCGAGATCGCGCAGGCGCACGACGTGGACGCGGCGCAGGTGATCGTCGCCTGGCACGTCGCGCACGAGTTCGTGGTCATCCCGAAGTCGTCGAACCCGGAGCGCATCCGGTCGAACGCCGCCGGCGCCCGCGTCGAGCTGACGGACGACGAGGTCGCGCGGATCGACGCGCTCGGCCACTGACCGACGAGCTCGGTCGCTGACCGACGGCCGCACCAGCGCCGGCACCGGCAGCACCAGCACCGGCAGCACCGGCACCGGCACCGGCAGCACCGGCACCGGCAGCACCGGCACCGACGGCCGGCGACGTCACTCCAGCAGGGAGCGGATGTCGTCGGCCGTCAGGTCGTCGGCGAACAGGGCGTCGTCGTCGATCATCGTGGCGAACAGCTCGGCCTTCCTCGCCGCGAGCGCGAGGACCTTCTCCTCGATGGTGTCCTCCGCGATGAACCGCTGCACGGTGACGGACCGGGTCTGCCCGATGCGGTGCGTCCGGTCGACGGCCTGGTTCTCGGCGGCGGGGTTCCACCACGGGTCGAGCACGAACACGGTGTCCGCCTCGGTGAGGGTGAGCCCAAACCCGCCGGCCTTGAGCGAGATGAGGAACGCCGGGGCGGTGCCGCTCCGGAAGCGCTCGATGACCTCCGGCCTCCGCCGCGTCGACCCGTCGAGGTACTCGTAGCCGACACCGCGAGCGTCGAGGGCGTCGGCGACCATGCGGAGGAACGACGTGAACTGGCTGAACACCAGGGCACGGCGCCCCTCGGCGGCGAGCTGTTCGAGTTCGTCGAGCAGCAGGTCGAGCTTCGCCGACGGCACGGGTGGGCCGGCGGGACCGTCGGCGAGCGGGTCGGCAGCAGAGCCGTCCATCCCCACCAGCGTCGGCGACAGGGCGAGCATCCGCAGCAGGGTCAGCGACCGGAACACGATCATCCGGTTCCGGGCGAGGTCGTCGATGAGGTCGAGGACCTTCAGGCGCTCCCGGTTCAGCGTCGTCTCGTAGAGCGCCCGGTGCGCGGGGTCGAGCGTGACCCGGACGATCTGCTCTTGCTTCGGCGGCAGGTCCGCGGCGACGCTCTCCTTCGTCCGCCGCAGCATGAGCGGCCGGATCCGCCGTCGAAGCCGTGCGGTGAGCTCCGCGCGGGCAGCGCCCCGGAGGTCGGGCGACGACAGCGGCTTCACGTAGTCGTCGCCGAACCGGCTCCACGACGACAGCAGCCCGGGCGCGACGATGTGGAACAGCGCCCAGAGGTCGGTGAGCCCGTTCTCGAGCGGCGTCCCGGTGACGGCGAGCTTCACCGGGGCCCGGAGTCCGGCGGCGGCCCGGTGCGTCTGCGACTGCGGGTTCTTCACGAACTGCGCCTCGTCGAGCACGAGCACCGACCACGACAGGTCGCTGTACGCCCGTTCGTCGAGTCGGAGCAGCGCGTACGAGGTGACGACGACGTCCGACGCCGCCGCTGCCCGGGCCACCCGTGCCGGGTCCTTCAGCGAGGTCGCGGTGACCGTGGTCACGCGGAGCGACGGGGTGAAGCGCTCCGCCTCGAGCGCCCAGTTCCCGACCACCGAGGTCGGCGCGACGACGAGGACCGGGGGAGCGTCCGGCGATGACGCCCGCGATGCCGCGATCGCCGCGAGCACCTGCAGCGTCTTGCCGAGCCCCATGTCGTCGGCGAGCACCCCGCCGATGCCGTGGTCGAGCAGGAACGACAGCCACGCGTACCCGGCGTGCTGGTACGGCCGCAGCTCCGCGTGGACGGTGTCGGGCACGGGCGTGTCCCCGGGCGGAGTCGCCCCGAGGAGCCCGGACGCGATCGCCTGCCAGCGTTCGTCGTGCGCGGTCTCGTCGGCGAGCTGGTCGAACTCCGACCACAGCCCGGCCTGGAACGGCGTGACCGTCAGCGGCTGGTCCGGCTCCCACTCGTCGAGTTCGCGGGCCTCCTCGATGAGCTCCTTGAGCCGGTCGAACACCGGGTCGGCCAGCGACAGGTACGAGCCGTCGATGAGCTTCATCCGCCGGTCGCGCTTCGCGAGGGCACGCAGCAGCGGCGTGAACGGGATCTCCCGGCCGTTCACGCTGACGATGATCCCGAGGTCGAACCAGTCGTGCTTCTCGGACGGCATCGTCGTGACGCGGATGTGCGGCCGGCCGGTCAGGCGTTCGTGCTCGGTCCGTTCGCCCTGCACGACGGTCCGGACGCCGAGCGCGGGGAGTCCTGGCAGCAGCTCGTTCGCGAACACGGCGGCGTCGGCGCCCTCGATCGTGCCGTCCTGGAACCAGGCGAGGGCACCGCCGGGACCGCCGGGAGGCGCGGCTCGCCCCGCGTCGTCGGCCTCCGCCGCCGGGGTGGTCGGCTCGGAACCGTCGGCACTGGGCCCGTCGGTGTCGGGCCCGTCTGCGCTGGTTCCGTCGGCGCGGGGGTCGTCGGCGGCGCGGAGCCCCGACAGGTCGGGGAGTGGACCGTGCAGGGCGACCGGGTCCTTCCGGCCGTCGACGTGCCACCGCCACTGCAGGTGCACGCGGTCGTCGGTGCGCGGGGCACGGGCCGGCTCGAACGTCGCCGTGAGCACGAGCTCCGGCGGCGTGCGCTCGGGGAGCTCGATCGACCCGTCCGAGCTGACGAGGCCGAGCGACCCGCGGAGCCTCGGCGACCAGTCCGCCAGGAACTCGTCGACCTCGGCGCGCGGCACCGTGATCCGCGCACCCTCGACGAGCATCCGCCGCTGGTCCGCCGGGACCGCCGTCGGCGTCGGGGCGAACGAGACGTGGAACGAGGGGCTCTCGCGGAAGGCGTAGACGCCGTGGTCGCCGATCATCCGCGCGCCGCCCTCCGGCACCGGCCGGCCGTCGAGCACCGCGCTCGCACCGATGACGAGCCCGTCGTCCTGGCGCACGGCGTCGAGGAGGACCCGCGCCTCGGCGCCGAGCACCGCGCCGCCCTCGCGCTTGCCGGTGACGAACGCGATCCCGAGGGCCGGCGCCTGCCGGAGCAACGGCCAGAGCAGCGGGGAGCCGAAGTCGTCCAGGTGGATCCAGTCGCTCTCGCCCGGCAGCCCCGCGAGCTGCCCGGCGCGGTGCAGCGCGGCGAACTGCAGGAACCAGGCGTGCTGCTCGGCGGCCAGCCCGAGCCGGTTCGCCGAGTAGGGCAGCGTGCTCCACGTCAGCTGCCCGCGCACCCAGTTGCCCGCCCCGCTCCGCGTCACCGGACGGACGCCGAGCCGCACGCTCCGCGACGCCGTCGGCAGCGCGCGTCCGGCTGCCCGGGCCCGAGACGCGAGCCGGGCGGGGACCGCGTCCCGCAGCTCGAACTGCAGCCCCATCGGGGTGCCCGCGGTGGCGACCGCCTGCTCGTCGTCACCGGCGAGGCGGGCGAGGTCGTGCCTCCAGTCCGAGGGCGGCGGAGCCGGCGTCTCCACCCGCGGACCCGCCGCGGCGGCGAGGGCGCGGGCGTTGACGGTGAGGAGTGCGGCGGCGACGTGCTTGCACTCGCCCCCGAGCGGGCACGAGCAGGTGCTGCGCACCGGACGGACGAAGTCGCCACGGGCCGGGGTGGTCTCGACACGGACCTCGTACGGGTCGTCCGCCGACCCGGAGACCGTCGCCGTGACGGTGCCGGCGTCGTCGTGCCAGACGGCCTCGTCGACCAGGCCGGCGCGCACCAGGTCACGGGCACGACCGAACGCCTGCGGTCCGACGAAGCGGATGACGTCGACGGCGTCGATCATCGGGACGACTGGCACGACCCAATCGTGCCAGCCACGACCGACAGCTCCGGCCCGGACCCGTTCTGGGGGATTCGCGGGACCCGCGGAAGGTGCAGGATCGACGGTGGTCCGCACGGAGGGAACGGCATGCTGCAGTCACTGGTCTACATGAGCTCGGCGATCGAGTCGTTCGACGAGGACGACCTCGCCGCGGTGCTCGAGTACTCGCGGGAGCGGAACACCGCCGACGGGCTCACCGGGATGCTCGTGCACCGCAACGGACGCTTCATGCAGCTGCTCGAGGGGCCCTACGACGCGGTGCTGTCGACGTACCAGCGGATCCTCGAGGACGAGCGGCACGACGACGTGCGGCTGCTGGTCGAGGAGTCCATCCACACGCGGCGGTTCCCGGAGTGGTCGATGGCGTACGACCGCAACGAGGACGGGACCGCGCTGCCCGAGGGCTTCAGCTCGTTCCTGGCCTCCGGGGACTCCAGCGCCGACACGAGCCGGCCGCGGGAACTCCTGCGCTGGTTCCGCAACCACCCGATGGCCGACCCGTCCGCCGCGAAGGGCAAGCACCGGCGCGACGGCTAGGTGTAGTTCCTCGGGACGTTGTGAACGGGTGATGTGAGCGAAGACCTCCGGGACGATGTGGGTTACCACACTCAGATCGTCATCGGAGGTCTTCGTGACTCACGCTAATGCCCCGTTCAC
>Ga0265798_10006266_pt1 | contig 15675 bp, 13 predicted proteins | sample P3T30metagenome_FD_192430 | JGI IMG/M metagenome (GOLD analysis project Ga0265798, IMG submission 192430) | Plant litter microbial communities from East Loma Ridge, Irvine, California - P3 T30 | ecosystem: Environmental > Terrestrial > Plant litter > Unclassified | place: USA: California... | reverse complement strand
CCGATAACTTTAATTACCGGGCTTTGTGGGATGTTGTCTACGAGCTCGAACATGTTCCCTCTCCTTCAGTTCTCTAGTTTTATGTCGCCTGTTGCCTGCCTACCACTTTTTGAATCTTAGAAATTCCCCTGAACCCAGCGCTTGAGACGCTCAAACACCGGTGCTTTAGGTTCATCGCTATAACTGCTACCGGAGCCGGAAAGGCCGGACAGCGAGATGCCGTCAGACTGCTTTTGCAGTCCATACAGCAACAGGCCGACGCCGGTGGAGTAAATTGGGTTGCGAACGACGTCCGCGAGCCCTTTGACACTGTGCGGAACGCCCAGGCGGACCGGCATGTGGAAGATCTCTTCCGCCAGTTCCACCGCACCTTCCATTTTCGACGTACCACCGGTCAGCACGATGCCGGCCGGGATCAGGTCTTCGTAGCCGCTGCGACGCAGTTCGGCCTGGATCAGGGTGAACAACTCGTCGTAACGAGGCTCGACCACTTCAGCCAGCGCCTGACGCGACAGCTCGCGAGGTGGACGGTCGCCCACACTCGGTACTTTGATGGTTTCACCGGCACCGGCCAGCTTGGCCAGGGCGCAGGCGTAACGGATCTTGATTTCTTCTGCGTACTGCGTCGGTGTGCGCAACGCCATGGCGATGTCGTTGGTCACCTGATCGCCGGCAATCGGGATTACCGCCGTGTGGCGGATCGCGCCTTCGGTGAAGATCGCGATGTCGGTGGTACCGCCGCCGATGTCCACCAGGCAGACGCCCAGTTCTTTTTCGTCGTCGGTCAGGACCGAATACGCTGACGCCAGTTGTTCAAGAATGATGTCGTCCACTTCCAGACCGCAGCGACGCACGCACTTCTCGATGTTCTGCGCCGCATTCACCGCGCAGGTCACGACGTGAACCTTGGCTTCCAGGCGAACGCCCGACATGCCCAGAGGCTCGCGAACGCCTTCCTGGTTATCGATGACGTAATCCTGCGGCAGGGTGTGCAGCACGCGCTGGTCAGCCGGAATCGCCACAGCCTGAGCCGCGTCGAGTACACGCTCGAGGTCAGCAGAGCTCACTTCGCGGTCACGGATCGCCACGATGCCGTGGGAGTTCAGACTGCGAATGTGGTTGCCCGCGACACCAACGAACGCCGAGTGAATGCGGCAGCCAGCCATCAGCTGCGCTTCTTCGACCGCGCGCTGAATCGACTGCACGGTGGACTCGATGTTCACCACCACGCCCTTCTTCAAGCCGCGTGAAGGGTGGGTGCCGATACCGACGATTTCCAGCGTGCCATCAGCCGCGACTTCGCCTACCAGCGCCACCACCTTGGAGGTGCCGATATCCAATCCGACGATCATTTTGCCGCTTTGCACGTTTGCCATGGGTCCTGCCTCTTATCAATTCTTCGCGACGGCGGGTTTGTCCGTCGTTGGCGCTGGCGCCTGCTCACGCCAACCGACGGCAAGGCCGTTGTTGTAACGCAGGTCGACTCGCGCAATGTTCGTGATCTGTTCTTTCAGCGTTTTTTCGTAGATGGCGATAAAGCGGCGCATCTTCTCAACCAGATTGCCTCGTCCCAGCAACAGCTCCAGGCCTGGGCCCGCATTGCCTGCGCCGGTGGTCAGAAACCAGCTGCCTCGCTCACGCAGTTCCAGGCGAGCAATGGAGAACCCTAGCGGGCGCAACATCTGACTCAGCACCTGGTACTGCTGCATCACCTGCTGTTGAGCCCGTTGGGGCCCGAACAACTGCGGAAGGTGTTCGTAGTTGGCCAGTTCACGCGGCGTGAATGCCTGACCCTGGTTGTTCAGCAGCGCTTGGTCACCCCAGCGCGCAACCGGTAATTGTTCTTCCAGCCGGATCACCACCTGATCCGGCCACACACGGCGGACCTCTGCGTGGGCGATCCACGGCATTTGCTCAAGCTCGGTGCGCATGCCAGCCAGATCGACGTTGAAGAAGCTGGTCGCCACGTAAGGAGCAATGCGTTGCTGAACGGCCTGCTGGCTGATGTAGCTCAGGTCGCCCTGAACGTTGATCCGCGAGATAGGACGGTCGGCATACGGCAGCAGACGCTGGGCGGCTTCGTACGTGCCAAACCCCAGCACGACCAGCAATACCGGCCACATCAGGCTGCGCAGGAAACCGAAGCTCGGCTTGGGCATGCGCGACGACAGTGGCTCGCGGGCCACCATCCGGCTCGCGCCGCGAGGCACCGGCTTGCGGCCCGGCGTTGATTGCTGATGACGTAGCGTCGCGCCGTGCATGATTTACCCTCGCACCTGGACACTGTCGGCCAGAATCGCCAACACCAACTGTTTGAAATCGAGCCCGGCGGCTTTCGCGGCCATGGGCACCAGACTGTGGTCGGTCATGCCGGGCACGGTGTTGACTTCCAGCAGCCAGAACGCGCCATCGGCATCCTGCATCACGTCCGTGCGCGCCCAACCGGCAATACCGACGGCTTCGCAAGCGCGAGCCGTCAGTGCCTTGAGTTCCTGTTCTTTGGTTGCATCGAGGCCGCACGGGATCCGGTACTGGGTATCGGATGCCAGGTACTTGGCGTCGTAATCGTAAAAACTGTGGGGAGTCCCCAGACCGATGGGCGGCAATACTTGCCCGCGCAGAGAGGCGACGGTGAACTCAGGACCTTGAATCCATTGTTCGACCAACACTTGCGAATCGTAGGTACTGGCGGCGCTCCATGCGGCGATCAATTCATCGACGCTGGTCACCTTCGCCATACCGATACTGGAACCTTCATGTGCGGGTTTGACGATCAAAGGAAAGCCCAGTTCCGTCGCTGCCGAAATACAATCCGATTCACTGCCAAGCACCGCGTGACGCGGGGTTGGCAGACCCAGGCTCTGCCAGACCTGTTTGGTGCGCAGTTTGTCCATTGCCAGCGCCGAAGCCAGCACGCCGCTGCCGGTGTACGGGATTTCCAGGCATTCCAGCAGACCCTGCATGGTGCCGTCTTCGCCGCCACGGCCATGCAGCACGATGAACGCGCGATCCATTTTCTCGCTGACCAGCCGCTGCAGAAAATCGTCACCCACGTCGATACCAAACGCATCGACGCCCGCGCTCTGCAATGCCTCAAGCACTGCATGACCGGATTTCAGGGAAACCTCCCGCTCCGCACTCTTGCCACCAAAGAGCACGGCCACACGACCGAAGCTTTTCGGCTCCAGAGTTGAGAGCAGAGAGACTGGCGCGGCGGCTGTCATTTCAGCTTACCTTCGGTTGAGGCCACAATTGCGCCCGTGAACAACGGGCTCTTGAGCAGTTGCGGTGCGAGACCACCGATATCACCCGCCCCCTGACACAGCAGGATGTCGCCGGCACGCAGCAGTGGCTTGACCAGCGGAGCAAGCTCGACGCCGCGCTCGATGTAGATCGGGTCGAGTTGCCCACGCTGACGAATGCTGTGCGCCAACTGACGGCTGTCAGCACCCGGAATCGGCTCTTCGCCCGCCGGATAGACTTCCATCAACAGCAGAACGTTGGCGTCGTTGAGCACCTGCACGAAATCGTCGTACAGGTCGCGGGTACGGCTGTAGCGGTGTGGCTGATAGACCATGACCAAGCGACGGTCCGGCCAGCCGCCACGCACGGCGTTGATCACCGCGGCGACTTCACGCGGATGGTGACCGTAGTCGTCGACCAGCATGACGTTGCCGCCTTCGACAGGCAGCTCGCCGTACACCTGGAAGCGACGACCGACGCCCTGGAAGCCCGACAGGCCCTGCACGATAGCCTCGTCAGTAATGCCTTCGTCCGTCGCGATAGCGATTGTGGCCAGCGAGTTGAGCACGTTGTGATTGCCCGGCATGTTCACCGACACGTCCAGCGGCTCACGCTCGCGACGCAACACGGTGAAATGCGTGCGCATGCCGTCCTGACGCACGTTGATGGCGCGCACGTCAGCGTCTTCGTTAAAACCATACGTCATGACCGGACGCTTGACCGACGGCAGAATGTCACGCACCACCGGGTCGTCGGTGCACACCACCGCCAGACCGTAGAACGGCAGGTTGTGCAGGAACTCAACGAAGGTTTTCTTCAGTTTGTTGAAGTCGCCTTCGTAGGTCGCCATGTGATCGGCGTCGATGTTGGTGACGACAGCGACCAATGGCTGCAGATGCAGGAAACTGGCGTCGCTTTCGTCGGCTTCAGCGATCAGGTAACGGCTGGTGCCGAGTTGAGCGTTGGTGCCGGCGGCGTTCAAACGACCGCCGATCACGAACGTCGGGTCCAGGCCACCGGCCGCGAACACCGAAGCGATCAGGCTTGTGGTGGTGGTCTTGCCGTGCGTGCCAGCGACTGCAATGCCGTGGCGATAGCGCATCAGCTCGGCGAGCATCTCGGCACGGGGCACCACTGGAATCCGACGCTCCAAGGCAGTCGCGACTTCCGGGTTGGAGGTGTTCACAGCGCTGGACACCACAAGCACGTCGGCAGTCGAGGCGTTTTCCGCGCGGTGGCCGATGAAAATCTGCGCACCAAACGACTCGAGACGCTCGGTCACAGGCGATGCCTTAAGGTCCGAACCGGACACGTCATAGCCCAGGTTCAACAACACTTCGGCGATGCCGCACATGCCCACGCCGCCGATGCCGACGAAGTGGATACGACGGATCCGGCGCATTTCCGGTTGTGGCATGGCGCGTTGATTCTCAACCATGGACCACCTCCAGGCAGACATCGACGACAGTGTTGGTGGCGTCCGGCTTGGCCAGTTGGCGAGCCGTGGTGGCCATGCGTTTCAATTGTTCGGGTTGCATCAAAACCTCTTTCAGGCGAGCCGCCATCTCGGCAGCGCCAGTTGTCGCTTGCGGCATCACGAAGGCAGCGCCTTCACGAGCCAGATATTCGGCATTGCGCGACTGGTGATCGTCGATCGCGTGGGGCAAAGGCACCAGCAGCGACGGCAAGCCAGCAGCGGCCAGTTCACTGATGGTCAGCGCGCCTGCGCGGCACACCACCAGATCCGCCCAGCCATAGGCTTGAGCCATGTCCTTGATGAACGGGGCGACCTGCGCCTCAACACCGGCCGCGCGATAACGCTCGGTAGTGACTTCATCGTGATTTTTACCGGCCTGATGGAACACCTCAGGGCGTATGTCCACAGGCACTTGTGCCAGTGCTTCTGGCAGCAACTTGTTCAGCGGCTCTGCGCCAAGGCTTCCGCCCAGCACCAGCAAACGCGGTTTGCGTCCGACCAGGGCCTGACGTGGTGTTTCGAAAAACAGCTCGGCACGGACCGGATTACCGGTGGTGCGGCGCTTTGCCGACGCAGCGAACGTCTGTGGAAATGCCTCGCACACGCGGCTGGCGAACGATGCCAGGCTACGGTTGGCAGTACCGGCGACGGCGTTCTGCTCATGAATGATCAACGGCACACCCGCCATTTTCGCGGCGAGACCACCGGGGCCGGTGACATAACCGCCAAACCCGACCACACACACCGGCTTGAGCTCACGCATGACGCTGCGTGCCTGAAACAGCGACTTGAGCAACATCAACGGTGCCTTGAGCAGGGACAGACGGCCTTTGCCACGCAGCCCCGTAGCGTTGATCAAATGCAGCTTCAAGCCGGCCGCAGGAACCAGTTCGTTCTCGATACCGCGCGGCGTGCCCAACCAGTGCACGGTGTAGCCACGTGCCTGGAATTCCCGCGCGCAGGCCAGCGCCGGGAACACGTGCCCGCCGGTGCCGCCTGCCATGATCAGCACATTACCGACGGCCATGGGTGGGCTCCTCGGCAAAATCGCTCTCATTGAACTCAGCTTCTTCGCTGCCCATGTTGTTGCGCGATTCCCATTCGATGCGCAGCAACAGACCCAGACTGGCGCAACAGATAATCAGCGAGCTGCCGCCGTAACTGAGGAACGGCAGGGTCAGGCCTTTGGTCGGCAGCAGACCGACGTTCACGCCGATGTTGATCAAGAATTGACCGATCCACAGGAACGCCAGGCCATAGGCGGTGTACGCGGCGAAAAACTGCTTGGCGCGCTCGGCCCACATGCCGATGTACATCGCACGGATACTCACGAACACGAACAGCGCGACGGTAGCCAGGGAGCCAACCACGCCTAGCTCTTCGGCCAGTACCGAGAACACGAAGTCGGTATGCGCCTCAGGCAGGTAGAACTGTTTCTGCACGCTGTTGCCCAGGCCGACACCGAACCATTCGCCGCGACCGAAGGCGATCAGGGCCTGAGTCAACTGATAGCCCGAACCGAATTGGTCGGACCACGGGTCGGTAAAGGTGATCAGACGCGCCATCCGGTAAGGCTGCGCCTGAACCAGCACGAACACGGCGGCCACGGCGAGCGCGACCATCAGAGCAAAACGGAACAGACCGACGCCGCCGAGGAACAGCATCGCAGCGGCGGCGCCCATCATCACGACGGTGGCACCGAAGTCAGGTTCCATCAGCAACAGCCCGGCCATGGGCAACAGCACGATGAACGGCTTGAAGAAGCCCATCCAGCTCTCGCGCACTTCCTGCTGACGACGAATCAGATAGCCTGCCAGGAAAATCACCACGAATACCTTGGCAATCTCCGAGGGCTGAACGTTGAACATGCCGAAGCCGATCCAGCGCATCGAGCCGTTCACCTCACGCCCGATCCCGGGCACGATCACCATGACCAGCAGACCGAAGGCGCCAATCAGCATCAGCCAGCCCAACCGTTGCCAGGTGGCGACAGGCACCATCATGGTCGCCACGCAAGCGCCCAGTCCCAGCACCAGATAGATCAGGTGACGGGTCATCATGTACAGCGCATTGCCGGACTGCACGGCAGCCACTTCGGACGACGCGGACGTGATCATCACCAGGCCCAGGCCGAGCAATGCAAGACAGCCGGCAAGCATCGGGAAATCGACGTCTACACCACGACCGCTGATGATCGGAGACGGATAAGGCTTGATCACGCCAAAAATCATGACAAGTCCTCCACGGCCTGGGCGAACAGGCGTCCGCGCTCTTCGAAATTCTTGAACATATCCAGGCTTGCGCAGGCTGGGGACAGCAACACGGCGTCCCCTTCCTGAGCTGATTCGGCAGCACGTTGCACAGCTTCTTCCAATGTTTTGACGCGTATCAAAGGCACTGAATCGCCGAAGGTTTCAGCGAGCAGTTCAGCGTCGCGCCCCAAGAGGACAACGGCGCGGCAATGGGTGGCGACCGGGGTTTTGAGCGCTGAGAAATCGGCGCCCTTCCCATCGCCACCGGCGATCAGCACCAGCTTGCCGTCGATGTCCGCGCCCAGGCCCTCGATGGCCGCCAGCGCGGCACCGACGTTGGTCGCCTTGGAATCGTCGTAATAACTGACGCCGTTGAGCTCACGCACCCACTGACAGCGGTGCACCAGGCCGGCGAAGGTGCGCAGGCTGGACAACATTGCGTCGAACGGCAGACCGGCGGCATGGCCGAGCGCCAACGCAGCCAGCGCGTTGGCCTGGTTGTGGGCACCACGGATTTTCAATTCACGGACCGGCATCAGGTGTTCGAACTGGAACGCCAGGTACTTCTCGCCGTTCTCTTCTCGCAGACCGAAGCCGTTGATGTCAGGTGTGTTCAGACCAAAGGTCCAGCATGGCACGCCCTCACCGATCAATGGCCGCGACAGGGCATCCTGACGATTGACCACGACCTGACGCGCACCCCGGAAGATCCGGTGCTTGGCCAGATGATAAGCCGGCAGCCCGCTGTAGCGGTCCATGTGGTCTTCGCTGACGTTGAGCACGGTGGCGACTTCAGCGCAAAGCTGATCGGTGGTCTCCAGCTGGAAACTCGAGAGTTCCATCACGTACAGCTCAACGTCGTCACTGAGCAGGTCCAGCGCGGGCGTTCCGAGATTTCCACCAACAGCCACGCGCTTGCCGGCGGCTGCGGCCATCTCGCCCACCAGCGTGGTCACGGTGCTTTTTGCGTTGGAGCCGCTGATGGCGACGATGGGCGCCTTCGCATTACGCGCGAACAGCTCGATGTCGCCTGACAGTTTCACGCCACGGGCGGCAGCCTGCTGCAAAGCCGGTGTCGCCAGCGCCAGGCCGGGACTCACGTACAGCTCGTCGGCGCGGCAAAGAAACTCGACGTCCAGCGCGCCACAACGCACTTCCACCTGCGGGTAGTCACGACGCAGGGTCGCGAGCTCAGGTGGATTCTCACGGGTGTCCGCAACCGCAAACGCCACGCCCCGGTTCGCCAGGAAGCGAACCAGGGACATGCCGCTCTTGCCGAGACCGACAACGATGCGGAAGTGAGAAGAAGCGATCAGCGACACTCTGCTCTACCTCAGTTTCAACGTGGCAAGGCCGATCAGCACGAGAATCACCGTGATGATCCAGAAACGGACGATCACGCGAGGCTCGGGCCAGCCTTTGAGTTCAAAGTGGTGGTGGATCGGCGCCATGCGGAAAACGCGGCGGCCGGTCAATTTAAAGGATGCGACCTGAATGACGACTGACAGGGTTTCCATCACGAACACGCCGCCCATGATGAACAGAACGATTTCCTGACGAACGATCACCGCGATGGTGCCCAGTGCTGCGCCCAGCGCCAGCGCGCCTACGTCACCCATGAACACCTGAGCCGGATAGGTGTTGAACCAGAGAAAGCCCAGACCCGCGCCAATCAACGCGCCGCAGAACACAATCAGTTCGCCTGCGCCAGGGACGTAAGGAATCAGCAGGTACTCGGCGAATTTCACGTTACCGGACAGGTAGCAGAAAATACCCAGCGCACCACCGACCATCACCGTCGGCAGGATCGCCAGGCCGTCCAGGCCATCGGTCAGGTTCACGGCGTTGCTGGAGCCGACGATCACAAAGTAGGTCAGGACGACGAAACCGATGCCCAACGGAATGCTGAAATCCTTGAGCATCGGGATCAGCAGCGTGGTTTCCACCGGGGATTGCGCGGTCATATAAAGGAAGATCGCAGCACCCAGGCCAAATACCGACTGCCAGAAGTACTTCCAGCGGCTTGGCAAGCCTTTGGAGTTTTTCTCGATCACCTTGCGGTAGTCGTCAACCCAGCCAATGCCACCAAACAACAGGGTTACGATGAGTACGACCCACACGTAACGGTTGCTCAGGTCAGCCCACAGCAAGGTACTGACGCCGATGGCGGACAGAATCAGCGCGCCGCCCATTGTCGGGGTTCCGGATTTGGACAGGTGCGATTGAGGACCGTCGTTACGGACGGATTGGCCGATCTGCTTGTTCTGCAGGGCACGGATCATCCATGGACCGAGGCAGAGCGACAATGACAGTGCGGTGAGCACGCCAAGGATCCCGCGCAGGGTCAGGTACTGGAAGACCGCGAAGCCTTTGTAGAACTGTTGCAGATACTCGGCCAGCAGCAGCAGCATTAATGTTTCTCCGCCTTCAAGGGGTAAGTCTCAGATCCGCAAAGCGCTGCCACGACGTTTTCCATCGCGGCACTGCGGGAACCTTTGATCAAAAGGGTTGTGTTTTTATCTTGCTCGGCGCGCAGCGCCTCGATCAGGTCGGCCTGATTGGCAAAATGGCGCGCATCCTGCCCGAAAGCTTTGACGGCATGGGCCATCAGTGGACCAACGGCATACAAGGCGTCGACCTTGCCGGCCGCGTACTCGCCGACGTCACGGTGGCCCTGCTCTGCCCAGTCGCCCAGCTCACCGATATCGCCCAGTACCAGAATCCTGCGGCCAGGGAAGCCGGCAAGAATATCGGCGGCTGCAGCCACAGAAGTCGGGTTGGCGTTATAGGTGTCGTCGATCACGCGCATGCCGTTGCTCGCCAGTTGCGCAACGGTGCGCCCTTTTACCGGCTGAACGTCGTTGAGCCCGGTCACGATGCCCGGCAGCGACACGTCCAGCGCGTACGCCGCAGCCGCGGCGGCCAGCGCATTGGCAACGTTGTGCGCACCGAGAAGATTCAATTGAACCTGCGCCGAACCGGTTGGCCCGTTCAGCGTGAAGGTCGGGCAGCCGCGGGCATCGATGCCCAGGTCCGTGGCGTAGAAGTCCGCCAGGCCGCTGTTGCGAGAAAAACTCAGCACTTTACGGCCGGCAGCGCGGGCCACCCAGATGTCGAATGCCTTGTCGTCGCGGTTCAACACCGCAACGCCACGGGCATCGAGACCTTCGATGATTTCGCCTTTGGCTTGGACGATTTTCTCTGGCCCGCCGAATTCACCGACGTGCGCGGTCCCGGCGTTAGTGAGCACCACGACGTGAGGTTTGGTCAGGCTGACGGTAAAGGCGATTTCGCCGACCCGCGAGGCGCCCAGCTCGATGACCGCCGCGTCAACCGCAGGCGACAGTTCCAGCAAGGTGAGGGGAACACCCAGTTCGTTGTTCAGGTTGCCACGGGTTGCCAGCACCGGACCTCGCGTGCGCAGAATGCTCGCGAGCATTTCCTTGACCGTGGTTTTCCCGCTGGAACCGGTGATGGCAGCCACCGGCTTGTCTATAAAGGCATTACGGTTCATCGCGCCCAACTGAGCGAGTGCCTTGCGAGTGTCGCCCACGATCAGTTGTGGCAACGAACTGCCTGGAATTTCGCGCTCGACCAATGCCCCTACCGCACCTTTGGCGGCGACCTGATCAAGGTAGTCGTGGCCGTCGAAACGCGGGCCGGTGAGCGCCACGAACACCTGACCCGGATTAATTGCCCGGCTGTCGATGCTGACGCCGGTAAAGCTGCAATCATCGCCGACCCGACGTGCGTCGAGTGGCAGCAACAGTTCGCTGAACGAAAGTGGCTTAAGCATGTGCAGCCTCCCATGCGTCCAGTGCCTTGGCGGCTTCTTCAAGATCGGAAAACGGATGACGCTGACCATCGATCTCCTGGTAATCCTCGTGCCCTTTGCCCGCCAGCACGATCACGTCGGCGGCTTGAGCCTGAGCGATGATCTGCGCGATCGCCTGACCACGACCGGCGACGAACGCGACGTTATCTACCGCGCTGAAGCCCGCCCGAATGTCTTCGAAGATACGCACAGGGTCTTCGGTTCTCGGGTTGTCGTCGGTGACCAGCACCTTGTCGGCCAGACGCTCGACCACTTCGGCCATCAACGGCCGTTTGCCGCGATCACGATCGCCGCCGCAACCGAACAGGCAGGTCAGTTGCCCTTTGGCATGGGGGCGCAATGCTGCGAGTACTTTTTCCAGCGCATCCGGCGTGTGGGCGTAATCAACGACCACCAATGGACGTGACCCGCCGCCCAGACGCTGCATGCGGCCAACCGGGCCTTCGAGGCTCGGCAGCACTTTGAGAATGTCGTCCAGCGGGTAATCAAGGCCCATCAACGCGCCGACCGCAGCCAGTACGTTACTCAGGTTGAAACGACCCAGCAGACTGCTGCGCAGGGCGTGATCGCCTTGTGGCGTCACGAGCGTCGCGCGCACGCCATCGTCATCGAAATGCGCGTCGCGGCAGAACAGATAGGCGCTGCTGTCTTCCTGGCTATACGTGACCAGGCGTGATGCATGGGGTGCGGCAGCCAGCTGGCGGCCGAACGCATCGTCAAGGTTGATCACGCGGCAACGCAGGTCGTTCCACGCAAACAGCTTGGCCTTGGCGGCGCCATAGGCTTCCATTGTGCCGTGGTAATCCAGATGGTCGCGGGACAGGTTGGTCATGACAGCGACGTCGAATGCCAACGCCGTTACACGCCCCTGATCCAGACCGTGCGACGACACTTCCATGGCGATGGCTTTGGCACCCGCCTTTTTCAGGTCATAGATCGTAGACTGCACGGAAATCGGGTCAGGCGTGGTGTGGATACCACTTTTCAAATCGCTGTAGAAACCCGTCCCCAAGGTGCCGATCAACCCGCAATGCTGACCCAGTTTGTCCAGGGCCTGCGCAATCAGTTGAGTGACGCTGGTCTTGCCATTCGTGCCGGTCACCCCGACCAGGTTCATGGCGCGACTCGGGTCGCCGTAGAAACGGCCAGCGATGTCCGACAGTTGCCCAGCCAGCCCTTTGACCGGAATCATCGGGATATCAGTGATCGGAAGCACCTTGGCGCCTTCGACTTCATAGGCGACAGCGGCGGCGCCATGAGCGATGGCGTCGGTGATGTGGTCGCGCCCATCGACCTTCAGGCCCGGAATCGCCAGAAACAGATCGCCCGGACGCACCTTACGGCTGTCCAGCGTCAGTTCGCGAATCAACAGGTCACGATCGCTCTGGGAGAAAATCTTGCTCAAGTTAAAGGACATCAGCCGCGCCCTCCCTTGACTGGAACGGCGGCCGGAGCGGCATTGGCTTGCTGTTCAGGTGGAATCGGCGCGAGGTTGTCCGGGCGCACGTTCATGAGGCGCAATGTGCCGGACATGACTTTGCTGAACACGGGTGCGGACACCAGACCACCGAAGTAACCGCCTTTGCTCGGTTCGTCGATCACCACCACGACCGCGTAACGCGGGTTACTCATCGGGCCGAAGCCGGCGAACAACGAACGGTAGGAATTCTCGGCGTAACCCTTGGTACCGACCGACGTCTTACGTGCGGTACCCGATTTGCCTGCCACGTGATAGGACGGCACACGCGCACGATAAACGCCACGCGGGTCCTCGATCACTTGTTGCAGCATGCCTTGCAGGGTTTTCGCCGTCGCTTCCGGAATCGCCTGAGTCGACTCCGCAGGCTTGTCGGTTTTCAGGATGGTCAGCGGGACGATCTTGCCGTTATTGGCCAGCGCTGAATACGCGTGCACCAGTTGCAAAGCGGTGACCGAAAGACCGTAGCCGTATGACAGGGTCGCGGTTTCAGCCTTGCGCCATTCACGGTAGTTCGGCAGATTGCCCACGCGCTCGCCCGGGAAACCCAGGCCGGTGTACTGACCCAGGCCGACTCGCTGCATGGCACGGAAGATCGCTTCGCCGCCGACGTCGAACGCGACTTTACTCATGCCCACGTTACTGGAGTTGATCAGGATGCCGGTCAGATCGAGGATCGGACCTTCGGTCTTGGTCACGTCACGGATGGTGTATTTACCGATCTGCAACGTGCCCGGATAGACCTCGACCTTGTCGCTGGGCTTCCAGCGGCCACTGTCGAGCGCAGCGGTCATCGAGATCGGTTTCATGGTCGAACCCGGTTCAAACACGTCGATGATCGCGCGGTTACGCATGGCGGCCGGCACCATGGTGCGGCGGTTGTTCGGGTTGTAGGTCGGCTGATTGACCATCGCCAGCACTTCGCCGGTCTTCACGTCCATGATCACCAGGCTGCCGGCCTTGGCGTCATTTTCCTGAATCGCGTTACGCAGCTCGCGGGTCGCCAGATATTGCAGGCGCAGATCAATAGACAAAGCCAAGGTCTTCCCGGCCTTGGCGTTTTTCTTCACTTGCAGGTCTTTGATCAACCTGCCGCGCCGATCCTTGATGACTTGCCGTTTGCCCGGCACCCCCGCAAGCCAGTCGTCATAAGCAAGCTCGACACCTTCGCGACCGTGGTCGTCAAGGTCGGTGAACCCCACCATGTGCGCGGTGACATCACCGGCCGGATAGAAGCGACGGAATTCTTCCTTGCCGTAAACGCCCGGCACTTTCAAATCAAGTACAGACTGGCCCTGCTCCGGGGTAAGCCCGCGAACCAGATAAATGAATTCTTTGGTGGACTGTTCATTCAAGCGATCAGTCAACGCTTTAGGGTCCTGCCCCAAGACCTGAGCCAGCAAGCCCCACTTGCTCTTGTCGGCCTGCATCTCGGACGGGTTCGCCCAGATGGTGGTCACCGGCGTACTCACGGCCAAGGGCTCGCCGTTACGGTCGGTGATCAGACCGCGGTGAGCCGGGATAGAAACGGTGCGCAAGCTGCGTGCGTCGCCCTGCTCGATAAGGAACCGATGATCGATGACCTGCAGGTCGACGATGCGATAGCAGATCGCCAAAACCATGATCGACAACAACCCAACCACGACGCGGAACCGCCAAGGATAGAGTGCCCCTTCGAGCTTCATCATGGCGACACCATCCGGATGTCGGCGGCGTTCGGGATACGCATTTTCAGCTGATCGGTCGCCAGGGCTTCGATACGGCTGTGTGCGGTCCAGGTGCTTTGCTCAAGAATTAACCGTCCCCACTCGGCTTGCGCCTTGTCGCGAACGCTGAGCTCGGCGTACAGCGAGTTGAGCAGCTGACGATTCCAGTGAGCACTGTAGGAAACGGCGATTGCCGACACGAGGACGGCAATGAACAGCAGCATCATGAAGAAGCTGCCGCCCGGCAATGGCTTGAAGAAACCGCGGCTCACCGTAGTTTCTCCGCAACACGCATGACAGCACTGCGCGAACGTGGGTTGGCACGGGTTTCGTCATCAGAAGCAAATTGGGCCTTGCCGATGATTTTGATACGGGGCTCGAATGCTTGATGGCGGATTGGCAGGTTGCGCGGCATGTTGTCCGCCTCGCCCTTGACCAGCTTGCGCATGAACAGTTTGACGATGCGGTCTTCCAGCGAATGGAAGCTGATGACCACCAAACGACCACCGATCTCAAGGTTCTCCAGCGCAGCATCGAGGCCCGCTTCCAGATCGCCCAATTCATTATTGACGTGAATACGCAGGCCCTGGAACGCACGGGTCGCCGGGTTCTTGCCTTTTTCCCACGCGGGGTTGGCGACCTTCAGGACTTCAGCGAGGTCAGCGGTGCGTTCGAACGGCTGCGTTTCGCGACGGGCGACCACGGCACCGGCCATACGCCGGGCAAAGCGCTCTTCGCCGTATTCCTTGAAGACACGCGCGATGTCTTCGGCGGGTGCCGTGTTGACGAACTCTGCGGCACTGATCCCGCGAGACGGGTCCATGCGCATGTCCAGCGGACCATCATTCATGAAGCTGAAGCCGCGCTCGGGATCGTCCAGCTGTGGTGAGGAAACCCCGAGGTCCAGCAGAACGCCGCTGATTTTTCCTGCCAGGCCGCGCTCCAGAGCTTCCGAACCGAGCTCGGCAAAGCTGCGCTGCACAATGACAAAGCGGCCGTCTTCGGCCGCCAGCGCTTGCCCTGTGGCAATCGCTTGAGGATCTTTATCGAACCCCAGAAGCCGGCCATCCGGCCCAAGGTTCTGCAGTATGCGGCGACTGTGCCCGCCTCGCCCGAATGTGCCATCCAGATAGCAGCCATCGGCGCGCACCGCGAGAGCCTCGACGGCTTCTTCGAGCAGTACGGTGATGTGGGTAAAGCCGCTATTCATAGTCACAGGATCAAATCACGCAGTTCATCAGGCATCGCGCCCGGTTTTTGAATGGCCGCAAGGTCCGCATCAGCAAGTGCGTTCCAGGCGTCCTCGTCCCACAGTTGAAACTTGTTCAGCTGGCCTACCAGCATCACTCGCTTGTCGAGCTTGGCGTACTCACGCAAACGTGGCGGCACCAGAAAACGCCCACTGCCATCCAGTTCCAGATCAACCGCGTTACCGATCAACAGTCGCTGCAGACGACGGTTTTCTTCACGGAAAGTGGCAAGCTCACGCAATTTGGCTTCGATCAACTCCCATTCCGGAAGTGGATAGATGCACAAGCATGGGTCGACGGTATCAATGGTCACGATCAATTGGCCGGCGCTACGCGAATCCAACTCGTCACGGTACCGGCTCGGCATAGCGAGACGGCCCTTTGCATCGAGATTGATTGCGTTTGCACCACGGAACACAGGCGCGATCTCCGAAT
>Ga0265798_10006265_pt1 | contig 15676 bp, 13 predicted proteins | sample P3T30metagenome_FD_192430 | JGI IMG/M metagenome (GOLD analysis project Ga0265798, IMG submission 192430) | Plant litter microbial communities from East Loma Ridge, Irvine, California - P3 T30 | ecosystem: Environmental > Terrestrial > Plant litter > Unclassified | place: USA: California... | reverse complement strand
ATAGTGCTGCAACCAGTGTGAAAGTAGGTTATCGTCAGGCTAATTATTAAGCAGAGCCCCACCAAGTGATCTTGGTGGGGCTTTTTGCTTTCCATATCCCTTTTCAGCGGCCTCTCTTCTGATACGTCCCGATCAGCTCGCCCTGCATCAGCACGTGTCCCTGGATCGCCTTTTCCAGTTCCCCTTTGGTCGGATGGCCCAGATCCGGCAGCACCACGTCCAGCGCGTAAAGCTTGTGAAAATAGCGATGGCGCCCCGTCGGCGGACAAGGACCGTCATAGCCGTTCTTCTTCCAGTCGTTCAGACCGGTCTGCGTACCCGGCGGCAGGTCGGTGCCGCGCACGCTCGAAGGCAGGCTGGCTGCGGAGACAGGGACGTTGTACAGCACCCAATGCACCAGGTCATCGTCGGCGCCGCAGGATCGGGCGCGTCCGGATCGTCCACGATCAGCGCGAAGCTTTTGGTGCCCGGCGGCACGCCGGACCAGGACAGCGCGGGTGCGGTATCGGTGCCTTCGCAGGTGTGGACGGCCGGGATGCTGCCACCCGCGTCGAAATCCGCCGAGACAAGGGACAGGCTCATCGCAATCTCCTCCTCCTGCTTCGACAGCGTGCAGCCCTGCGGGTTGCAGTTTCCTGCTGAAAGGCAAACGCCATCAAGCCGGCAGGTCAGGCTTGCGACAACGGCGCCGAATCCTGGGCGCTGGCTTCCTGGGCCTGCGGCTTGCCGCGGCTGATGCTTTCGCCGTCGCCGCGACGCAGGCGCCAGAACACGAGCGAAGACAGCATGGTGGTGATGGCCAGCGCCAGGAAGGCGTGGTGCAGGGCCGAGGTGACCATCACCTGGTTTGTCTGCGGCACACGGCCCAGGAACCAGCCGGTGACCAGCGAGCCGCTGGCCAGGCCGAAGCTCATCGACAGCTGTTGAAAGGAGCTGGCGATGGTGCTGGCCATGCTCGAGTCCTTCTGCGCGACATCCGCATAGGCCAGCGTGTTCATGCTCGAGAACTGGAGCGAATTGAAGAAGCCCTGCAGCAGGCCGATGCCGGCGATCGCATACCAGGGCGTGCCCGGGCCGACCAGCGTGAACAGGGCGATCGTCAGGCCGATGCAGATCGTGTTCACGATCAGGACCTGGCGGTAGCCGAAGCGCGCCAGCACCTTCGGTGCGATCAGCTTCATACCCATCGCGGCGGCCGCGGTCGGCATCATCAGCAGGCCCGACTGCCAGGCCGGCAATTTGAGGCCCAGCTGGTAGAGCAGCGGCAGCAGGAAGGGCAGGCCGCCGATGCCGAGGCGGGTAATGAAACCGCCCAGCACGGAAATGCGGAAGGTACGGACCTTCAGCAGCGCCAGCCGCAGCAACGGATACTCCTCCTTGTTCGCATGCCAGACATAGGCCGCCAGCAGCGCCACCGACAGGCCCAGCATCAGCATCATGGTGACCATGTCCAGCGTGTGCTCGCCGAAGATCTCCAGCAGCCAGGACAGCAGCGCCGTCCCCGAACTGAACAGGATCAGGCCGATCACGTCCAGCGGACGCGGCTCGGCGCCCTTATAGTCGGGCATGTAGCGGAACACCAGGTACAGCGCCAGCAGGCCGACCGGCACGTTGACGAAGAAGATCGCCCGCCACGACGCCCAATGCACGATCAGGCCGCCGACGGTGGGGCCAAGCAGTGGACCGATCAGCGCCGGCAGGATCACGAAGTTCATCGCGCCCAGCAGCTCGTTCTTGGGAAAGGTGCGGATGATGGCGAGGCGCCCGACCGGCATCATCATCGCGCCGCCAAGGCCCTGCAGCAGGCGCGCGACGACCATCATCTCCGCGTTCAGCGACAGCCCGCACAGCACGGAGGCGAGCGTAAAGATGGCGATTGCGGTGCCGAATACGCGTCTGGTCCCGAAACGGTCGGCCATCCAGCCGCTCACCGGGATGCCCACGGCAAGGCTGAGGATATAGCTGGTGACGACGGACTTCAGGCTCAGCGGCGTGACGTTCAGACTGGCCGCGATGCTGGGGATGGCGGTGTTGACGATGGTGGCGTCGAGCTGCTCCATGAACAGGGCAGTCGCCACCAGCCAGGGGAGGTAGCTCTTGACGGTGCTGGTATCGGTCATGGGACGATTGTCACACAAATGATCCGGCGCCGACGCCAGCCAGGGGGGCCATTCCCGCTCAGCCTCGGCCCCCGCCTGCGCGGGGGCGACGGAAACAGGGGATCAGTAGTGGTACGCAGCCTTCACCATGAACAGGTTCACACCTCCGTTCGGATGCTTGATACCGCCATTCGAGTAATGCTGCAGGCGCGCACCCAGTTCCCATTTATTCGCGAACACGTAGCCGACGCCGACATGGTCAGCGAACTCATACGCGGTCGACAGCTGGCGGTGGGTGTTGCGGTACACGTCCGAGAACAGGGCCGCACCAATGCCGGCGTCGGCATAGAAACCGAGCTTGTTGTCCGCTTCCCAGCGGAACACCGGGGTGAGGCCGATCACCGCCAGGTTGTGGCGGTTGTTCGGTACGTCCAGCCAGCGGTTGGCGCGCCAGTAGGCGATGTTGGCGTCCCAGTAGCCCGACAGGTGGTAGCCGCTGGTGGCGAACCAGTTCTTGTTCCAGTCCTTCTGGGCCGACAGGCGCAGTACCTGCACATGTTCGCCGCCGCCGGCTTCGACTGCGTAGCCATCGACCAGGCCGTGCTGGGCGTGCGCCGATTGGGCGGCGAACAGGGCAAGCGCTGCGGTCACCGGGGCTGCGATTTTCTTGATGGAGAACATCTTCTTATTCCTTTCGATTGACGAATCCCGGTATTTTAACGAGGTACGCGTTTTGGCGTGGCCGGCCTGTCAATTGTTAGAATCGAACGATATGGAAAACGACACCACCATGACACTGCCGACCCTGGCATTTCTCGGCATCGGCCTGATGGGCAGGCCGATGGCAACCCGGTTGGCCCAGGCCGGCTATCCGGTGCGCGCCTGGAACCGCACCCATGCGAAAGCCGAGGCGCTGCGCGAGAGCGGCGTCCAGCCCTGCGCACAGCTGCACGACGCCGTCGAACAGGCCGACATCGTCATCTCGATCCTTGAAGCGGGCGCTATCGTCGGCGAGGTGCTGGCTGCGGCACTGCCGGCGATGAAACCGGGGACGCTGTGGATCGACATGAGCTCGACCCGCCAGGACGAAGCGCTGGCCTTCCATGCACGGCTGACGCAGGCCGGCTGCCGCTTCATCGACGCACCCGTGTCCGGCGGTGTGCTGGGCGCGGAAGCGGGCAGCCTCGCGATCATGGCCGGCGCCGACCCCGCCGACTTCAGCGAAGCACAGCCGGTACTGGAAACAATGGGCAGCCCCAAGTGCGTCGGGCCGGTGGGCAGCGGCCAGGTCGCCAAGCTGTGCAACCAGCTGATCGTCGGCGCCACCATCAATGTCGTGGCCGAGGCCCTCTTGCTGGCCGAAGCGGCAGGTGCCGATCCGGCTGCGGTGCGGGAAGCGATCCGTGGCGGTTTTGCCGGCAGCCGCGTGCTGGAGGTGCACGGCCAGCGCATGCTGGAGCGGAATTTTGTGCCCGGCGGCCAGGTCAAAACGCAGCTGAAGGACCAACGCAATATCCTGGCCGCAGCGGGGGCGGTGGATGTGACGCTGCCGGTGACGGAACTGGTCACACGCCAATACGAAAGCATCGAGAAAGAACTGCCGGCGGCCGACCACTCGGCGGCGCTGATCGCGCTGGAACGGATGAATCCGGGCAAGCGGGTTGGCGATGCGCCCGACACGCTGCCGGCATAGCGGAGAAACTTGCGCCGCCCGCCAAGGCGGCCGGCGAGGTCGGGGGCGACGAGTCAACGCGGCAAACTCATCTCCACCAACCGGACCCAATAACTCGCCCCGATCGGCAACAGCTGGTCATTGAAGTCGTAACTGCCGTTGTGCAGCTGGCAGGGGCCGAGTCCGTGGCCGCCGAGCCGGTGTTCGCCGTCGCCGTTGCCGAGGAAGACGTAGCAACCCGGCTTGGCCTGCAGCATGAAGGCGAAATCCTCGGCGCCCATGGTCGGTTCGACATCGGTGTCGACATTGTCTTCGCCGACCACCGCCTTCATCGCCTCGACCGCGAAGGCCGTCTGCGCAGTGTGGTTCACCAGCGGCGGGTAATTGCGCTTGAAACCAAACTCGACGCCCGCGTTGAAGGCGCCTGCCACGCCGGCTGCGATTTCCTGCATGCGCCGTTCGACCAGGTCCAGCACCTCGGTGGTGAAGGTACGCACGGTGCCGATCAGTACCGCTTCATCCGGGATCACGTTGGTGGCGCTGCCGGCATGGATCTGGGTGATCGACAGCACGGCGGTGTCGAGCGGATTCTTTTCGCGTGAGACGATGGTCTGCCAGGCTTGCGCGATCTGCACCGCCACCATCACCGGGTCGATGCCGCGGTGCGGCTGGGCGGCATGGGCGCCTTTACCCTTCACGACCACGCGGAACTCGTTACTCGATGCCATCATCGGCCCGGCGACGACGCCGAACTTGCCGGCCGCCATACCCGGCCAGTTATGCAGGCCGTACACCGCATCCATCGGGAAGCGCTCGAACAGGCCGTCGGCGATCATGCGGCGGGCGCCGGCGCCGCCTTCCTCGGCTGGTTGAAAGATCAAGTAGACCGTGCCGTCGAAGTTGCGGTTCTGCGACAGATAGTGGGCTGCACCCAACAGCATTGCTGTATGACCGTCATGACCGCAAGCATGCATCTTGCCGGCGTGGCGCGACGCGTGCTCAAATGTGTTGAGTTCCTGCATCGGCAGCGCATCCATGTCGGCGCGCAGGCCGATTGCGCGTTCGGACGTGCCATTCTTGATGATGCCGACGACGCCGGTGACGCCCAGGCCGCGCACGACTTCGATGCCCCAGTCGGCCAGGCAGCGCGCCACCACGTCGGCGGTGCGTTGTTCCTCGTAGCAGAGTTCGGGATGGGCGTGGATATCGCGGCGGATCGTCTCCAGCTCCGACTGGAAAGACAGGATAGGTTCGACAAGTCTCATACGTTCTCTCCCTGTGTTTTTGAACTATTGTAGCCCTTCCGCCGCAAGCCTTGCCAGTCCCGGCACAAGGGCCTCAGGAATCGTCTAAACTATTGGTTTCTCGACGTTTTTCCCGGATCCGATTCAATGACCAAGACCCTTGTCAGGGCGACATGCCCGCACGACTGCCCCGATACCTGCGCGATCCTCGTCACCGTCGAGGATGGCGTCGCGACGGAGGTCAAGGGCGATCCGGATCACCCGACCACGGCCGGGGTGCTGTGCACCAAGGTCTCGCGCTACGTCGACCGCACCTATCACCCCGATCGTCTGTTGACCCCCATGCGCCGCGTCGGCAGGAAAGGCGAGGGCAAGTTCGAGCCGATTACCTGGGACCAGGCCCTCGATGAGATCGCGGCGCGCCTGAAGCCGATTGCCGAGCGCGACCCGCAGGCGATCCTGCCCTACAGCTATTGCGGCACCATGGGCCTGGTGCAGGGCGAGGCAATGGCGATGCGCTTCTTTAACAAGCTGGGTGCCTCCTTCCTGGACCGCACCGTCTGCGCGACGGCCGGCTTTACGGGTTACAAATACACCATCGGTGGTTCGATCGGCACCGACATCGAACAGTTCCAGGATGCGAAGCTGATCCTGATCTGGGGCGGCAACCCGATCGCTTCGAACCTGCATTTCTGGATGCGCGTGCAGGAAGCCAAGCGCCGCGGCGCGAAGCTGATCGCCATCGATCCCTACCGCTCGCTGACGGCCGAGAAGTGCCACCAGCACATCGCCGTGATGCCGGGCACCGACAGCGCGCTGGCGCTGGGCATGATGCACGTGCTGGTCAAGGAAAACCTGCTGGACCACGACTACATTGCGCAGCACACGCTCGGCTTCGCCCAGCTGAAGGACCGCGTGGCCGAATGGACCCCCGAGCGCACCGCCGAAACCTGCGGCATCACGGTCGACGAAGTCGTGAACCTGGCGCGCGAATACGGAGAAACTGCGCGGAGAGGGGAGCCGGTGGCAATCCGCATGAACTACGGCCTGCAGCGCGTGCGCGGCGGCGGCATGGCGGTGCGGAACATTGCCTGCCTGCCGGCGCTGGTGGGCGCCTGGCGCCACGCGGCCGGCGGCGTGCAGCTGTCGACCTCGGGCTCCTTCCCGTCGAACAAAGTGGCGCTGCAGCGCCCGGACCTGCTGCGCGGACGCCTCCCTCGCACCATCAACATGAACACCATCGGCGACGACCTCTTGAGGGACGCATCGCCGGAATTCGGCCCGAAGATCGAGGCCGTCATCGTCTACAACGCGAACCCGGTGGCAATCGCGCCGGATTCCTCGAAAGTGCAGCGCGGTTTCGAGCGCGAGGACCTGTTCACCGTGGTGCTGGAACACTTCCAGACCGACAGCGCCGACTACGCGGACATCCTGCTGCCGGCCACCACCCAGCTCGAACACGTCGACGCCCACCTGGCCTACGGCCACCTGTACATGATGGCGAATAACGCGGCGATCTCGCCGCTGGGCGAAGCCAAGCCGAACACCGAGATCTTCCGTCTGCTCGCCAAAGCCATGGGCTTCGATGACCCGGTGTTCGACGAGACCGACGACGAGCTCGCGGCCCAGGCCTTCAACAAGCAGGACGTGCGCGCCGTGCACTTCGACTGGGAATCGCTGAAGCGCACCGGCTGGAGCAAGCTGAACATGCCGGCCGCGCCCTTCGCGGAAGGCGGCTTCCCCACGCCTTCCGGCAAGTGCGAGTTCTATTCCGAATCGATGCTGCACGACGGCATCGATCCGCTGCCGACGTATATTGCGAATTACGAATCCGTGGCATCCAACCCCGAACTGGCAGAGAAATATCCGTTGGCGATGATTTCTCCGCCGGCCAGGAACTTCCTCAACTCAACCTTTGTCAATGTCCAGAGCCTTCGTGCCACCGAGGGCGAGCCTCACCTGGACATCCACCCATTTGATGCCGCACGCCGCGGCATTAACGACAAAGATATGGTGCGCATCTTTAACGACAGGGGCGCGTTCGTCGCGCGCGCCCGTGTCACGCCCAAGGCGCGGGCCGGCCTCGTGGTCGGCCTGTCGATCTGGTGGAAAAAGCTCGCCAGCGACGGCAAGAACGCCAACGAAGTAACCAGCCAGCGCCTGACCGACATGGGCCGGGCGCCGACTTTCTACGACACGCTGGTGCAGGTGGAAAAGGCATGACCACCGGGCGCACCATGACCCTTTCGACACATGAAACTTTCGCGAATCACCCCGCGGCTCCGTGCCGTGCTCCTTGCGGGCACGGCAGCGGGGCTGCTGGCCAGCTGCTCCACGCTGAACTACTACTCACAGGCGGCCCAGGGCCAGCTTGAACTCCTGTCGGACGCCCGTCCGATCGACGACTGGATCGCCGACCCCGGCACCAGCTCCAAACTGCGTCTCCGCCTGGAGACCGCGCGCCAGATCCGCCGCTTCGCCGTTAGCGAAATGGCATTACCGGATAACAACAGCTACAAGAACTACGCCTCCCTCAAGCGCCCCTACGTGCTGTGGAACGTGGTCGCTACGCCCGAGCTGTCGCTCAAGCCCTTGCAATGGTGCTTCCCGGTGGCCGGCTGCGTGAACTACCGCGGCTACTACAGCAAGGACGCCGCACTGGCCTACGCCAGGGAGCTGAAGGCCGACGGCAACGACGTCGAGGTTGGCGGGGTGCCGGCGTATTCGACGCTGGGCTGGTTCAGCGATCCGCTGATCTCCACCTTCATCAACTATCCGGACGCCGAACTGGCGCGCATGATCTTCCACGAACTGGCGCACCAGGTCGTGTACGTGCAGGGCGACTCGCAGTTCAACGAATCCTTCGCCAGCACGGTCGAGGAAGCGGGCGTGGAGCGCTGGATGGAGCGCTTCGGCAATCCGGCGATGCGCGACGCCTATGCGCGCTACAAGAGCCGCAAGCACGACTTCCTGGGCCTGCTGCTCAAGTACCGCAAGGCGCTGGAGCAGAACTATGGCGTGGTCGACCGCAGCGACAGCGAAAAGCGCGCGGTGAAGGTGCGCCTGTTCCAGGAACTGAAGGACGAGTACCAGGTCCTGAAGGGCAACTGGGGCGGCTATGCCGGCTACGACCGCTTCTTCGAGCAGCCGCTGTCGAATGCCCATCTGGCCTCGATCGCGACCTACGAAGACTTCGTGCCGGCCTTCCGTGCCATGCTCAAACGTGACGGCAGTTTTTCGCGGTTTTACAAGTCGGTCAGGCAGCTGGCCGACCTCGACCGCAAGGACCGTCATCGGATCCTGAAGGCGCTGGTGCCGCCGGCGCCAACCGCGCCCCTGATGGTGCAGCGCAGCGAGGGGCCGACCATGGGCGGGCGCTAGAATTCATGTTCGAATTGCTTTAAAAATGCTTGCTATCGGGCGCGCTGCCCGATAGCATCATGGACAGCAAACTAAGCACGACCGTGCGTTTTTTCGGTTGGGCGGCCAAGACAGAATAATTAAACTGGAGACAGGCACCCGATGGACAAGATTTGGCTGAAGTCGTACCCGCCCGGCGTTCCCGCGGAAATCGATCCCGAACAGTATGGCTCGCTCGTGCAGCTGCTGGAAGAATCGTTCCAGAAGTACGCCTCGAACAACGCCTTCGTCTGCATGGACAAGTTCCTGACCTATGCGGAACTGGACAGCATGTCGAAGCGCCTGGCTGCCTGGCTGCAGAGCCGTGGCATGGCGAAAGGCGCGCGCGTGGCGGTGATGATGCCGAACGTGCTGCAGTACCCGGTGGCGCTGGCCGCCATCCTGCGCGCCGGCTACGCGGTGGTGAACGTGAACCCGCTGTACACGCCGCGCGAACTGGAGCACCAGCTGAAGGACTCGGGCGCCGAGGCCATCATCGTGCTCGAGAACTTCGCGCACACGCTGCAGGAGGTGATGGGCAAGACCCCGGTGCGCCACGTCGTGGTGGCGAGCATGGGTGAGATGCTGGGCGGCGCCAAGGGCATGCTGGTGAATTTCGTGGTCCGCTCGGTCAAGAAGATGGTGCCGGAATTTTCGCTGCCGAGCAGCGTGCGCTTCAAGGATGCGCTGGCGCAGGGCGCGAAGATGCCGTTCCAGAAAGCGGAACTGAAGAGCAGCGACGTCGCCTTCCTGCAGTACACGGGCGGCACCACCGGCGTGTCGAAGGGCGCGACCCTGACGCACCGGAACGTGATCGCCAACCTGCTGCAGGGCGAGGCGTGGTCCGCGGTGGCGATGAACCAGGAGCCGGTGGTCGAGTTCCCGACCATCATCTGCGCGCTGCCGCTGTACCACATCTTCGCGCTGACGGTGTGCGCGCTGTGGGGCATGCGGGTGGGGGCGCTGAACGTCCTGATCCCGAACCCGCGCGACATCCCGGGCTTCATCAAGGAGCTGGGCAAGTACAAGTTCAACTCGCTGCCGGCGGTGAATACGCTGTACAACGCGCTGGTGAACCATCCGGACTTCAGGCACCTGGATTTCTCGGGCCTGAAGCTGGCGAACGGCGGCGGCATGGCGGTGCAGCAGGCGGTGAACGACCAGTGGAAGGCCGTCACCGGCAAGCACATCATCGAAGGCTACGGCCTGTCGGAGACCTCGCCGGTGGCCACCGCGAACCGCTGCGACATCTCGGCCTTCACGGGCACGATCGGCCTGCCGATCCCGTCGACCGAGGTGGCGATCCTGGACGACGACGGCAGGGAGCTCCCGCTGGGCAGCGTCGGCGAGATCGCGATCCGCGGTCCGCAGGTGATGGCCGGCTACTGGAACCGTCCGGACGAAACGGCCAAGGTCATGACGGCGGACGGTTACTTCAAAACCGGCGACGTCGGCATCATGGACGAGAACGGGTACGTGAAGATCGTCGACCGCAAGAAGGACATGATTCTGGTCTCGGGCTTCAACGTCTACCCGAACGAACTGGAAGGCGTGATCGCGGCGCACCCCGGCGTGCTGGAATGCGCGGTGATCGGCGTGCCGGACGAGCACTCCGGCGAGGCGGTCAAGGTCTTCGTTGTCAAGAAGGACCCGGCTTTGACGGCCGAACAGCTGATGGACTACTGCAAGCGCGAGCTTACAGGTTACAAGAAACCGAAGTACATCGAGTTCCGCAGCGAACTGCCGAAGACGAACGTCGGCAAGATCCTGCGGCGCGCGCTGCGCGAGGAAAAGCAGGCAGCATAACTGGCTCTAAAACCGTCGTCCCCGCGCAGGCGGGGATCCAAGTTCTGTAAGCGCTAACGAAACGCATGCAAACTTGGGTACCCGCCTCCGCGGGGACGACGTTTGTTGAACAAGAAAGGTAAGAACATGGACAAATTCTGGCTGGATTCGTACGAGGCGGGCGTACCGTCGGAGATCGACTGGACCCAATACCGCTCCCTCACGCACCTGCTGGAGGAAGCCTTCCGCAAGTACGCGGACCGCAAGGCCTACGCCTGCATGGGCAAGTCCATGACGTTCGCCGAACTCGACAGGCTGTCCGCCCAGATGGCCGCCTGGCTGCAGAGCCGCGGCCTGCAGCCGGGCGCGCGCGTGGCGATCATGCTGCCGAACGTGCTGCAGTATCCGGTGGCGATGGCGGCCATCCTGCGCGCCGGCTACACCATCGTCAACGTCAACCCGCTGTACACCGCGCGCGAGCTGCAGCACCAGCTGAACGACTCGGGCGCCGAAGCCATCGTCGTGCTGGAGAACTTCGCCCACACGGTGGCCGAAGTGGTCGCCCAGACGAAGGTCAAGCATGTCATCGTCGGCACCATGGGCGACCTGCTGGGCGCCAAGGGCATGATCGTCAACTTCGTGGTCCGCACCGTCAAGAAGATGGTCCCGGCCTGGTCGATTCCGGGCGCGGTGCCGTTCAAGCGCGTGCTGGCCGAAGGCGCGCGCCAGACCCTCAAGCCGGTCCAGATCGGCCATGAGGACGTCGCCTTCCTGCAGTACACCGGCGGCACCACCGGCGTGTCGAAGGGCGCGGTCCTGCTGCACAAGCACGTGATCGCCAACGTGCTGCAGAACGAAGCCTGGTTTGCCCCGACGCTGGCCAAGGCCGGCGCCGACCTGCAGTTCGTATGCGCGCTGCCGCTGTACCACATCTATGCGCTGACCGTCTGCGCCCTGCTGGGCATGCGCACGGGCGGTATGAACCTGCTGATCCCGAACCCGCGCGACATCGGCGGCTTCATCAAGGAACTGCGCGGCTACCGCATCAACGTGTTCCCGGCCGTGAACACGCTGTACAACGGCCTGTTGAACAACCCGGACTTCGCCAGCCTCGACTTCTCGGGCCTGCTGGTCTGCCCGGGCGGCGGCATGGCGGTGCAAAAACCCGTGGCCGACAAGTGGCTGCAAGTGACCGGCATTCCGATCGTCGAGGGTTATGGCCTGTCCGAGACCTCGCCAGTGGTCTCCGCCAACCGCTGCGACATCACCGACTTCACCGGCACCATCGGCCTGCCGCTGCCGTCCACCGAGATCCGCATCCTCGACGAAGCCAGCAAGGAAGTCCCGTTTGGCACCGCCGGCGAGATCTCCGTGCGCGGCCCGCAGGTGATGGCCGGCTACTGGCAGCGTCCGGACGAAACGGCCAAGGTCATGACCGCGGACGGCTTCTTCAAGACCGGCGACATCGGCATCATGAACGAGCAGGGCTACATCAAGATCGTCGACCGCAAGAAGGACATGATCCTGGTCTCCGGTTTCAACGTGTACCCGAACGAGGTGGAAGAAGTCGTCGCCTCGCATCCGGGCGTGCTGGAAGTGGCCTGCGTCGGCGTGCCGGACCAGCACTCGGGCGAGGCCGTGAAACTGTACGTGGTGAAGAAGGACAAGGCGCTGACCAAGGACGACCTGCTGTCTTTCTGCAAGGAACAGCTGACCGGCTACAAGCGGCCGAAATACGTCGAGTTCCGCGACACGCTGCCGAAGACCAACGTCGGCAAGATCCTGCGGCGCGAGCTGCGGGATGAAAAGCAGACGGCCTGACCGGCTCCACTCTCATGTGAACGCGCCATGCTGCTGAGGCAGTGTGGCGCGTTTTTTTTAAACTGGAATAGCGTATGCGAAAAAATGTTCTCAGGTTTCTCGTCACGCTGACCTTGCTAAGCGCTTGTGGCCGCGAGGATCAGGTAGTCAAGTACAGGGCGCCATCGCCAGACAGCTTGTTGCAAGCATCGATCATTGAAGAAGGCTTCGGGGCAACGGTGGCTGAAGTTTATTCCGTTCGGATTCGCCAGGGCGAAAAAGAACCTGCTGAAGAAGTGATGAGAGCAGACCACGTTCGAAACCTGGCTGTTCGATGGAGAGACAAAAATACCCTGGAAATAAGCATGGACTGTGGAAGAGTCTTCCAGTTCACGAATTTTTTTGATGTGATCGACCAGGACGGTAAGCTCGTCTATGGCATAAACATCCGATTAGGGAATACATCGCTTTGCGACACCATGTAGAGCCTGCCTTCGCCGCTGAGCCCTCGTTTGCATGGCGCTGTCAAATATTGGTAATGCCGATGCCCGCCTTCCCACTCTCCACCCTGAACGCCGCCAGCTCGCGCTGGATGGTCTTCGGATCCTTCACCTCGTCCAGCCCCATGAAGCGGGTCCGGGTCTCCTTCGGCGTCACTTCCATCAGCATGTAGCCGCGCTTGTCGCTGCGCCCATATTTGATGTGCGGGTTCATCGCCACGTATTGCGAAGTGCGCTGCTGCGGCCGAGAACTCGAGGTCACCGAAGTGCCGACGAACTCGGTCGCGATTACCGGATTGTCCTTCGAGACTGGCCGGTTGAAGTCCGCGCGCAGTTCGCTCGCGTAGAAGGTGTGGACGTCGCCGCCCAGCACCAGTGGATTCGCGGCCCGTGAGGTCACCAGCGTATCGAACAGGCGCTGCCGCGCCGCCGGATAACCATCCCAGCCATCGGTCCAGAAGCGGCCGTCTCCCGCCGCGGCAATCGGCAGCTGGGTCGACTGCGCCATCAGGGTCTGCTGGGCCAGGATGTTCCAGCGCGCCTTCGACGATGCAAGGCCGTCCGCGAGCCATGCTTCCTGCTCTCTACCCAGCATCGTGCGAGAAGGATCGAGCAGGGAAGGGCAGGCGCGCGGCCCCACCGAGTTCGAGCCGCCCAGGTTCTTCCCCGGACAGGCCTGCACCGCCCGGTACTGGCGGTCGTCCAGCACGTGGAAGCGCGCGAGGCGTCCCCAGTCGTAGCGCTGGAACATGCGCACATTCCTGAAATTCTGCGGCGTCGGCAGGCGCAGAGGCATATGTTCGTAGAAGGACTGATAGGCCGCCGCACGCCGCGCCGCAAAGTCCTTCGACAAGCGCTCGTCGCGGCCGGCGGCGTAGTCGTTGGCCACTTCGTGGTCGTCCCATGTCACGATCCAGGGCGCGACGAGGTGCGCCGCCTGCAGGTCCGGGTCGGTCTTGTACTGGGCGTAGCGCTGGCGGTAGCTCGCCAGGTCGAACGACTCGTTCTGGCGCACGATACGCTCCCCCGGCTGCGGATGCCGGAGCCGGAAGGCGCCCCATTCGTAGATGTAGTCGCCGAGGAAGGCGACCAGGTCGGGATGGCTGTCGGCGATGTAGCGGTGCGCCGCATAGCTGCCGAACTCCCAGTGCTGGCAGGAGGCCACGGCCAGCTTCAACATGTCCGGCATGCTGCCGGCGCTTGGCGCGGTGCGGGTGCGCCCGACCGGGCTGACGGCGTCGCCGAGCATGAAGCGGTACCAGTACCAGCGACCCGGCTGCAGGCCGGTCACGTTGACGCGCACGCTGTGCGCCAGCTCCGGCGTGGCGACCGCGCCACCCTTCGCGACGATCTTGCGGAAGGCTTCATCCTGCGCGACTTCCCAGCGCAAGGGCACCGCCAGCCGAGGCGCCGAGTTCGCGTCGAGCGGATTCGGCAGGATGCGGGTCCACAGGATCACGGAATCGGGCAAGGGCGAGCCGGAGGCCACGCCCAGGCTGAACGGATAGCCGGCCGCGTTCGATGGCGCGGCATGGACGATGCCTGAAGCGGTAACGGCCGCGGCCAGGCGCGCCGCATCCAGCAGGAACAGGCGGCGCGGCGGCTGCATCGTGCTTAATGCTCGATCAGGGATTCGAGCGGCGGCAACTGGCGCGGCTTGCGGTCCGGGCCGGTGGCCACGTAGGTGAGGGTGGCTTCGGTGACTTTCACGACGTTGGTCTGCAGGCGGTTGCGCTCGGCGTAGACCTCGACGTAGACGGTGATCGAGGTATTGCCGACCTTGACCACGTCGGCGTAGAAGGACAACAGGTCGCCGACGAACACCGGGTTCTTGAACAGGAAGGAGTTCACGGCAATGGTGGCGACACGGCCATTCGCGCGGCGCACGGCCGGCAGCGAGCCGGCGACGTCAACCTGGGCCATGATCCAGCCGCCGAACACGTCGCCGTAGACGTTGGCGTCGGACGGGGCAGGCATCATCCGCAGCACCGGCATCTTTCCTTCTGGCAGGCGGGTGGTGGATGGCGTCTGGTTTTCTGGCTGGGTCATCTTGAAATCTCGGTAAAGGCTACAATCGTCCCGAATTGAACCATAAATAGGCAATCCCTGTCATGCGACGCACATCGACCACTTCCTCCCTTCCGCCGCCCAGCGACCCGTCCGCCAAGCGCAACGACTGGGCCGTGATCGGCACGCTGCTGCCTTATCTGTGGGTCTACAAATGGCGCGTGATGGCCGCCATGGTCTGCCTGATCGGCGCCAAGGTCGCGAACATCGGCGTGCCGCTGGTGCTCAAGAAGATCGTCGACAGCCTCAGCATCACACCCTCCCACCCGTATGCGCTGCTGGTGCTGCCGCTCGGCGCCCTGATCGCCTACGGCGCGCTGCGCTTCTCGACCACGCTGTTCACCGAGCTGCGCGAATTCCTGTTCGCGCGCGTGACCCAGCGCGCAGTGCGCACCATCGCATTGAAGGTATTCCGCCACCTGCACGCGCTGTCGCTGCGTTTTCACCTGAACCGCCAGACCGGCGGCATGACGCGCGATATCGAGCGCGGCACGCGCGGCGTCAGTTCGCTGGTGTCCTACTCGCTGTTTTCGATCCTGCCGACCCTGGTCGAAATCACGCTGGTGCTGGGCTACCTGGCCGCGCGCTACGACAAGTGGTTCTCGATCATCACCGCGGCGGCCCTGGTCACCTACATCACCTTTACCATCGTCGTCACCGAATGGCGCACCCACTTCCGTCGCACGATGAACGAGCTCGATTCGAAGGCCAACACCAAGGCCATCGACTCGCTGATCAACTTCGAGACCGTGAAGTACTTCGGCAACGAAGACTACGAAGCCAAACGCTACGACGAGGGCCTGCAGAACTACGAGCGCGCCGCCGTGCGTTCGCAGACCTCGCTCTCCTTCCTCAACAGCGGGCAGTCGCTGATCATCGCCGCCGCCGTCACCGCCATCCTGTGGCGCGCGACCCAGGGCGTGATCGACCGTACCATGACGCTTGGCGACCTGGTGCTGGTGAACTCCTTCATGCTGCAGCTGTACACTCCGCTCAACTTCCTGGGCGTGATCTACCGCGAGATCAAGCAGAGCCTGGCCGACATGGAGCGCCTGTTCGGCCTGCTGGAGCAGCACCGCGAGGTGGCCGATGCGCCGGATGCGCAGCCGC
>Ga0265798_10006264_pt1 | contig 15677 bp, 7 predicted proteins | sample P3T30metagenome_FD_192430 | JGI IMG/M metagenome (GOLD analysis project Ga0265798, IMG submission 192430) | Plant litter microbial communities from East Loma Ridge, Irvine, California - P3 T30 | ecosystem: Environmental > Terrestrial > Plant litter > Unclassified | place: USA: California... | reverse complement strand
CCCGTTTCGACTGCATCGGCATCGGCGTTGGCCGCCTCCGCCGGACCATCATCGTTCTCGGCATCAAAACCGGTACCCCGAGGCCACAACAATCCGGTGAGATAGGTATCGGCTGGCGGCGACTGCAGGATCTCCCTCGGAGCCATCGGGCCTGCAAGCAGGGACGAGACCATCGTGATCAGTTCTGCCCTGACCTGTACTGCATCCATGTCGATCACCTTCCTGATTTGTACGGTTTGAAATCGCCAGTTCCGCATAGCGTGATGCCGAGCCAGAGCCCGCTCCTGCACCAGGGTTCGGGAATCGACGCTGTGGCCTCGATAGGCGCGGGAATGCTGACGATCTGTCCGATCCGCAGATTCAAGATGATTTTCGGCAAAGAATACTTCTGACCGAGCAGCTTCAGGAGATCAAAGGTCAGTTGGCTGCAAGTCCGTCCGAGCAGACGACCGGCTCTGGATTCTTCCTGAAGATGAATGTCGTAATGAACGCGACGTTCACCCTTCTCGGTCTGTTCGATCACCTTGCGGAGCAACACCTTGTGACCGCGGAGAATTGCAGCGTTCTTCAGCAAAAACTCTTGAACGGATCCGACGCCATCTACATCCGCATGGAATGCAGCATCGACGAAGCTGCTCGCATCGATATCTCCTGCGACGCCGATCTCCAGGTTGACCCAGCCATTCCACCAGTTGTACAGACGGCGCCGACCACCACTGAACTCCCTGCCGCGGAACGGGGCATATATGGATGTTCTCGGCAGTCTTCCTATGTGGCGGGCCGCTCTCGTCACTCCAACAAATAGTACGCTGGCTTCTTCACCGGCATCGATATCCGATGCGGCGTTTCCATTCGATTCTTCGACGGCCTCATCGTCGGCATCAGCGACATTCTCTGCAATCTCCTGCTCGCAGTCCTCAGATGTCGTTTCTGGAATTTCGCTTTCAAGCAGGACCACGTGGTCGAACTCGAGGCCCTTTGACTGGTGGATGGTAGTGACCAGAACGCTTGCCTCAGCGGGTACCTGGTCATCCGGGAAGGCGTCGGGCCACGCCATTCGTGCGCGCAAGTCGCTGATCGAGAATGACGGCTCGCGGTCCCCGTGCCCGCAAGCGCGAAGCAATCGCAACCATGCCTGGTCTTCGATAGGCAAGGACAATGAGCGACAGACGTCGTCGCCGTATTTTTGGATGATATATGCGTGAATTTTTCGGAACAAGTTGCGGCTTACGCCGTCTTGGGACACCTGGCACAACAGCGCAGCAACCCACGCTGGCACCGGTGTGCTGGCCCCCGCCGTATGCAGTTGAATGGAAGCATCCGGTGCACAGTCCTGTCTGCCGTACAGGTGAGTGGCAACGCGCAGTGCCTCACCATTGGTGCGAGTAAGTATTGCAAGCGAAGCCTGAGGGATATCCGCGAGCCAAGCCGGTGAGAGCGTAGCTTCGCAGACTGCGGGAAGCTCGGCGACGAAGCGTTCCATCGCCTCGAGCTTCTCGACGTCCTCGATTCCTGCGAAGAAGAGCCGCCGCAATTGCTTGACCGCGGCAGCTATCTCCTCGGTTGCTCGATGATTCTTCTTGAGTTCGATCTCGACAAGTTCGCCCTGGTAAGTGTCGCGCACATGATCCATGCATCTCCCGTAATCCTGAGAGCCCGCGTCTTCCGCTCGGGCCGCGAACCGGTAGATCGCCTGAGCATCGTCACCCAGGATCGTGAAGCCTGCTCCGGCGACACCAAAAGGCGCCAGTCGCGAGAGCAACACCTTGACCAGGTCCAGGCGGACGCCCCCCACATCCTGAGCCTCATCGATGACGATGTGCCGAACCTTTGCCAGAAACGCCTGAAGCGGCTCCGACGTTCCTTCGCGCAGCAGATGAACGAGCCGGACAATACTGTCGTCAAATGATCCCCGCATGAGATCGTTTGGCTGCATCCCGCTCAGGCGAAGCAGTCTGAAAGCCCACGAGTCAAAAGTGCGGATGGAAAGGTGACGCAGGTCTTCGAGGACCTCGCCTCTCGACAATGCCAGCGATTCGATCCGACGCGTCAGGGTGCGGACTGCGCTCCTCGAAAAGCTGAGAACCAGTATCTGCGAGGGGAGCAGTCCTTCACCGATCAGGTGTGCCAGCCGCATTCCCGAGACTTGCGTCTTACCGGTGCCCGCGCCGGCGACGATTAGCTCGCGTACCGTGACGGCGGCCGATACAGCCAGTTGCTGGTTATCGTCCAGCTCATTTATCAACATCGTCATCCATCACCCACACAAACAGCGCATTCTGGCGAACTCAGTCGCTTATCGAGGGATCATATCAGCGGGATCAGAGAAATTGGACGTTAGCTAATATTTATTAATACCGCATAATTTTGTTGCAGCAATGCCATCAGGATTGACAGACTGATGCAATTTGTTCGATATAGCGTTCCACAGTTTTTGTCATCCGACGCTGTATTCATCACGCATAACAAATGCATGCAGCGACTAACATTCTTTCGCAGCGAAAGTCTTTCTTAATATAAACTTTTCAAATATTTCCCAATTTACTTTCAACATTGCCTATTTGCTCGGTATGCCAGAACCAACTGAAGAACAGTACGCGAATCCCCGCCTCGAAAAGGTAAGCAGGCTGCAGGGCCATTTCTTCGTCCCTTCTTACCAGCGTGGTTACCGCTGGGGTGAGCACGAGGTACAGGCCTTGATGGACGACCTCCATGCCTGCCGCTACCTGCCGCCCGGCACCAAATATTGTCTGCAGCCGATCGTGGTCAAGACCAGGGTGGCCGGTAACGGTGAATCGGCCAAGGGCCTCCCACCACCCGGCGAGGTGTACTACGAGCTCATCGATGGGCAACAGCGTCTGACTACCCTCTCCCTGCTCTACCTGTATCTGCAACGTGCAAAGGGCATTACGCCTCGCTTCAGCCTCGCCTATGAAACGCGGCCAGGCAGCGCCGCTTACCTGCGCGACCCCGACGCGACGCGGCACGAAGTCAATATCGACTTTTTCCACATGCACCAGGCCTATCGCTGTATCGAACGCTGGTTTGATGAAGCGGCCCGGAAGTCCGACGATGGACAGGTCGCAGGCGTGGCAGACGACATCTACCGCCACCTGCGTGAACAGGTACACGTGATCTGGTACGACGCCGGAGACCAGGATTCGATCACGCTCTTCACGCGCCTGAATGTGGGCCGCATCGCTCTGACCAATGCGGAGCTGGTGAAAGCGTTGCTGCTATCGGGCAGGGACGCCGGCACAGACGCTGTCCGTTTCCGCCAAGTGGAGATCGCAACTCAGTGGGACATGATCGAGCAGTCGCTGCAGGACGACGCTTTCTGGGCCTTCCTGACCAACCGTTCGGCAGCAGACTATCCCGCGCGAATCGAGCTCCTCTTCGACCTGCTGGCACGAAAAGCACCCGGCAAGGGCGACCGGTTCTTCACCTTCGAGCATTTCAGAAAGCAGCTCGACGGTCTGCAAGGCAGAGAAAACGCCGCAAGGCGTGCGGCGTCGGCCGAGGGCAGCGCGCCCCAGCTACTCGTGTGGACGCCAGTCCTCGAGCTCTACAACCTGCTGCGCGAATGGTTCGAAAACCGCGACCTGTACCACAAGATCGGCTATCTGGTAGCCGTCGGCACCGATCTGCAGACGCTGGTCGACAAGGCTTCGGGGCCGGATGCCTGCGCCAAGTCCGCATTCTCGGCCTATTTGGACGACTGCATTTCCGATCAGTTAGGGCTGGGGTCGGCGCAGGCACGCGAGTTGGACTACAAGAACCACCGTACCCAGTGCGAGCGCCTGCTCCTTCTGTTCAACGTTGAAACGATACGCCTGCTCGAGCATTCTTCCGAACGCTACCCCTTCGATTCGCACAAGAAGGAGCGCTGGTCGCTCGAACACATCCACGCGCAGAATGCGGAACCGCTGAAGACCGAGGGCGAATGGCGCGCCTGGCTAGCGGATGCCGAACGGGCGCTGTCGGCCCTGCCGCGCCTCGAGGATGGCAACAAGGAGGTGGAGCGGCGCCAGCTGGTGGAAGAGATAGACCGAGTGTTAACGCGCGCCGCGGGGAGCCTGCGACGCACCGATTTCGGCACGCTGTCACGCCGGGTGCTCGAAGCCTTCCTCAATCCTGACGGGTCGAGCCAGGAAGAGCATTCGATTGCGAATCTTGCGCTGCTTTCCGGCGCAGTCAACAGCAGGTTGAGCAATGGCGCCTTCCAGGTAAAGCGCCTTCTGATCGTGGACATGGACCAGAACGGCGAATTCATCCCGGTGTGCACAAGGCGCGTTTTCCTCAAGTACTACACGCGCACGGCCAATCAGCAGATGCATCTGTGGAGCCGCGAGGACCGCAGCTGCTACCTCGACGCCATGCTCGCAGACCCTACCAGATCGCCGGGTGCCAAGGAAGGCACAATCTGGAAATACCTTACAAAGCACGTAGCAGGAGCCCAGCCATGAGCACATCGTTCAGAAACGTTTTCCGCGGCGGTGCGGTGACGCGCATCGAGATCCCGATGATACAGCGCGACTACGCCCAGGGCCGCCAGGATCCCCATACCACCCGTATCCGCGATGCCTTTCTCGGTGTGCTGCGCGAGGCCCTGGTCGGCAACCAGCCGGTCGGCCTCGACTTCATTTACGGCGAGATCGAGAACGGTCGATTGATCCCGCTCGACGGACAACAGCGTTTGACGACCCTGTTCCTCCTGCACTGGTATCTCGCGGCACGCTGCGGCATTGCGCAGGCGGAGTGCGCTTTCCTGGCTGAATTCACCTACCGCACCCGCTTCAGTGCTCGGCACTTTTGCGAAAAGCTGGTCGCGCAGCGGCCGCCGTTCCCCTTGCCCGCCACTGGCAAGGGCGCACAAGCGCGCCTGTCGGCCTGGCTCGTCGACCAGCCCTGGTACGCGGGTGCGTGGAGGCACGACCCGACCATCGCGTCGATGCTGGTGACGCTGGACGACCTGCATGCCCTGTTCACGCCCGATGACGCTACGGTGTGCCGCACCGCATGGGAACGCTTGGTGGCCGAGAATGACCCCGCCATTGTCTTCGACTTTCTGCCGGTCGAAGACATGGGTCTGTCCGACGAGCTGTACATCAAGATGAACTCGCGCGGCAAGCCGCTCACGACGTTCGAGCACTTCAAGGCCGATTTCGAGAAAACGCTCGGCGACACTTCGGACGCCGTACGGGCCAGGTTCGCTCGCAACATCGACCAGGAGTGGTCGGACCTGCTGTGGCCTCTCCGAAACAGCGCAAGTGGCAAGGCCGACGAGAACCGGATCATTGACGACGAGTTCCTCCGTCTGTTCCACTTCATCGGCGACATCGTGGTCCAGCGCCACGCATTCGCCGTTGACGCCTCCCTGTTCGATAAGGACGTGAGCCAGTGGGCGCGCCGCATCTACGGCGCCGGCAATCCCGCCGCGGCGGAGGCCCAGCTGGACATGTTCGCCATGCTCGATGCGCTGGTCGCACAATTCAAGGCGCGCGAGATCAGGACCGCGGAGGATTTCGGCGCCTGGTTCGGCGGCTACTTCACGAACCGGAACTACCAGAGCGGCCGGGTGGCCATCTTCGGAAAGATCGACCTGTTTGCCGACTGCTGTGCGCAGTATGGCGTGATGCGGGGCCAGACTCGCGCCTTCCCTCTGGCGCGCTCTCTGCTACTGTTCGCCTTCACGGAACACATATCGAACCCCATGCCCATTGAGGGCCCCGAGGTGGCGCGGCGCCTGCGTACCATCCGCAACCTGGTTTTCGCGTCCAGCAACGAAATTCGCCCGGACCGGATGGCTGCGCTGCTGGACAGTACCGCAAAATACATGCGCAGCGGCGTGTTGAGCGATTTGCGCGCATACAATGGCCGCCAGATCGAGGAAGAAAAGGCCAAGGCGGCTTTCCTGATTCGATTCGCCGGCTACCCTGACCTGGACGAAACGCTGCATCGCCTCGAAGACCATGCGCTGTTGCGGGGCTGCCTGGCCGCCTTCGATCTTGAGGTCGATGCGGACACCTTCATTAGTCGCGCGCGTTTGTTCCACGATATCTTCCCCGAGGACCGCGACATTCCTGCGAAGCAGATCTGCGCTGCCTTGCTGGCCTGTGGCCCCTACCAGCAGCGCACCCAGAATGGACGCTATCAGTTCGGCAGCCCGAAACCCGAACAACTCGAGACATGGCGCGGCCTGCTGACCGCTGCCAACGAGGCCGGCATCAAGCATGCCTTGCAGCTTCTTCTTGACCGTTTCGACGCTATTCCGGGCGAGCTGGCCGCGGCGCGCCTACAGGCCATTGCAGATGCCTGGCTAAGCGAACAGGAACAGGCGGGCTGGCTCGACTGGCGCTACTACCTCGTAAAATATCCGGCAATGCGGTCCGGCGCCAGCGGCATCTATGCGGCTGCAACCGACTCAATGGGGTTCGACCTGTGCATGCTGAACATGAGCCAGCTGAACAGCTATTACCGCGATCCCTACCTGCATGCGGTGGTCGCGGAGAGTGGCGTCAGCCTGGGGCAGGACCTTGCCGACAGCCGCTTCTACGGGTGGGACGACTATCGCGCCGAGAAGCGCTGGCTTCGCTTGAAGGACACTGAGGAAAGGCTGATCAGTTGCCGCCCCGAGGGCTTCCAGTTGTGCGCGCCCCAGGATCCGGAGGCCCTGGTCATTTTTCAGGACCTGTGCCGCAAGCATGAAGTAAGGCCTGACCTGATCCTCACCGTACCCCAGTCGGCCAATGGAGACGAGATAGTCGATCGCGCTGATCGGGTCCGCAAGGGCGCGCGCCTGCTGGCGGACCTTGTCGCCGCACTGGCCCGCTGTCGTCCGGCCCGCGGTGAGACGATATAGGATCCGGTGGGCGCGTAGCATGGCGTTGGGGTGCGACCCTGTTGTCGCACCGCTTCATACTCGGTCCGCCAGGTGAAGCTGGCGCGCGAGTGCGGCATTCAAGCCAGGCACTACTGCAATCGACGGCACGAAGGTCGCCTCGCGCCACAAGGGGAATGTGCTCCTGCCTCATGATCGACACCGAGGCAGAGATGCATCCGACCGACAGGCACAGTCGTAGCTGCCCGAGCTTGCTGCCAGGTGGTGCTTCCTCGTCTGCAGTCAATTCGCTATTGGGCCGTTTCCTGGCTGGCCCTGAGCACCGCGCCGTCGAGCAAGCTCTCTGCTCAGGCGCGCTATTTCGTTTTCCATTTCCCGAAGACGCGCCTCATCCGAAATCTCGACTGCGTCCTTGTCGAGATCGAACCACACATCTGGATCTGCGGGCATCATCGACACAACTGCGACACCCTCCATCGCCGCTCTCGCTTCGATCGCACCCGCCAGCCCCTGCCGCTGCAGATCGCCACCGTGCTGAATGAACACAGCCTTTCCCACCAACCGCAGCTCATCCTTGTGACGATTCAGGATCCAGTCGATCAGGCCCGTCTGATCGGCGTGGGCAGAGTAGCCCGAGAGCGCAACGATATCGGCACCAACCTCTGCGAGAGGGATCGTCACTCCGGCCGGCCAGGCGAGACTGCCGCTCAGGCGCCGCCGCTCCTCCGCACTGGCCTGGCCGAGTGAAAGTAACTGCCCGCCGATCGTGCTGGCCGAACAATAACCCGCAAGCGCAACGGTGGTGCTGGTGGACGCAATCAGCTTCGGCAACCACCAGGCTGCAGGCCCGCCATCGCAGGAGCCCGAACTGACCACATACACCGAAGCACGGGCGCCGTTTTTCGGAGCATGCTGCCGGCGATTGGCGACGGTCCGGAACAGCGGTCGCCACGCACGCGCGACGGCATTCCCGCACGCAGGAATACCCACTGCCTTTCCTGGCTCTGCTTCGAGGGTCATGCGACAGATATCGAGAACCGTCTGCACGTGCACAGGATCCTTGTCGTCCAGGTCGAACCAGCGGAACATCTGCTTCCCCAGCCAGACGGGACGAACCTTGCCGTTCTTCCCGTTGTTCTCGGTTCGCCGAAGCGCTTCGAGCACCACCGTGTTCATCCTGCGTGCGCTCGGCGCGTCCAGGTGAAACTCCACGCCTTCGTATCGCTCCGGATTCTCGGCCACGATCCAGTGCAGATCGAACAGCACGTCCTGGACGCGTCCGAGAGCGAAGGCGGGAATGATCATGCTGCCCGAACGAGAGATGGTCCGGTCGAGCAGGCTGCGCAACTGGGCTCTGCGCTGCTCCGGATCGTTCTGCTGCGCCGAACGAACCGTCCCGCCATAAGTGGATTCGATCACCGCGAAGTCGTTCGAACCGGCATACATCCGGTGCCGCAGGAATGGCAGGCTTTCACGATCCTCTACATTGGGCCCGAGATCGCCGGAGAACGCGATGCTCCGCTGTCCCGGGCCTGGCGCTCCCCAGTGAATCGTGACAGATAGCGCGCCGATGACATGCCCCGAACGGAAGAAGCGCACGAACAGGTTGTCGTCAAGTGGGTGAAAGCGACCGAAAAGCTGGCTGTGGCGCGGTTCATGCCAGCGAATTGCGTCGACATCTCCCGAGGTGAAGCCGATGTCCGACAGCTCGGCGGCATCACGCAAGAGAATCTTCGCAATCTCGGCCGTCTCTCGAGAGCAATACACGAGGCCCCGGAATCCCTTCCGGTACAACATTGGAAGCAGACCGGAATGATCGATGTGTGCGTGCGTGAGGATCACGAACTTGACGGCAGCCGGGTCGAACGGCCAGTCGCAGGCATTCCACTCTGCCGCCGTGCGCTCGCCCTGCTGCATTCCACAATCGACGAGAAAACTCCAGTCATTTGCCTCATCGTGCATCCAAGTGCACGAGCCGGTTACTTTTCCGAGCGGACCGATAAAACGAATCTTCATTTAATGACCTCTTGATTTAGATAGAGAACTTTGTCGCGAGGAAAGATTAATTCACACAGTCGGATGGTGCAATGGGACTGCAATGCAGTGCAGTGCTGCATTTCGCATTGCAATACCTTGCTGGGAAAAGTATGCTGACAGGAAAATGGAGGCGCAACGTTCAAACCAATAAGCACCGCACGCGCGAGCGGGAAATTTCGATCCTTGGACGAACTGGCAAAGCGTCTCGTCGCCGAGTCCAAGGACCTGGACTGGCCGGTTGCGCGGGCTTTGGCGGTGAAGCTTGGCGACATTGACCGCGGCGACAGAATCTGGTGGACACGGCGCCCATCGCATAGTCGCGCTCTGGCATCCCTACTGGACACTCCACTGGTCGATCTCGGGCTGCACGATGCGCCATCGGGCGACGTTTTCAAGTTCGCGACCTTTCCGGAGCTGCCCCACATTGCTCTGGCGCGCGAGAAGCCCTGCGAGATCGGCTCCGCCATTTCAACAAAAGCGGAGATGGAGGCAGATAGCCTGCAGTTCTGGCTCGACCAAGTGCCCCCACGGCACGCTTGGCGTGGCCCTCGGAAAGAGATCTCCTGGCTACAGTTTTTGCCGGGCAGCGGCCTCAGCTTCTTCTGGGCCACGCTTCGCGCCCGCACTCGCCACGACCACATGGTGGCAAGGCGGCTCGTCGACGCGGGCGAACGTCTACAGCAGCCGGGCAACCTGATAATTCGCCTCGAACAACCATGCGACGACGCCGACCTGCTTGCGCTGGCAGAAGCACATCGTGACCTCAACCTTCTGATCGTGGCCCCTTTCGGCGCGCCGGAGGGCGACGAAGACGCCCCATCGACATGGATCCCGAGTTGGGACGTTCTGACGGGCCGCAGCGATGAGCGGAAGGCTGAGTTAAGAAACCCGCAGGATTTCTTCGGCGCGATCGACAGGTACGAGTGGCGACTTCACGATGACTGGCAGCGGCGACTTCTCGAATGGGTGGAGAAGCGTATCGGTCGCGCCACCGACGACACGCTCTTCACGGCGGAAGGTGTCACGAACTGGCTCTCGAGCTTTCCCGCAGGCTGGGATTTTGTAAAAGGCCCTGCAGACCTTCTGTCAGTCTGCCGCCTATGCCATCTATCGAGGGAAACAGCGCTGCCACGCGTGTCGGACCTCAATGCAGGACAGCGGCTTCTGGGACAGGTCACCAGCGCCGATAAGGCGCTATCCAGGCGGTTCACGGAACTGGTGGCGGCTCGCCTGGCGGCGCGCCATCTGAGCTGGAAGGATCCTCTCAGCGGAGCGCAGTGGGCATCACTCAGCCCTGCACCATCCGTTGTACCCGATGAGTCCTCCCTCCTTTTTATCGCTGACGGCAATAACCAGGAGGTACGACGGCAGCGCGCCAGAGCGGTCGCTGAACGCATCCAGGAAACCGGACTCGCCCCTCTCATCGATGCACGCTTTCTGGTCGAGACTCGCAACGGCATGCTGGGGCTGGGCCCACAGTTCCTGGTTGACCTGGTCGCACGTGACCTGCTCATGAAAATCATCCATGACCTGCCCATCGACCGGTGGGCGATGCATTGTCATGATCCGGATCGCCGCCCTCTCGTTGACGCAGCACTCGGTAGCATGTCGATAGGCGAGCTGCTTCCGGTACTCGAGCGCATCAAGGAAATGCCTGTCGATTCTCTAACTCGTGTCTGCGCTGCCGAATCGTTGTTCCGGGAAATCGGAAAACGGATCTGCAGGGATCAGACCATGCCGGCAGCGTTTGAATGCCTTGCCGAGATGGTGCTTTCTCGACTTGAAATGAGTGAACTGACCCCTTGTCCATGGACGCGACCGGTCGACAATGAAGAGGAATCGCTTGAGTGGAACGCCATATGCTGGGCCTGGAGCATCTGGTGCGACGTGCCGCCGGTGACTCTTCCAGAGAGCTGGGCCTGGCACTTTCCCGGGTGGGCCCCTGAAGTGGCCATCAGCACAACGCCCTGGTTATGGCCAACATTCCTGCCTGATCAGTCGCCCCTGCCATACCGGTGGGAGCGCATGACGGCCGTCGCCGGAAAATTGATGCAGAAGTTCGCGCGTCCTCCCGAGTCCCCACCTCTGTTTCTGGCACCTGCGCTTCTGGCCGAAAGCCTCCGGGGCCGATGGCCGATGAACTACACATGGCTCGAGACCATCATGGGCGCGACGGATGCTGGGCGGCGCGATGCGGCCGAAGATCTGCTGCTGAAAGAACTGACTGCGATCGGTCCGGCTGGCGCTCGGAAGCTGCTTCCCTTTCTGGTGGAATTCCTTTTTTCCAGCAGGACCGACGGGTTGAGACGGATCTTCTATTACCGCTCGCGCATTCGCACATGGGTACTGCAGCACATTTGCTACGAAGAGGCGTCCACCTGCCTCGACGACGCGCAGCTCGAATCGTTGTGTCAGGCTCCGCATTCGTTGCCCCCCCAGCTTCTGCTTGGCATGCTTGCAAATTCGGACAACGTGGGGCACTCGAGGCTCTCTGTGCGGATCGAGGCAGTTCGAGTGCTTGGCGCCGAGCATGTGGATACGCTGGTGCTGCTTCTCGCTTCCAATTCCTTGGGCACGGTTGCCGCAGAGCGGTTGTGGAAGGTATCGCCCGAGACTGCGGAACGAATGCTGTCCGGAGACGCTTCCAGCCCTGATGCCAGGATTTCGCTTAGGATGTTGATTCTGTCCGCTCCGCTGGATAGAACGGGCGTGGCCGCGCATGCAGTTTTGACCAGCCCGGCTCTACTCAACGCAGGTGAGCATGCGGACTGGGCGAAGCAACGACTTCCCGCAGCACGGGAGCATGCCGAGGTTCTTTGGGCGATTCTCGGCTTCGGGGCAGGTGGCGATCCACCGCATCACGCCGCACAAGCATGCTGAACGCCCTCATCGCCTGATTGCTGGACCATCTCCAGCGCGAATGCATGGGCGAGAACACGATAAGCAAAGAGTAGTGACTGGCCGAGCGCGCCAACCGTTGTGGTCATTTTGGAGAATTACAAGCCGGTTGTAATTGCATTCATGGTTGACAGTGCGTGCGTAGACATCTTTGCCTCCTCCACTGGTATCACTGGCGCCGCCGGAATGCACACTTCCTGTAATCCTCTGGCGAGGAGAGCGGGCCGGAGTGCGTGCAAGGAGTTCTGGGGCACTGCGACCCAAAGCAGGTCTCGAGCCCGAGTCGCCGCCACGTAGCCGATGCGGCCGATCTCGGTATCGACTCCTTGCAGCAGCGCTTGCGCATGTTCCCTGAGCGCCATGTACAGGACAGCATCCAGGCTTTCCCCTTTCGCCTTGTGGACGGTGTCGACTCGCAGGGTCATGGCATCGCCGTCAGCCAGATCCTCGACACCTGCGAGCGGCGCGTTCGGCAGCGCCCTCCTGGACAGTTTGCGCCCAATGTTGTCGGTTGCCCTCAGGCCGAACTTCGTCTCCACCCGGGCGAGCAGGGCCTTGATGCGAGCCAGGAGCAAAGGGTGCCACTGCGTGTCGGCGATCAAAAACGAAGAAGGGAGCCCGTTGACCGCGTCACGAGTGAATGCCCATATCTCCTTGCGGAGCGCCCGATCCTTCGAATCACTGCAGTGCTGCGTGATTTGGCTTACAAGCCGATCGGGTGGGCTGTCCAGCAACGCGACTACGGCAACGGCGACAAGCTGGAACGCCTTCAGGAAGTCCTTCTTCCGGTCACGCATGGCCACAGCAGCGGCGAGCGTCTTAACGACGCCCTGGCCGACGGGCGTGTCGTCGCCACGCAGCGTTTTAGCCAGGCTTTTCCCTCGGCAGAGAATGCCGGAACGACTAGCGTCAGCGCCGGCGTCTGACATCGCGCCGTGGAACGCGGCGATGAGTTGGCGGTACTCGTCGCGCTTATAGCCTCTAAAAAAGGCGCCATGCGGCGAGCTGGGCGTGGGCCGTTCCGCAACGTCGCCACGGCCACACAGGCTGTTAGCCAGGTCGACAATATTGGGTGCCGATCGGAAGTTCCGTTGCAGGGCGTGTTGCTGAACATTAGGGCGCTGATGATACTCGGACAGGAACTTGCCATCGGCACCTGCGAATTCGTAGATACCTTGGTTGGGATCGCCGATGAGCGTCACGCATGAACCGGCACCGATGAGCAATTCCAGGATGGCCTGATGCACCGATCCTATATCCTGAGCCTCGTCGATCAGGATATGCGGGTACCGGCGGGCGACGGCGGCGAGCAGTTCAGGCCGCTCCTTCAGCGCGCGATACGCCCAGTACCGCCCGAGGTCATGCGTGTATGCTCCGGTCCGCCCCAGCCTCGCGATGAGGTTGCGCGCCGTAGACGTGTCCACCAATTCTCTTTGGTCGTTGTAAGCGTGGAAGAAGACCTCGTCACCGTTCGCGAACGCTTGGTGCAGCGAGGTGATTGGCTGGAGGAACGACGACGTCGAAAACTTGAACCCGTCCAGAAAGGCTTCGCTCCCCGTCACCAGAAAGGCGGGGCGTGCGGATCCCATGGTCCGATGGCCATGTGGGCGAATGATATTGGTGGTGATGAAACCGTCTAATGTGTCGATGTCAACCCGCGACCGTCCAGTGCCGGAGGGCAGACTGCTTGCCAAGTCGTCGTAGGCCTTGCGGAAGGTGTCGACGGCGACATTGGAGAACGACAGCAGCGCAATGCGCCCACGCGCGCCGCCGAGATTGCGGCGCATCTGCACCAGGCGGTGCACTGCCGTCTTTGTCTTGCCGCTACCGGCACATGCAATGACGCACAGCGGTACCATCGGCGCGTCGACAACGGCCTGCTGCTCAGGTGTCAACGTGCTCATGGCTTCGGGAATGCTGCCAGCTGACAAGCATGCTTGATGGCGGCCTCGAGGTACGCGGGCACGGTGAAACCAATTTTATCGTCCGAAATGACCTGCGCCAGAGCCTGAGCGAAGCTGCCCTTCTGGACATTGTTCTTCGGGCGTTCAAACATGCCACGGAACAGCGCTTTGGCTTTGGCCGAGTCGCCGACTTCCATATCGACCGCGACGGTCAGCGCCTTGGCAATCCTTGGGTGCAGATCGGCCAGTGCCTTGAGCATGGCCGCGCGATTGGAGGCCTCCAGTGCCAAGTCGTACTCGAAGGTCTTGAGGCCATAGAAGACCTTGACGTATGTGTCTTCGCAACCCTTCATCTTCGCAGTGTTGGCCGAGACGGTGATGGCGTCACCGGGCGCCGGGTACACCGGCTCGGTGTCTTCGTCTGCCTCTTCCTCTTCCGAAGCACCCGCACTTTCAACCGTAGACACTAACAGAGGCGTACCAGCTACAACGACCGCATCAGCCTTGCTCTCGGCTTTGGGCGGCACAGGATCGGCGTCGGTCAGGACCGCGACAGGAATCTTCAACGCCGCCTCTCCGAACAAAGGAAGGAACGAGTCGAAGTTCAGCCCCTCGACACTGATGAGGCTTACGCCGTGCTGGCGCAAATCGAAGCCGATACGCTTGGCCAGCGCATTTACCATCATCAGCTCGGCCGCCCCTTCCACAAAGATGACACGACGGGCGAAGAAGAGCTCGGCCCGCGTGACATCAAGGTAGCGCTCCAGCTTCTCGCGCTTGCCCTTCCCAAAGACCACGCTGCGCGGGAGGAAGGTCTCTACCGCAGTGCCAGTGTCGACCAGGCACACCAGGCTGTCCAGGTCAGCGATGCTGGCGAAGTTTGGCGAATGGCTCGTCACGAAAAGCTGGACTGGCTTTTCGGTTTCAATCAGCTGAATTGACTGCAGGTATCGAAGGAGCACGGCCTGAAGTTGGGGGTGCAGGTGCGCCTCGGGCTCCTCTACAATCAAGCCGCAGTAGCAGGAGTCGGGATTCCTGGTCAGCTCGCTCAACACGACCGCCATGTAAACCAGGTTGTTGAAGCCTAAGCCGTTCTGCTCGATCTCGAAGGCATCCACCAATAGCGACACTCTGGACTTCAAGCTCTTGAAGTCGCTGGCACTCAGGCCTACCTCCAGCAATTGCGCGAGCTGCGGTCCCAGCATCGTTTTGTGCCGACTGTTGATCGCCTCATGCGTATTGACAATAGGCAGGTGCGCCTTCAGCTTGCCATCGAGTTCCTGTAGCGCCTTGTTGATGCCCTCGATGCCAGCATCATCAGCCAGCAGTTGCAGCAGACGCGCAAGCTGGCTCGTGCGGCCCGGCTTCAGGCCTTGGGACGCATCACGGAGCGGCGGCAAGTATACCCCTCTCAGGTTCTCCATCATGTCTGCCGTCAGTCCTACGTCCTCGTTCTCGCCGCACCAACGTTTGACGCGCAAGCGGCCGGCCTTGTCGGCATCCGAATAGCGGATCTTGATGTGTGCTTCGAGCCCGCCGGAAGTGCCGGGCACCAGTGCGGCGAGGAAGTCTGCTTCATCATCGAGACTGAGTCCGCTGAACACGTACTCGAACACGATGTCACCTGATGAAGTGCCGCCCTTGGGCCGGTGCACATCGTCTTCTCCGAGGCGCGGGTACGGCTCGTCATGACCGGCCAGTAGTGCGCGCAACGCGTCGACCACAGCCGTCTTGCCGACGTTGTTGCCGCCGACTAGGACGTTCAGGCCGGCTTGAAACAAGAATTCCGCGTGTTTGAGCTTGCGAAAGTTTTTGATGATCAGTTTGGCAAGGTACACTCTTGTTCTCTCATGCTTGCGGGACCGCTGCTGCAAGCAGACGATACCGAGGTTGATTGCTCCAATATTCTGGGCAGTGCAACCGAGGCCTGTCACGGTCTCGTTCACCGCCATCCTCCGCCGCACTCCAGATCGCGAAAATTGTGAAGCAGTAATCAG
>Ga0265798_10006263_pt1 | contig 15677 bp, 17 predicted proteins | sample P3T30metagenome_FD_192430 | JGI IMG/M metagenome (GOLD analysis project Ga0265798, IMG submission 192430) | Plant litter microbial communities from East Loma Ridge, Irvine, California - P3 T30 | ecosystem: Environmental > Terrestrial > Plant litter > Unclassified | place: USA: California... | reverse complement strand
AATCTGCTTATATCTCCTTGTCTCAAAAATGTCCCAGTCTAAACCATCTATTGGGAGGTCGGGCGTCACTCCAAGATTGTCTCGAATTGGAAGGCTCATGTCCAATCACGTCAATCCTACGTGGTGGACGTTGATAAGTAGACAATGCTCACGATATCTTAGGACCATTCCTGGACTTTCCACATCTTCAAAATGTCTTTGAAAAGCAATCACGCCTGGCTTCAAAAGCTTCACTTTTGCAAAATGCATAAGTACTCACTTGTACTAAAGATAACGAAGCTACCTAGCTATGAACAAGATTTATGGATGTTTTTCAAGTTCTACGAAGAAGGCGCACACGATTTATAAAGAGCAAGGAGAAGTGTCTATGTCAGAAGTTGAAGCCTGGTACGCTAAATTCAGGACACAAACCACCGATCGCGATATGGAAATTCGGAATGCGCGTTTCGTAAAGGACAAGTACGGGCGGCGCATGGCTTGTATAGTACAGCCTGATGTGTTCGCCAAAGAGGCAGAGCCTTCACATACTCGGTTTGAGGGTCTGCAATCGGCATCTTTGAGGCTTGTGAACAACTATGGATGTGGCACTGATAACACTACGCTCGATACTGTCATATATTCACACACTCCCAAGAGAGAATCTTCACGCATTTGCTTTGGAGAGTTGACGCCGACACCTTTACGGTTGACAAAGATGCATGGAGCTGCTACTAATAAAACTACACATGATACTATGGCCGATCTAAACCCACTCACGAACGATGTCGGAGGAAGTAGAGACGATCCGGTACGACTGAGCTGCACAACTACTGTTACGCGGATGAGTACTCGAGAGAAGCGCGACAGGAGAAGGTCAAACACACGCTCTCTCGCAGAAAATTCCCTACAAAATACTATTACCCAACCCACTAAGGATGTACTGTTGGTTCCTCGCCGTTTCAGCTTCGATGAAGATTCCGAACTCGCCTTCAGCACCGCTAACCAGCAAGAAATGGTGGGGTTACCGCATATCCGCATGCGCTTCCCCATAAGGACTTCGATTCACACCCCCACTATCCAGCCTTATAAGGGGCCACCGCCGATCCCGCGCTCCCACAGCTCATCACTTCTGTCGAGCAAGGAGCAGCAAGAGATATTATGGTCAAGCTCGGATACGCACTATCACGGATTTGTATCCATTGACTTGTCTTCACCGCAGTTGCCGCGAGACGTAGCCGGAAAGAAAGCTATATCACAGAATGTAACTCAGGACGTGGGGGTGAAACAAAGACGTATTCCTACGACCTTTGACGAGATATTGGGGAAGCGGAAGGTACCTACTGCGCTGTTATAGTGAGTGTTCAAGGTTTGGGCAAATACATAATAGTGCAAGATGAGAATTCATGACATAACTCAGCAGACACTGATTCCCGTATAGTTCCTTACATCCCACCTTGCTTCAACACATGCCTTCATTCAATGCTAGCTTGGACCAGCTGTTCCTTCACAGAGCACCGCTTCTCACTCGCATTGTTCATTTTCTTCATTCCGTCCCTATTAATTTTGCACCAACCCTAAGACCGTTTCTCTTCACTAAGACATGAGTGATTTTACACGACGCATTGTTCTTCTTGGGGGCCTCATTCAGGCAATACTTCAGCCTCTCTGGGCGTTACTATCACCCCAACTATGCCGATGTATACATATTTGCAGTCCATATTCTACCCTTGTGGAGATTCACACATAATCCCCAATCTCAACCCACAACCATGGCACGCAACCAGGTCAACCTCCCATCTGGGCCTAACGCATCATGGCTCGACATTCTGCCACTTAGCCAACGCAACCCCTCGCCACGCCGTAGAGGTCATAGGCAAAACGGACGCCGTATACCCCATGCTACTCCCCAGATGCTAGCTCGCATGCAAACCATCCGCTCAGCCCTAGCCTACATCAAAACCACGCTCGACGCCCGCGTGCACCTACAAGGGCTTGTCCAAAACGATGGTCTCTACTGTCCACACTGTACCCCCCTTGTCATAACCGGTCACTGTGATCCCACATGTCCGCTTCTTCGCCCCACCAACAAAGACTACCTTTGCTACTGGTGCGAATACAACGATCCATGGCTTGCGAGGATAGCGGCTGATTCCACCACCTACCACGACATCATCGATGACATGGATGCGCGTGGGATGCACATCTATGCTGCGACTGTCGGGCGCTGGGAGCGTGTTGTTTCAGGTTTGATGGAGGATTGCAAGGTGACTACAGAGATTTACGAGGAGGAGAGATGGCCTGTGATTAGGGGGCTCCAATACGATAGATGGGTTGCGGGACAGCTTGCTGGCTGGGACTTTGGCCGGGCTTGGGGAAAGAAGCAGAATTTGGATGCTGGAGTTGCGCCTGAGGATTTGACAAGATTGGGGGGTTGTGCGCGCGAGAAGCGTAAGCAGCCTGGGGATGACGCGGATTATGTAGAGGATGAAGAGAAGAAGAGTGAGAAACGGAGATGAATTGGCATCTTGGGGGTGAAAAGTGTCTGGATTGCGGGTGTGTGGTGTGGGTTTTATGAGTTGAGCATATAGCTTCTCCCTGTCTTGCCCCTGGCTTATAGTATCAAGAATTCATGAAGTAGCGGCACTCGTATGAACCAGTAGCATGTGATTGGGATGTGTTTCCTGCATAACATTTTTGCTTATTTTGATCTTTTTTTCTCTTATCTTGTGTAGATTCTTTCACAACATGATGCGTGCTGAGAACTACCAGCTCCCACCAAGTATCAACTGGTAGCTCAAACCACTCAAGGTAGCCTCTGTACACCTGAGAATGTATACATTTTGTCCCAAGTTGGTACCAATTTCCAACACCTTCCTGACATGTCACCGATTTTCCTCAATGGCCACAAACAGCTCACATTACGCGTCGATAAAGCCATGGTGCAAAACTAATCCGCCTTTGCTCTCTTGCGAACAGGTTTCAATTCAGATCCAGCACAGGACCGATGCGCGCATTGTGTGCTAGGGGTGATTGTCGCTGCAGTACTAAGGACGCGAAACGCGAGTGACGTGCGTTAGGAAACCATGACGTCAAAGAGCTTAGACGAGCTGCAACACCTCTCTGTTCGCTTCCAATCTACAGATGTGACTCCTACAATACAATCAATCTTCCTGTTTAACTGCACAATTTCATACCACAATATACATCATGAGCTTCCTTCGCCCCATGTCAATACTGCGCTCAGCAGCAATGCGTCCTGCCGCGCTCTCAGCCGGCCCTCGAGCCCGCGTACAAGTCCGCTTCGCGACTCAAGATTATGGTTCCGGCGAAGGCAACCCAGCTGGAGAGTCGCCACAGAAGCAGGGCGAGAACCCCAGTGAGAACCTCGAGCACCCCGGTCCACCACCCCCGAAGGTCGCCCAGGGCCAGTCTTCTTCATCCCCAAACAAGGACAGCAACTCTAACCAAAACGACTCCCCCAAGCCGACGTCGGAGTCCCCAGCTCCATCCACGAACAAGGGCTCTTCAGGCAAGCGCGAGTTCTCTACGTTTGCACGTCAGATGAAGGACAACAAAGAGCCGACTATCGACCAGGGTAAACACAACGAGCCCAGCCCCAACGAAGTCAAAGGTGCGCAACCCAAGATACTGAACGAGAACCCTCCTTCGGCAGGAGAGGAGAGCCAGGAGGTCAAGGAGCACAACGAGGACATGAGTAACCGGGCGGAACAGGCGCATGAGCGGGTCAGCAACGAGGATGCCGAAAAGGATAAGGTCCCAAGTGGCTTCTGGAAAGGTATGCTACTCTCTCATCGATACTGGGCATACTGCTAACGTGTTCATAGGCGAAGGTGGACGAGGTGGTTCCGAGGGCGTGAAGTCATGAGTACGGGTAGAGCGAGCATGAAGGGCACTGGATGTACAAATAGCTACGAATTGGTCTTCAGAGATTGCTGAGTGACATAACGTTCACAATCCATCTCACAATTCAAGCGTTCACGACTATAACTTCCCATGAAGAAACGCGTTGAGCTCCATAACTTTTGTGCGTATTTGGGCATGACGTAAGGGGCTGGGCACGCTAGGAAACCCCGCAATATTGTGATGGTAATTTTTGAAATGCCATTGCGACCCACCTCTTACCTGGCACAGTCGAGGCAGTGAAAATCTCTCAGTCGTTTTTCGTCATGCCGATGATTTGCGCAGGTATGAAAACATGTTGACAAGACTGCGGGCTGTGCCGGTGCAGCTGGCAAACATGCGCAGGGCCCAGACCGCGTTTGTGAAGGCGATCTCACAATTGCGCACAACAAAAAGCGCGGTCGCATATGGGCAGAGCCTCCCATTGGCTACCGCGGCCAGGCAGGCGCGATGTGCATCTTGTTTGTCCAAGCTCCCAACGTGTGCTCCTACGTCACTCCCACGCACACATTCTAATCGCCATTGTCTGTCCCCCTTCATAAGCAGCCTTTACACCTGCCATCCTCTAGCCTTTACACCCTTTGTCGAGTTTGCCTAATACCCAAACCTTTCCCTTCGACTGATTGATTGATTCGCTCATCCATATTACGCACAGCCATCACATCAACGCATCATGAGGTTCTCCCTTACCTCCACCCTCGTGGTGACGCTTGCTGCTTCGGCAACGGCCAACAGCTGGTTTGGAGGCGCCGGTGCGTACAGTACATACCCCTCCCTATACTTCTTCTGGGATATGGCGTCATGCAGCAGTATACTGACCCAAGCGAACAGTCTACGACAAGTGGCATGAGACGGAGCTGGAACGCTGGCTCAGCGACCATGGCATCCCTCACCCTAGCCCCTCTGACCGCAAGAGCCTCCAATCGACCGTCAAGGCCAACTGGAACGACAAGGTCGTCTCACCCTACACTAGCTGGGATGTGCCTACACTCACCAACTACCTGAGCCTCAAGGGCCAGCAGGCGAAGAAGGGCACTGAGAAGGACGCCAAGAGCCTCGCCGAACAGGTCAAGGTATACTGGACCGAGACCGAGGATTCTGCAAACCAGGCCTATGGCAGTGTCAAGGACTGGATCTTCGACAGGTATGTACTGAACAATCTATCAATGCCACATCCACTAACCACTCGCAGCTGGTCTGACTCGCAGCTCAAGGCTTTTGCTGACAAGCACGGCATCCCCGTTCCCCAGCCCCGCCAGCGTGACTCCCTTCTTGCAGCTGTCCGTGACAACTACCAGTCCGTGGCTGAGAAGGCCAAGGAGACAGCCAACTACCCCGGTGACTGGCTTTACGCTTCTTGGTCTGACTCTGACCTCAAGTCGTGGTTCGACGAGCGTGGCTACAATGTCCCCCAGCCCAACACTCGTGACTCCATGATTGCTGCTCTCCGCCGCCAGTCTCGTCTTGCTAGCCAGCAGTCCCAGGGTGCTTACGCCTCCGTCTCTTCGGCTGCTGCCAACGCTCAGCAGAGCCTCAGCGACGCTCTCCTCGACTCTTGGTCCGATAGCCAGATCAAGGAGTGGGCCGACAAGAACGGTATCAAGGTTCCCCAGGGCTCCAAGCGTAACGAACTCCTCGCCCTTGCCCGCAAGCACCGTGCCCGTCTCTACGGCGACAGCGCCTCTGCTACTGCCGGATCTCTCTCAGCCTCTGGTGCTTCTGCATACGGTGCCGCCACTTCCAACGTTGGAAGCCAGTATGCCGCCGCTACCGGTGGCTTCGCCTACTACACCGACTTGGTCAAGCAGCAGATTGGACTTGCCCAAGCCAGCGCTACCTCTGCTACTTCTGCCGCTGGAGCCAGCGCTAGCTCTCTCAGCGGCGCTGCTGCCAAGTCTGCCTCCGCATCCTCGTCTTCCATCTCCAAGTCTGCCGCCAGCGCCAACTCTGTCGCCTCAAAGTCTGCCTCAAGCGCTTCTTCAGTTGCCTCCAAGTCTGCTCAGAGCGCATATGATGCGGCTGCTTCTAGTGCCAGCTCTGCCAAGCAAGAGTTGTAAGCACCTCTCTCCCTCAACCACCTGACAAGCTACGTTCAGTCATATTGTTTCCTGATATGACTGCATCACGTTATCACTTCACGACCTTACGATCTACGTATGGATAGGCGGAAAATGAACAAGCGAGGAATGGGACTCTGTAATAATAGCATCATGACGATATCCCCTCTGCGACCTTCCCCTAGGCTCTCGGAGGGCTTCGGGTTTTCTTATTCCTTCAGGATTGGGAAGGAAGGCGTTTCACGTAGCTAGCATGCACTTGGAATGAAAAATTTGCAATGACACTGCACTGTATACTACTCGATATAAGGTGATGATAGTGATTGACAACGAGGTCGAGCCAGAGCTTACAGTTGACATGCAACAGTCAACATGTGATAACGAGGGGTCGTTCTCCATGAATGAACGGCTATGACGTAGAGGATAGGCATCTCTTTGTAAATTTGAAGCATCCGCTCTCCTTGCTCACCTGACTTGACCCTTCCCTGCTCCTTTCACCAAGTGTATGGCCAATCACTCTCGTGTATCCAAGCCACCAATAAAAAATTCATTTTTATCCATTGAACAGGCGAAGAAGTGATGGTAATTTACTTCATGAGAAGAAAAGTGGACAAAGTGGACAAAGAGAGGAATGATGTGTGATGTTATTATTATTATTATTATTATTAGACTTGGATATGAATCCAAAGACCGATGTTAAAGAAAAAGAAACTTCTCCCCAATCCACGTAGCTTTCTTTTACAAAACTACTTGGTTCAAAAAGTCCAATAAGGGAGCGGTGAAGGTTCAAAAAAAAACACACACAGTTTGATTCGAGATGAAGACTGAGATGCATCATGGTTGGTTGGGCTCCAATTCTGCCTGCAGGCGGACCAATGGCTTTTTTCTTCATTTACCTGTGACTTTTTCTTCAATCTTCTTCATGGCTGGCATGTCGGCTTCAGTACCCCTTAACCCTATTTTTGTGCCGATGGCTGCCCTTGGCTCGATTGTGTTTGGGCTCTCGACGACGTCCTTTTCTTTTTCTGCTTCTTCTTGTTCTTCTTCTGCTGCTGCTGCTACTGCTGCTGCTGCGGTGGTTTTCTCGAGACACTCGACGGAATTTCTTGCCTTTTCGAGCCGGAACAGAACGTGATCCGTAGCTCTCAGCATCACTCTTCCGTCCTCGGCATCCTGCTTCCGCGCCTCTCTCGTCTCCTTTGGTAGCATCTCATCTGCACACAGCCGCTCAAACGTCTTCACTTCAAAGTCGATATCTCCCTGCATTCTTGACACTTGTTGCAACGAGAGTGTGGGTTTATGCGAGGCAAAGTCAATCCTGTCGGGCCTTGGTAACCACTCATTCACATGATCGTCGCCTGAATTAGATGCTTCCCAGGCGGCTTTGTGCTGAAGAGACAACCGCCAGTGTGTGAGGCGCATGGTAATCGCGTCCGCGGCGTTACGTAGACGGTTCCATGCAATGTCAACAACTAGGATTTCGTGTAGACGTCTCCGACGTTCGTCTTGGTCCATGGAGCCGACGCGGTGACAGTAGTCATACTGCTGCTGAGCATTGAACATCAACAGGTATTCCGCCTCATCGAGCAGGTCCTTCTTCTCGGCTTCCATTTCCTTGATCTTTACGAGTGTGCTCTCGACGTTGATCAGTTCAAGGTCTTCGGCATAGTCGAAAGGCTGGACATAATACGGTAACTCAGGAGGCTGCTGTGTGACAATAGTTTGTCCAGTTGCACCTGGCTTCTTGTTCTTGACTCTACCCCTGCCCGGTTCTTCGGCTTCTTTGAAAACCTTATCCGGTAGCAGTTGGGTGTACCAGATAGCCTGGTGGCGTACATATTGTTGCATGATCGGGTCCAGCCTTGCCATCAGCTCCTTGTCCCAGAAGATGGCCCAGAACTCGAGTGACCTTTGCCGCAGTCGTCGATCCAGGCGCCTATACGCTCTCTGCCGGTCGCCGGTATACTGAAAGTAAGCATGGGCTCCCAGTATGCCCGTGCATGCGCCAGTGTTCATCATGCCGAAACATTGCGTCCACCGTGGTATGGGGAGCCGACGCGCAAAGAGCGTAGGCACCGAAACAGCCAGTCCGAGCGCAGCACCGACTAGAGCGCCATCTTCGACCGTGTGTTTCTTAGTCCATTTGTATAGCCTCGATTTCTTGGCTTTTGGTAGCTTCTGCGACACGACTACGTTTGCAAATGCCGAGTAGTAATACCAGTTCGCGACGGCCCCTACCGCGCCAGCCCAAACACCGAACCGGGCAGAAGAGCGTATAAATAGTGCTGTTCGTGACAGCGTCTGCGAAGGAGCTACTACTTGGCTGAACCTCGAAGCAAGTGACGTGTATGCGGCGGCGGCGACCGTCGAGGAGAGTACCGCATACTGGAGCGTCGCATTTGCACCGATGGGATCCGGGCGCCTTGGAACGAGCCTGTGCTGGCCTTCTCCTAGAGTCCGTGTCAGCTGATGCTCCAGATCACCGTCCTTGCGCGTGTTGCTTCATACCAGGCGGTACAAAAAGCCGCAAGACCATTATTGTTCCAAGCGGATGATTGCGCTGCGCGAACGGCTAGCGATAGTTGACCGACTCATATGCAGCGACCGCGATAGTCGGCGAGCGAGGGTGTGCGGCCAGGGCGTGCGCGTGAGCTATTCACGAGGCCGTCCATAGCGGCGAAGGGTGCGTGGGTGTTGCTGGTGGATGGGCGAGGCTTAGCCAGAGTCATGAGGCTGACCTAGGCTCCCTGTTACACCGGCAGCCACCACGGGTGGCCGCCTTCGGGAAGACGCGTCGCAGCTACTGATGATCCTGCCTGCATGGCGTAAGCGAGAAGGGGAAGGGGGGAGGGGGAAAGGACAGAGCAAGCCACCGAGGCGTAGAGATGGTGTGAAGATTCAGAGTCGCTTGCGACGGGCGGACGGGCGGCCGCCATCATCGCCATGCGCAATCGTTTACCCACCCTATGTGAGAACGCAGCGACGGTCAGACGACGACTGAGTAACCACACCCCCCCGGACAAGGGTATCAAACTATCGACCATGCCATTGGTGAGATTTCACTTTAGTATTGATTGCTGTATCTTTATTGCTACAAGTACTATTACCACTGTCCCCCCTCCCCCGTCATTACAAGAGTAGTACCAGTCTAGTAGTAACACACGCTGCCCGAAAAGATCCAGCCCACGCAGGCTTCCCCCTAAATCAGAAATACTCCAACAACTCCGTCGCTAAGCAGATGGCCAGATGCCATACACGGGCCGAATGAAAAACCGCCCACGCTTTTAGCAGTGCGATATTACAGAATGAGACAAAAGAAACATTGACAGAGAAGATGGCTGGCACAAAGTGCCCATGACGCTGGCTCACCCAGCCTTTGTATCCCGCCTTTGCAGCACAATTCTCGAGTCTTCACTGCGGAGAAACTCAAACACACCAAGCTCTAGTCGTGCCAACCCATCCTTGAACAAATACTCACTCCCCTCGGTGTTTGTCATTGCTCTGAAAGCCATACAGAGTAGGTCTTCCGGGCTCAGTCCATCGATGGGACTCATGTTCTTCCACTTGAGTCGCATTGCCCGGAGATCGTTCATCGCTAGCAACCGATCTACAAGCCCCGCGTGTGTCGCCCCCGGGTTAGATGCCATCGAGTGACGCAGCGCAGCAATGGCTTGACGTTCATGAAGCCATGCCGTCAGGATTTTGGAAACGAGATCGTAATGAGTGGGAAGTTCGGCCCGGAAGAGAGCCTCACCATGGAACCAGAGTGTGTGCAACCGTTGAAGGAGCGCTGCTTCATCTGGAGGCATCGTAGCACGTGGGAAGAAAAAGGTAAAAAGCCCGGCTGTTACCTCGCATTGGAGGAGGCGAAGGTCCGTCGTTGGGACTGTTGGCCTGGCCAAGGCCTGGGGGGCATGAGCGTGGGGGCGTGGATGGACATGACTATGGACATGAGGTTGAGTAATGTGTGCCGTGTCGGGGTGCTGGCTTTTCAGCACAGTTTGGTGTGAAGCATGCTGAGAAATAGTGGGCGGCGGATGGCTGGAAGGCACTTGATGAGTGTTTACAGGCGGGGCGTCCGTCATTGGAACAATGTGCAACCCATATGCAGGTGCGCTTTGCAAGGCAGGTGCGGATGTGACTTGCTTATTAGGCGCCGTAGTAGGCTGAATAGGTGCGACCGGCGCATGTGGTGTACTAGATCTACTGCGAGGATGAGGTGCAAGGGTACGTGTTAGGATGCTTGGTGTATTGCCCCGACTGGGCGGTCGAGGAGGAGGCTGCTGTTGAGCCTGGATGTGTGGATGGGATGGAAGATGAGAGTGTTGGGTATGTTGTGGCTGGTGCGTTGGTTGAGATGGTGTTCGTTGCAGACCTTGGGACTGTTGGCCGATGTGGGCATGCTGGATAGCGGGTGAGTCCTTGGACTGCCCATTTGCTCCGTTGATGGCTGCAGGTGCAATTGCCGGCTGGAAACCATGACTGGGTGCTGGTGTGGGTGTGACTGGAGGTGCAGAGCGAGGAGGATCAGTAGCAGGCCGAGCAGTCGCAGCACCATGTGCAGAAGGCTCGTACGGGCTTGTATAGCTACTGCTGTGACGATGTCCAATTGCAGGGGAATGCCGCTGTACCTCTTTCTGGGGTTCCCGTGTACCATCCCATGTATTCTCTCGTGACGGCTCCTTGATAGGAGGCGTTGTGTTGACAGGAGTGAAGGTCCCAGTATTTACTGCGGTAAAGCCAGTGGGCGCTGGGCTTTGAGTGATACTGGGCAGCCTGTTGCCGCCGTTCAGCTCGCTGTTTGATAGAGCACTCAGCTGTATTCTCGCAGTTTCAGGCCCTGGTCCTGGTGCGGGCGAAAAGCGATGGACATGTGTTGGTAATGGCGGCGCATTCTCCATGTTGGCTGGGTAAAGTGACTTTAGTGACTTCCTAGGACTACCCTTTCGGCTGAGGGGCATCGTGCTGTACGGCCGCTTAACAGGGGTGGATTCCATCTCTTCATCGTCAGACAGGGTCAGGTGGACATTGCTTTTCCGCTTCTTCAGATTGATGGGCTTGACTTCAAGGTCAGCGCTGGTGGCAGTGTCTGGATCCGGTGGAGTAAGCGACAGTGGTGTTCCACGGGGTGACTGTTGTTTCATCAGTATGCTTTGAGACATGGCACCAGTAACTCGATGGAACAGTCTGAAACTTACGAGGCCGTCGCCATCGATATCAGCAAGCTGGTCGTATTCATTCGCACCCGATGGCCTTTTAAGCTTCATGTTGCGAATGTAGTAGCAGGCCTTGATGATGATCCAGCGGTGCAGGTGTATCTTGAGTCTGCAACAAGCTTAGCGTGCGCCCCCACTCCTCCACATGGACCAAACTTACGTTTCCTTGTGCTCGGGCTCCTCATAAAACAAATTCTTGTTGTACGTCTTCTTGGTCGGATCCGGCGTCAACAAGCAGCTCCGATCCGCATCCCTGCCCCAAATAGCGGGTCCATAGCTGGCTAGCAACTCTTCCAGTTCCTGGTCCAGGGATTGCGGATCGGCCGCAAAATCCAACAGTGCATCTCTTTCTTTTGGCAGTTCCTTGGACAACTTGGTGACTTCACTGGACAGCTTCCGGTAGTCGGGATTGTCGAATTTCGGGATTCCGCGGTTGGTGGTAGAGGATGAGGCCGACAGACCGAGACCCAGACATTCCGTCACTTCGCGTATGGTCGGGTTATGCGAACTGAAGACGGAAATCCATCGCGCGCGGTCCCATCGTCGCACGCCGTGCTCAAGATCCAGTGCCAGGTTGTCCTTTGAGCTCATGGCGGCTGCATGGGTGACGGCAGCAAACGTGCAGTGCAGAATGGAGGAAAGTAGGAACGATGATGAAGTGTAAGCGGATGGAGATGACAATCAATGGCGCGCGCGCCAAAAATGTGATGGAACCGATGGGTTGGGGTGATGGTAGCTTGGCAAGGTAAAAGGAGTACGTTCCACTAGGCCGACTTGGAACAAAGTTTTTCTTATTGCCAGCTGCTTCCAAAAACTTTGTCCAAGTCTCAGACGCCGATCGTGCTACCTTACCAAACAAAGAATCCAGACCCCTGTACACAGACACACACACACACACACACACACAAACACAATAAGCTGCGCAGCAGTGGATCGAGTTGAAGCGGTGACGGAGGCGGGGTAGCGACAGAGTCAGTAGGTAAGTAAGGCAAAGGATGAGGTGACAATGAATGATGTCGGTGACGTGTAAGAGGCATGCGACAGACGGTAGGCCGCGTCGAAAAGATACCCAGAAAGACGTGCGCGATCCAGTAGCGAGACAGTGAGCCGGCAGGGGCCCCAACACAACATGTGCATAGGTAATACGCGTCCGCATCCCGAAGTTAATGACTCGCAACGCTAATAATTCCCCGTTGGGTGTAATCATAGTACCGCCCGACCCTCATTCGTTCAAGCACGGCGGGTCCGTTCGCCCTTGCTTGTTCATAGTACGACGCTTGCATTATGAGTAGCTGGGTTGTGCTAATCATATTCTTCCGTTGGGCATGTGAATACACACGGGGGGGGGGGGGTACAAATGAAAAAAAAATACGTCGGCTAAGCAGCACAACTCTTTACTCACATAGGCCAAAACATCCGACCCCAACCAACCCCGACTCGAACTCGAACTCGAACTCGAACTCGACTCCCCCTCCCTCTTACTCACCCAACTACTTATTAGCCGCCACATGCAATCAGCAAAATAAGCGATACTATTACTGTCTCGTATAGCCGGGGATAGAGCCGTTGGTATCGTCGTGAGCATCTACCAGAACGGTAAGCATCTATGACGCGTTCGTCCCTCTCTTCTGGCCCTTGTCCCATACATTTGTACTACCGCCCGTGCCATTGCCCATTCTGCATGACGGCGTCTGCTCTCATCAGCGGCCGCATGTTTTCGATAGACGGTCCCCTAGACGGCAACGGCAGTGTGGCGCCACATGCTCTAGGCAAAATGTGAGGCGCTGTGACGAGCGTGCGGCGCCGTCACTCGACTATAATAGGAACGTGGCATTAGATTTACGGCCCAGTGCGGAGCCTGAACAACGCCCCCTTGGCTGCAGGTTACATTAAGCGAGAGAGGGTATGCGAAGTGCTGCCGACCCGTATTCGTTCGGATACTAGGTGCCGAGCTATCGACAATATGCTCACCATCAGCTGTTGTCGAGACGATCGCAATCAGCCTCTTGCCATGCCCTCCCATCGTCTTCCCATCGTCCTCTAACGTCTTCTCCCCCCTTGGGCCCTCATGGGCACTCGATGCAGTAGAAGAGGCCTTGGGATGGGACAGCCGAGCTAGTCTAATCATACACAGCCCTGTAACATGATCAAGTAGCTGAAACTGACTCTACGGCTGACCTACCCGAATAGAGTACTTTCCCGAATTGGATCATTGTGTGGGCCCCCCAAACCCTGGCCATGGATCGACCCCCTGACGACCGGAACGCCTGTAAAGATGCGCGTATACCACCTTCATGACTAGAGCAACCCAGACGCATTATAAATGCGCACTAGGATACTGTGTCCTGACTAATGCCGCAACTACCCAGCGTACCAAAGCATACTCTCTCCCTCTTCGTCTTCGTCCTTGCGGAATTTCTCCAGGTGTTCATGCAGCCAGGCCATGGTCGCAGTAAATTCGACCGAGTTCCACTGCATCTCCACTGCATACTTCTCCCCGGCCAACACCACCAAAGCTTGTCGCAACAACTCGTCGCGATCCACGGCCACATTAGGGCCGAGGCCGAATCCTTGGCCCACGTCTTCAAAGTTCGCGATAATGGTCTGAGTGCAGCCCATAAGCGTCTTGTGTTGTTGGATGCGACGTTCAATTTCCGCGCGGGACCCGCCTTCTGCCGACCAGCCTACGTATGGAGGTTAGTGTGTAGATACGAATGCAGATAAGCAGGTTGTACGCACGCTCGTTTGCCCGTAAAAGAGCTGCCATATGTCGCTTTAGCTCCACCCAAGTCAGGAATGCTCGTTCGCGCGCGATAAACACGGGAAGGTTTTCAACCATCTTATTGTAGTCAGCCCGCACGCCTTCTCGCCATGTCCTCTCCAGTTGGTTCAGCAGAGCCTCCTCGTCCATGGAGACGCCACGATCTTCTGCGTAGATGTATTGCCGTAGCGCGCATAAACCTTCATAGTCCAGACCACGGTAGGGCACGCTGCTACTCGGCTGTGGTCTTTCCTCTGATGCTGCGTCGTCTGACCGGAAGCTTGCGACTAGCTTCGCGACTTCGACGCTGATTTGCCGGTCAACAGCTGCTTGATTTGCGCTCGTAACCTGCTGCTGTGCCGCGGCTTTGCTATCAGTAGGATAAATAGAAGTCAAAGGTTGGTTAGGCGACCTGTTCGCCTCGGGAATGAGTCTACTCCAGATGCCCTCGACAAGATTCTGTGGCGGCCGGGAGGCTTGTGTTTGTTGTGTGCTTGCAGTGGGAAAGGCGGCATTGCCATTTGTCGCATGCCCGCCGCCATTGACAGACATGAAGCCACCGCCATCTCGTGATGCTATCGTGGGACTTTCACCGGATTCCGGAGGTGTGAGCATCGCGCTTGAGGACATGGGACTGCCACGCGATCCCGTATCGCCATCATGTAAAACTGAGTTGGGCGCAAGCGCAACAAAGGAAGCTGGTGTACCACCTTCTGGTTGACCAGAATACTCGGCCTCTGTTCGTGCTTGTCGATTCTCTGCCTTCTTCCTTCTCTCGCGATCAAGACGTTCGCGTGCAAGGATGACGTTGCATGCTTTCAGTCCTATCCACCAGTGGAGCAGCTTGTGTATTCTACAAGTGCATCAGTAGCCATTCAACACAGTTGCAAGCCCTGATATTCGGCCGTGCTCACAACTACAAACGCACTTACAATGCTCGGTCTTCGTCACTCTCAAAATACAGATCCCTAGGATAGACCCCCTCTTCAACCCCGGGTTCATTCGCGGTGATGAGATGCTCGCGGTCCCCTACTCTTCCCCAAACCTTGGCGCCGTGTTTCTCAAGCAAACCATCCACCTCCTCTTTCAGACTTCCCTCAGCACTCAAGAACTTCATGAGTTCGTCCGGCTCTTTTGGTAGCGTAGAGACGACATCACCCATATCCGCAACCAGCTCGCGCACCAGGGCAGACTCAAAGTTGGTCTTGCCTCGCTTGTTAGACGACCATTTGGCGCGGAGTCCCAGACGTTCTATAAGCTCATGCATGCGCACTTTTGACCGATTCTTCATGATATCGATCCAATCCTTGGATGTCGCATAGCTGATTGAGGATCCGTCCATGGCGTCTATGGTGGTACATGAACTGCCGAAGTGTCGCCAGGTCAATCAAGTATGGGATTCTATGGCTTCTCCAACCGGGCGGTCGGATGCTAGATGTGGCGGGGTTACGTATATGCAAGGAAAGCGCGATTGGTAGTGCTGATTTTGTTCGGTACTATTATTTAAATGCGTGCAGTGCCAATGGACGGCAGATGCCCTTAGCGGTGCCGCTGGGTGATATCAGGATACGAGCTTTTACGGTGGGGGGGCAGATAAAGTGAGAACCCGTAGGCGGCAAAAAAAAAAGGCACGAGGAGTTGGTCCTGTACAGGTGAAGAAACTGTAGCGTCGCATACGGCAGGATCATTTACAGGGTCAATAGCGCCAGCCCAGAATAGCAGGCGGAACCCTGTGGCAATACG
>Ga0265798_10006261_pt1 | contig 15681 bp, 9 predicted proteins | sample P3T30metagenome_FD_192430 | JGI IMG/M metagenome (GOLD analysis project Ga0265798, IMG submission 192430) | Plant litter microbial communities from East Loma Ridge, Irvine, California - P3 T30 | ecosystem: Environmental > Terrestrial > Plant litter > Unclassified | place: USA: California... | reverse complement strand
CGGGTGGTAGCGTAGCTGCCCGCTGCCGCACTATGGGGCTCGCTCCTAAAGAAATACAACAGCGAGGTCGGTTTGGCGGGCTGTTTGCTTTTTGCGCGTCTCTTAGCTCACTACCAGACTAGCAACTCAACGCCGTGAATACGTTTAGCGCCCACGCTGCTGGGCTAGTAGCACGAGGGCTGCTCAAACTGCTGCGGTTCTTTGTTGCCGCTGGGCTCACGCTGTTTCTGCACGTTCAGCTATGCATACTCGCTTGTTGGGTAATCGACCGTACTACTCCCCCGAATGTGTCGCCAGCTGCTGGCCAGCCCTGGATGGACCGCCACTACGTGCCCGCCGCTTATGCTGATTATTCGACAAGCTACGCCGCCGCCGGCGTGCTGCTAGCTGGCTGTGGGGCCACGGCCCTGGTGTTCTACTTGCTTGGCCGCAAGCAGTTGTTGGTAGTGCGGTGGGCCGCCGGGGCCGCGTGGTTGGTTGTGACGCTGGGCTAGCTTCTTTTTCTGCCCTTTATGCACACTTGGTAAGGCAGCTAGCCGCTTGCCGAAACGCAAAGAGGCGCACCGAAGTGCGCCCCTGCCTAAACTGCCAGTGCGGGCTGCCGCTTAGCGGTGGCCCTTGCCCTTGCCGTGGCCGTCGTGCTTATCATAGCCCTTGCCGTAGAGCTTTTTGGCCTGGCCAGGGGGCATGCCGTGGGGGTGGCCCTTACGGTCGTAAGTCCAGGGCTCATTGCCGCGGTACTCGATGTACTGGGGATGAAAATTGCGCGGGTCGTAGCCATCAAGGCGCTCGTAGCGGCCCCACTGGCCGTTGCGCTGCACGATGTAGCGGCGGGCTGGCACGTCGTAGTAAGCGTTGGCCTCCGGGATGTAGTAGTACTGGGCGTTGGCGGGCGCGCCCACTACCACGGGCGGGGCCGTGTTGATATTAACGTTGATTTGGGCCTGGGCGGGCGCGGCAGCGAAGGCCAGCACGGCCAGCAGGCCCAGGGAGGCCGTTTTTTGAAGCAGGTTCATGGGAAAGAAGCGTAAGGTGACCCGCACCCATTGGCAAGGACAATGCCAAGGCTGCCACAGGGCGGGCCGCCATATACGCAGCAGCTTAATTTTTGGCTTTGCGGAAGAGGTAGCAGCGCCCACTAGCTGGCGACATGGGAGTATATATATGCACCAGTTCCCAGCCGGCCACCGTTAATGCACTGAGCTGCTCATTGATTAACGCAGTGTTTTTGTGAATAAGCTCCTTAAGCTTTTCAACACCTACGACCATCCCACTAGCCACCTCCAGCGGAATCTCGGTCTTTCCCTGAAAAGCGGGTGAAAAGAGAATGAGAGAGAACGCCTTAGTGCCTTCCGTAGTAGTAACCGTTAAAAAGTCGTAACCATGCACTGCCGGGGCGGCGACCGAGACAGGTAGTTGGGCATGAGCGACCGGGCCGCATAGTAGGAGGCTAGCGCCAAAGAAGAGGCCTGTCAAGGCTGGAAAGCGGAAAATACCAAACATGCGTAGAAGAAAAAAGGAGTGACGCCGCCGCTACCAGCCGCTAGCCCGGCAAAGAAACGCGAACCACCCCGCACCAATCGCCGGCTAAGCTTGTTACTGACAGTCGCCCCCGACCCGCCGCCGGGCAGAAAAATCCACCTTTTCGCCACCCCCGGCGGGTCGTTTCCGTACCTTTGCTCGTTCCTCCGAATCTGCCCGCATGCCCAAAAAAACGGCTACCGCTCCCGTTGCCTCCGCTCCGAAACCACCCAAGGCAGCTCCTAAAAAAGCCGCTAAGCCCGCTGCTCCCGCTGCCGAAATCCTGACTGCCGCCCCGGCCGCTGACTTGGCAGAACTGGCTGTGACGCAGCCAGCTGACCTGCGCCACGACTTGCCTGTGGGCTCTCAGCCCGCGCCCGCCGGGCTAGCCGTGGCCGAGGCGCACCAAACGCCCGCTAGCCTGCCGCCCGCCGCCGAAGGCCCGCTGCTGGGGGCGGCCGCCGAAGCGCCCTTCATCGAGGTGTACGGCGCCCGCGAGCACAACCTCAAGAACGTGAGCGTGCGCATTCCGCGCGGCAAGCTGGTGGTGTTTACCGGTATTTCCGGCTCGGGCAAGTCGTCGCTGGCCTTCGATACCATCTATGCCGAGGGGCAGCGGCGGTACATGGAGACGTTTTCGGCCTACGCGCGCTCCTTTATGGGTGGGCTGGAGCGGCCCAACGTGGACAAGATTGAAGGGCTGTCGCCGGTTATCTCCATCGAGCAGAAAACCACCTCGCGCAACCCGCGCTCCACGGTGGGCACGATTACCGAGATTTATGACTTCCTGCGCCTGCTCTACGCCCGCACGGCCGAGGCCTACAGCTACGCCACGGGCAAGAAGATGATTCGGCAGAGCGACGACCAGATTATCAACTACATCCTGCGGCACTATGATGGCAAAAAGCTCATGGTGCTGGCGCCGGTAGTAAAGGGCCGCAAGGGCCACTACCGCGAAGATTTTCAGAAGATTGCCAAGCTGGGTTTCACCAAAGTGCGCGTTGATGGCGAGCTGCTCGACATCACGCCCAAGATGCAGGTGGACCGCTACAAGATTCACGATATCGAAATCGTAATCGACCGCCTTGTAGTGAAGGAGGAGGACCGCTTTCGCCTCTCCGGCTCGGTGCAGAATGCCATGACGCACGGCAAGGGCACCATGCTGGTGCTCGACCCCGACGCCAAGGGCGAAAAGGGCAAGCCGCAGTTTTTCTCGCGCTTCCTCATGGACCCCGAAACTGGCATCGCCTACGACGACCCGGCCCCTAATACGTTCAGCTTCAACTCGCCCTACGGTGCGTGCCCGCACTGCGCCGGCATGGGCGAGGTGCAGCAGATAACCGAGGAAACTGTGATACCGGACCCCAAGCTGACCATCAGCCGGGGGGCCATTGCGCCGCTGGGCGAGTACCGCGACATCTGGATTTTCCAGCAGCTTCAGCTCATCCTCAAAAAGCACAAGGCCAGCCTCAACACGCCCGTCGAGAAGCTGGACCCCGAGCTGCTCAAGCGCCTGCTGCACGGCATCACGCAGGATGACGCTGACGACGCCAAGGCGCTGCACACCGAGCCGTTTGAGGGCATTATCCCCTTCCTGCGCCGCCAGATGGAGTCGGATTCCGACAGCATTCGCGAGTGGATTCAGCAGTACACCCAGGCCCAGACCTGCCCGGTGTGCGATGGCTACCGCCTCAAGAAGGAAAGCCTGCACTTTAAGCTGGCCGACAAGCACATCGGTGAGCTGTCGGTGATGGATATCAACGAGCTCTCGGGTTGGTTTGTGGATGTGGAAGGCCGCCTCAGCGAGCGCCAAAACCTCATTGCCCGCGAGCTGCTCAAGGAAATCCGCAAGCGCATCGGCTTCCTGCTCGAAGTGGGGCTGGACTACCTCAGCCTGCACCGCTCGGTGCGCACGCTCAGCGGCGGCGAAAGCCAGCGCATCCGCCTCGCCACCCAGATTGGCACCCAGCTCGTGGGCGTGCTCTACATCATGGATGAGCCGAGTATCGGCCTGCATCAGCGCGACAACGAGCGCCTAATCAAGGCCTTGCAGCACCTGCGCGACATCGGCAACTCGGTGATTGTGGTGGAGCACGACAAGGACATGATTATGCACGCCGACCATGTGCTCGACATTGGCCCCGGCGCGGGCATCCACGGCGGCCACATCGTGGCCGAGGGCACGCCCGAAGCCATTTTCAACTCCGGCTCGCTCACCTCCGACTACCTCAGCGGCAAGCGCAACATCGAGCTGCGCAAGAAAAAGCGCGAGGGCGAAGGCGCGCACCTGGTACTGAAAGGTGCCAAGGGCCACAACCTGAAGAACGTTACGGCCAAGTTTCCGCTGGGCAAGCTCATTGCCGTCACGGGCGTGTCGGGCTCGGGCAAGTCGTCGCTCATCCACGACACGCTGTACCCCATTCTCAACCAGCACTTTTTCAACGCCCACCGCGAGCCGCTAGCCTACGGCAGCATCGAAGGTTTGGAGCTGATTGACAAAGTGATTGAGGTAGACCAGTCGCCCATCGGCCGCACGCCGCGCTCGAACCCGGCTACCTACACGGGCGTGTTTACCGAAATCCGCCAGCTGTTTGCCGAAATGGCGGAGGCCAAAATTCGCGGGTATGGCCCCGGCCGCTTTTCTTTCAACGTGAAGGGCGGGCGCTGCGAAACCTGCGAAGGCGCGGGCATCCGCACCATCGAGATGAACTTCCTGCCCGATGTGCACGTGCCCTGCGAAACCTGCAAAGGCCGCCGCTACAACCGCGAAACGCTGGAAGTGCGCTTCAAAGGCAAGTCCATCACCGATATCCTCGACATGACGGTGGAGAAAGCGGTGGAATTCTTCGAGTTCCAGCCGCGCATCCTGCGAAAAATCAAGACCTTGGCTGATGTTGGGCTGGGCTACCTCACGCTGGGCCAGCAGGCTACCACGCTCTCGGGCGGCGAAGCCCAGCGCGTGAAGCTCGCCACCGAGCTCAGTAAAAAGGACACTGGCAAGACCTTCTACATCCTCGACGAGCCCACCACCGGCCTGCACTTCGAGGACATTCGCCACCTGTCCGACGTGCTACACAAGCTCGCCGACAAGGGCAACACCGTGCTCATCATCGAGCACAACCTGGACCTCATCAAAGTAGCCGACCACGTCATCGACATCGGCCCCGAGGGCGGCGCGGGCGGCGGCACCATCGTGGCCCAGGGTACGCCCGAGCAGGTAGCCAAGAGCGGCAAAGGCCACACTAGCCGCTTCCTGGCCGAGGAGCTGAAGACGAGCGTGTACGCGTAGATTTTCAGTAAGTAGCTAGTAATGAATTAGCTATCTGCACCAGCAAGCCGTTTGTCATGCTGACGAAGGAAGCATGACAAACGGCTTGCTGGCGTCTGAGAAAGGGGAGGACTGCTTAGCCGCCCGTTGGCCCAAACCGCTCGGTCAAAATCAGCTCGGGTGCCAAGCCGGCAGCCTGCAAGCCATTGGCCACGGCCTCCACCATACCCGTCGGGCCGCACACGAAGGCCTGGGGCTGCTCCGCGCCAAATCGGCCAACCACCTCGGCCAGCATAGCCGCGTCGATGCGCCGCTGGTAGCCGGCCCAGCCGGGCGGGGCCTGGCGCGTGTAGTCGAGCAGCAGCGTGAAGCTGTTGTCAACTCGTGCCATTGCCTGTAGTTCAGTCTGATAGATGGCCTCTTTCGGCGTACGCACGCTGAAGAGTAGTACGGCCGGCGTGTGCAACCCCAGCCGCTGGCGGTGACGCAGCATAGCCATGAGCGGCACCACGCCCGAGCCGCCGCCCACGAGTAGCAAGGGAGGAGCGCTAGCCTCGCCGCGCCACACAAAGTAACCACCGATGGGGCCGCGCACCTCCAACTCGTCGCCCACGGCCACGCCCTCAAAGAGGTAGCCCGATACCTCGCCGTCGTCCACTAGCTCCACGGTGAGGGCAATTTCGCCGGTTTGCCCAGGGGGCGAGGCGATGGAATAGCTGCGCTCGGCCTGGTAGCCGCCCTCGGCGGTGAGGCGCAGGTCGTAGTGCTGGCCGGCGCGGTGGGGCGTCCAGTGGGGGAGCTGGAGGGTGAAGGTCCTGACGCGGGGCGTTTCGGGCACGATGCTCACCACCGTGCCCAACTGCCAGGTTACTTTGCTCATAGCCGGATGCTGCCGGCGCTGGCCACGTCGTCATCGTCGTCGCGGTAGCGCTGCTCCTTCCACGGGTCGCCGTACATGCTGTAGCCGCCGCGCTCCCAGAAGCCGGGCTCATCGGTGGCCGTGAAGCGCAGGCCCTGCACCCACTTGGCGCTTTTCCAGAAGTAGAGGTGCGGCACCACCAGGCGGGCCGGCCCGCCGTGCTCGGGCGTGAGCGGCTGGCCATCGTAGAGGAGGCCCACGAAGGCTTTGCCGCCCAGTAGGTCGGCCAGCGGCAGGTTGGTGGTGTAGCCGCCGTAGCTGAACTCGGTCACGAACTGCGCCTCGGGCTTGAGCTTGACGTGCTCCAGGAGGGTATCCACGCTCACGCCGCGCCAGTGGGTGTCGAATTTCGACCACTTCGTGACGCAGTGAATGTCGGGGTTGAAATCCTGCATGGGCAGCTTGTTGAACTCCTCCCAGCTCCATTTGACGGGCTCTTCGACCAGGCCTTCGAGGCGAAACTCCCAGTTGGCGAGGTTGATGCGGGGCGTGGGGCCGGCCGTGAGCACCGGGAAGTCGGTGGTTTCGTACTGGCCGGGCGGCAGCTTGGGGTTGCTGGGGCGCCGGGGCTGGAAGCCTTTATTGGTGAAAAAGCCCATGGGGAAGATGGTGAAAAAGGAAGTGGTACCAGATAACTTTTGACAAGGTAAAAAGTCAGCCGCCAGCGCGGGAAAAGGAAGTTTTTGCGAAGCGAATTTCCAGCAAAAAAGGTGGCCCCACTCCGCAGTGCGGGGCAGAACCACCTTTTTTAGCCAGCGCTGGCTAGCCGGGCGTTTAGCGCAGCTTGCTTAGGCCGGGGTTTCCTCCGGCTCGCTGGGCCCGGCTGGGTCGTCGTCTGGCTCCAGCGCTACTTCTACGCCCCCGGCCACGGCCAGGCGGGTTTTGAAGCGGGCGTAGAGTGCGTGCAGGCCCAGCAGCAGCAGGCCCACGAAGATGAAGACGACGGCGCGCGTCACGGTGCCGCTGCGGCTCAGGTCAACCAGCAGCAGCCGCCCGACGGTGGCGGCCATGCCGGCCAGGGCCACGTAGCGCATGTCTTGCCGGCGCAGCAACAGGCTGGCGCTGAAGACGGCCACCACTTCCAGCATCAGCAGCACGGTGAGCACCGAGCGGTCGAAGGACTGGATGAAGAACAACGCCAGCGCCCCGAAGGCCGGGTACAGCAGCGCCGCCTCCAATTGCCGGCGCGACGGCCGGGCCAGCACGCCCCACCGCGCCGACAGCCCCGCCAGCGGCGCATTGCCAAGGCGCAGCGCCAGGCCTGCGTAGCCAAATAGCAGCCCCACGGTGGCGGCCACCACCCAGCGCTCGGTGCCCAGCAGCTGCGCATCGCCCACGTAGCGCAGGCAATACGCGCCGGCCGACCCCGCCGCCAGCCAGAAATACAGCCGCCCGTACACGCCCAGCCGCCGCAGACGCAGCGGCATTTTGGGCAGCGCTATGGTAATCAGCAGCCCGAAGGCTACCCACACCAGGCCCAGCCAGGCCGCCTGCACGTGGTGCGCCAAGGTGAGCGAGCCGAAGAGCAGCGCCACCTCTGGCAGCCACGGGTGCAGCCCGCGCCACGAGGCGTATACCGGCGCCGTAGCCGGCGGCCGGGCCAGGGCCAGCGCTGCCAGCACGCCCACGAAGGCGGCCGCCGTAAAGTACTCGGCCGGTTGGTGCAGCAGGGTTTCGGTGCCCAGCAGCAGGCGCAGGTGCACCAGCAGGCTAGCCAGCAGCAGCCCGTAGCTGAGGTGCAGCAGGTAGCGGTCGGGCTGGCCGGCGCGGGTGACGGCGGCCGCATCGGGCAGGGCGCGCCGCCAGGCTTGCGCCGCGGCGAAGGCAATGCCGGCCAGGGCCAGCAGGCTCAGCATGAGGTAGGAGAGGTGAGTGGGGGGCACGCTACCCAGCAGCATCACCACCAGTTGCCCGCCCAGCAGATACAGCCACGGCCAGCGCACAAAGCGTGCGCCCACCGGCCACCACGAGGTGAGCAGGCCCGCCAGCGGCATCGCCAGCGTGGGCAGCAGGTAAAGGAGCACATACTTGGCCCCTAGCATTGGCTGGCCGGTCAGATGGACGGTTATGGTGGCGGGTAGCACATGGCTCCATTGTAGCCCCACGTAGCCGCCAGCCGCCAGCATCAGCCCGGCCCACAGGCCCGGCACCGCCCGGCGCTGGCGCAGGTAGAGCAGGGCGCCAAGCAGGCCGAGCATCGCCCAGCCCGCCCAGATGTGGGTATATTCCAGTGCACCAGCGCCCAGCAGCAGCCAGCCGGTGGCAATGCTGAGGATAGGTAGCCGGTGGCCGCCCAGCCCCGGCAGCCGGCCGTAGTGGGGGCCAGCGGGGGCCACGGCCAGCCGCCGCAGTTGGTAGCCCAACGTGAGCAGGGCCGCACCCAGCAGCAGCCCGGCCTGCGCCAGAGGGGCCAGGCTGCCCGGGGCGGTAGTGCGCACCAGCACCGGCAGCAGCATGGCCTGCACCACCAGCCAGTACGTCTGGCCGTGCAGCAGGCCTTCTTCGTCGCGCCGGGCTAGCAGCAGGGCCGCCAGCAGGTTTTCGGCATACAGCACCACCAGCACCCCGGGCCAGGTGAGGCCGGCCTTGTGCAAGCCTACCACCGCCACCAGCACACTCACCTGGGCTAAAACCAGTTGCTGCCGCCGCACCCAGCGGGGTGCCCAGCCGCTACGGTGCACCCAGTAGCCCAGCCCTAGCGCCACTAGGCCCAGCGCCGGAAGCAGCCCCAGAGCCCGCAGGTCGGCCCATTCAAAGACGACCTTTGCCAGCAGCAGGCCCGCGCCGGCTTGCAGAAAGCCAGCCAGCCCGGCAAAGCCGCTGAGCCAGCCGCCCACCGTGGTAGCGGCGGGGCTAGCCAGCTGGGCGGCTGGGTCGCTAGCTTGGTTTTTGGAAAAAAGCTGCCGGTAAGTGAGTTGCAAAAAGGCAAGGCTGCCCCCGCCGGCTAGTGCCAGCAGCAGGGCATCGCGGTAGAGGGCGGGCGGCAGGCTGCTGCCTAGTTTGCTGACTGCCAGCAGCAGCAGGCCCGCGCCGGTGAGCAGCGCCTGGGCCATGCTGGCGTGGTGCAGGAGGGCATCGCGCCGGGCCAGCAGCAGGGCCGCCAGCAGGTTTTCGGCGAAGAGCAGCGTGAGGATGATGGGCCAGCCCAGGTGCGCTTCGTGCAGGCCCACTAGGGCCAGCACCAGGCAAAACTGCGTGATTACCAGCTGCTGGCGCCGCAGCCAATCGGGCGCCAAGGCGCTGGCCCGCACCCAGTAGGCCAGTGCCAGCGCAGCGGCCGCCAGGCCTACCAAGGCGCCCAGCAGCAGCGCCACCGGGGCGTGTGCCCAGCCAAAGAGCACCCGCGCCAGCAGCAGGCCCGTGCCCACTTGCAGCAGGCCGGCCAGCCCCGCAAAACCATGCAGCAACAGGCCGAGCTGCCGGGAAAAAAGACTGGATAGACCTGCCTCGGAACGCCTCCAGCCGGGGGGCAGTAGCTGCTGGCAGGTAGCTTGCACGAAGGCAATGCTGGTCCAGCCGGCCAGCGCCAGCAGCAGCGCATCGCGGTAGAGCTGCGGTGGGGGGCTGTTGTCGAGGTGAGTGGCGGCGAGCAGGAGCAGGCTGGCGCCTACCGCCAGTGCGCCCAGCATGGCAGCGCGATGCAGCAGGCCATCGCGCTTGGCCAGCAGCAGCATGGCCACCAGGGTTTCGAGGTAGAGCACCAGCAGTACGCCGGGCCAGCTCAGCCCCAACTCGTGCAGCCCAAAAATGGCCACAACAATAAACAGCTGACTCAGTACCACTTGCTGGCGCCGTACCCAGGCGGGCGCCCGGCCGGCCAGGCGTACCCAGGCCGCTAGCCCGAGCGCACTAGCAGCCATGGCCACCAGCGCCCCCAGCAGCACCCCCACCGGGGCCGGGTGCCAGCCAAACAGCGCGTGGGCCAGCAGCGCCCCGGTGCCCGCTTGCAGCCCGCCCGCCAGGCCCGCAAATGCCCCCAGCCAAGCGCGGTGCGCCTCGGAGTTTGAAACCAGCCCGGCCGCTGGCTCGCCCGCCCGGCGGCGGGCGGGCTTCACGCCCAGTAGCAGCGGAAACTTGAAGGCCAACTGCACGAAGGCTAGCCCGGCCCAGCCGGCTAGGGCCAGCAGCAGGGCCTCGCGGTAGAGGGCCGGGGGCTGGCTATCGGCCAGGTGGCGGCTGGCCGTGAGGAGTAGGCTTGTGCCGGTGAGCAGAGCTTCGGCCAGGGCCACGCGATACAGCAGGCGGTGCAGGTGGTCGGCCTCGTCGCGGCCAGCCAGCAGAAAGAGCACCAGCAGGTTTTCGGCAAAAAGCAGCAGCAGCAGCGCCGACCAGGTGAGGCCGGCTTCGTGCAGCCCAAAGATGGCTAGCACCACCAAAACCTGCCCCAGCGCCAGCTGCTGCCAGCGCACCCAGCCGGGCGCTTGCGTGCCCTGGCGCAGCCAGGTGGCCAGCGCCACCGCGCTGCCCGCCAGGGCCAGCAGCGCGCCGATGAGCAACGCCACCGGCGCGGGCGCCCCGCCAAATAGCACGCGGGTTAGCAGCAGGCCCGCCCCGAGTTGCAGCAGCCCGCCCAGCCCGGCAAACGCGCTCAGCCAGTGGCGGTACAGTTCGGTGGCTACTAGTTGCGTGTGCGAGGTAGGTGAGTCAAAATCACTAGCTGGCTGCAAGAAGCGCTTGAAAGCTAGCTGGGCGAAGGCCACACTGCCCCAGCCGGCCAGCCCCAGCAAGCAGGCATTGCGGTAAAGGACGGCGCGGGGCGCATCGGGGTGGCCGGCAGTGGCTAGCAGCAGAGCCAGGCCTGTAAGCAGGGCGCCGCCCAGCGCGAAGCGGTGCAGCAAGGCATCGCGCCGGGCTAGCAGTAGTACCACGCCCAGGTTTTCAGCGAAGAGCAGCGTGAGGATAACCGGCCAGCTTAGCTGCGCCTCGTGCAGGCCTACCACGGCGAGCACTGCCAGTAGCTGCCCCAGCACCAGCTGTTGCCGCCGCACCCAGTCGGGGGCGCGGCCGGCCGCCTGCACCCAGGCCGCCAGCCCTACCGCACCGCCGGCCAAGGTCGCCAGCGCCAGCAGCAGCAGGGCCACCGGCCCACCGGGCCAGGCAAATAGTGCCCGCACCAGCAGCAGCCCGGCCCCGGCTTGCAGCGCGCCCGCCACGCCCGCAAAGGCACTCAGTAAGCGGCGGTGCGACTGCCCGGCCGCGGCGTTGAACGTGGCGGGCTGGGCGGCTATTTTGGTTGTAGAAAGCTGTTTTTTAAGGCTTTGTGCAATAATTAGCAGCGGCTGCCTGAAAATGGCCTGCACAAAGGCCAGCCCGGCCCAGCCGGCCAGGGCCAGCACCAGGGCATCGCGGTAGAGCCCAACGGGCAGGGCATCGTGCGCCCGGCCACCGGCCACCAGCAGCAGGCCGGCACCCGCCAGCAGCGCGCCGCCCAGCGCCACGCGGTACACCAGGGCCTCGCGCTGCCGGGCCATAATGAGGGCCACCAGCAAAGTTTCGAGCAGCATGAAGAGCAGGATAACCGGCGGCGTAGCGTGCCAGCCTTGCAGCGAAAGCGCCGTGGCTAGCCCCAGAATGAGCGAGATGATGGTGTCGGTCTGAAACAGCCAGCCGATGCCCAGGCGCTTGGCCTGCCGCCCGGCCCAGTACGTGAGTGCGGCCCCCGCCGCCAGCGGCAGCGTTTTCCACAGCGAGCCCGTGCTGTAGAAGTATAAGTTCACGGCCAGGCAGGTCCAGTTGAGCAGGTGCGAGGCAAAAAGCAGGGGCTCGAACCGGCGCTCGGCATACACGCGGCGGTACTGCACCACGGCGGCCGCGCCGCCCACCAGCAGCACCAGCGCCATGGCCACCAGGCGCGTGCCGCCCGCAAGAGCGGCCAGCTGCTGATGCCAGTAGAGGTGAAATGCGAAGAAGCTGGCAATGCTCAGCAGCAGCTGATATTTCCACTGCTGGCGGTAAGTGATGGCAATGCTGAAGGCCGTGACGCCGGCCGCCGCGCCCAGCGTGAGGGGCGTGGGTGGCAGCACCGCCAGGGCTACCAGGCTCAATACGCCGTGCAGGGTGGCTATTTCCTGGCGGCTGGCGCGCCAGGCCAGGTAGAGGTTGGCGCTCACGCCGGCTAGCAGCAGCAGGTAGTCGGAGGGCGGCGCGACCCACATCAGGCCCGGAATACTCACCGCTCCCACGCAGGCAAACAGGAAAATAGCCGCCGCGCTGCTCAGCAGCCAGGCGTTTAGCTGCGTAGCAAAGGCCTGGCTGCGCAGCGCAAACCGGGTGCCCAGCAGCACGCCCGCAAAAGCGCAAATCAGCAGAAAGCGCAGCTGGGGCGACACCCGCAGCGCCGCATAAATGCCCAGAAACCCGACGCCCGTCACGAGCACCACGGCCCCCAGGATGCCGGTCCAGTTTTCGAGCAGCACCGTGGACGTGCGCTCCCAGAAGGTGGGGCCGGTGGGAACCGGCTTGGGCCGCAGGGCCGGCCGGGCGGGCGGCAGCGGCGGCCGGGGCGGCGCCAGGCGCGGCCGGGGAGTAGGGGCGGGGGCGGGCTCGCTGGCGGGCTGCTCGGCTGGTTGGGCCGGGGCGTCCATCGGTTCTTCCGCTGGGTTTGGGGCTAGCTCCGGGCCGGCAGCGGGTGCGTCTTCGGTGGCTGGTGCCGGGGCCGCCGTAGGTTCGTCTTCGGCGATAGGCTGAGGTAGCTCGGCGGCGTCCGTTTCTGCCGGGGCTAGCGGCTCGGGGGCCTTGAAGGCTTCGGTTTTCGCAAGCTCGGTTGTTTGGGGTTGTTCCGCAGTTTCCATTGCGGGCAGTTGCTCGGCAATGGCTTCGGGCTCTGTAGCTGCCTGCGGCTGCTCAACTACTTCAGGAACCGCTGCTTGCGGCTCCTTCTCGGCTTCTCCGGCGGCTGCGGTTTCTTCCGCAACAAAAAGCTCTTCTGTTGGCGTTTGCTCTTCGGCTACCTCTACTACTTGCTCTTCAGCGAAGGCCGGCTCAGCTACTGCGGCTTCTGCTGCCGTGCTTGCTGCTTTGGGCAAGGCGACTGGCTCGGGGCTGGTTTCAGGGGTTTGTGTGGCTTCGGTGGGCGCGGCCTGCTGGGCTTCGGCCTCCGGCGCGGAAGCCGGCTGGGTTAGTTCCTCTTCAGCTTCTGGCGTGGGGGCGGGCGGTGTCGGCTCAGCTACCGGTGCGAGCGGGGCGGCCGCCGGCGTGGCTAGCTCAGTGGGGAGCCGGGGTAGGGCGGCTTCGGGAGCAGGCACGGGGCTGGCCCACGTGCCCAGAAAAGCATCCCATTGGGCAGGTGTTGGGACTATTGAAACGGCGGCGGAACGAGCTTCGGTAACCTCCTGGCGTAGCGTGGCTAGCTGGCTGCGCAGGTCAAATAGCTCGCTCTGTAATTGGTGCTGCGTGGCTGTTTGGCGGCCCAAGTCAGTATCTAACTCATTGAGCCGCTGTGGAAAATCCCAACTTCGGACGATGAAAATGAGGGCAACAAGTAGCCCTCCCACGATAAATTCCATGGGCACTGGGGGTAAAGGGAAAAAATCGGCCAAAACGGCCACAGACTCAGCCCGGTACCACCCAGGTTTGGCTAGCAAATGTAGACGAAAAGCCGGAATTATGTACGAAACCCGAATTTTATACGAAAAAAAAGCCTTCCCATTCGTAATGGGGAGGCTGGCTAAGGGGCTGGAAACCCGCTAGGCGTACACGAACCGAACCTCTTGCTTGATTTCCGGGTTCAGGCTCAGAGCCACGGGGCAGGTGTGCGCAGTGCGCTCCATCAGGGCCCGGTCGGAGTCGCTGAGGCTGGCCGGAAGGTGCAGTTCTACAGTGAGTTGGGCAATGCGGCGCGGCGCATCGGTACTCATAATTTTCTCCATCTTAAACGAGCTTCCTACGAGGTCTACCTGGTGGCGCTCGGCCACGATGGCCATCGTGGTAAGGATGCAGGTGCCTAGGGCGGTGCCCACGAGGTCGGTCGGCGAAAAAGCTTCGCCGCGCCCGTGGTTATCAACCGGGGCATCGGTCTGGATGACAGTACCCGAAGCCGTGTGCGTAGCTTCGGTGCGCAGGTGGCCCTCGTAGCGGGCGGTAGCGGTGGTGTGGGGCGTGCTCATACCACAAAGCTACCCCGGCAGCGTTAGCGAAACGCCGGATGGTAAAAGCCGCCTCGGCAGGTATTTTTGACTTCTCTATGAACAAGACGTACGCCCTTGCTGCCAGCTGCCTGGCCCTCGCCCTGGCCGCTGCCCGGCCCGCGCTGGCCCAGGCGCCCAGCCCCACGCCCGCCCCGGTAGGCCCCACCCTCGAAGTGGCACCGCAGCCCATGCCGTCCGACGAGCAGTCGTACCGCCGCGAAACGGTGTTTGGCCTCAATTTTAACACCCAGGGCGGCCTCATCGGGGGCCTCAACATGCGGGTGGCGCGGGTGCTCGACGAGCGCTGGCTGCGCTTCTGGAGCTTGGAGGGCGTGTCGTTTAAAAACCCGAAGGAAGAAGGCGTTACCAACCCCTACACCGGCGGCAGCTACAAGCGCTTCAAGGCCAACTACGCATTTGCGCTGCGACCGTCCATCGGCATTCAGCGCATTCTGTTTCGCAAGGCGGCCGATGCGGGCGTGCAGGTCAACGGCCTGCTCAGCGTAGGCCCTTCGCTGGCCCTGCTGATGCCCTACTACATCAGCTACGACTACACAGCGGCCCGCAACAACGCCTTCGGCCCCGCCGATGTGATTGTGGATGAGGCCTATGACCCCATCGCGCACCCCGAGCACGCCAATGAGCTGTTTATCTACGACCGGGCACCACTCTTCAGCGGCATCAGCCAGCTCAAGGTGGTGCCGGGCGTGCACCTGCGCGGCGGCCTCAGCTTTGAGTACGGCCGCTACCGCGACGCGGTGGCCGGCGCCGAGGTCGGTTTCCTGGTCGAGGCCTACACCAAGCGCTTGCTCATGCTCAACCCGCCGCCCCCCGCCGACGCCAATAGCCTGAACCGACAGTTCTTCCCGTCGGTTTACCTTACGCTGTACATCGGCCACCGGGGCTAATGCCAATTAGCAGGTAGCAAGGAGCAATGAACTATTGCCCACACGCGCAGCGCTGCCAAAAGCGCCGCCGCTCGTTTCGTGCCGATATTTGCTAGAGAATTGTTAATTGATGATTGCTAATTGTTAATTGAAAAAGATGGATACCCTGCTGCTGACCCTACCCATTATCCAGGCCGAGCCGATTGCGCCCGCCGCGCCGGCCCGCCCCCGCAAGCCCGACTGGCTGCGCGTGAAGCTGCCCATCGGCCCCGACTACGCCGCCGTGCGCAAGCTGGTAGACGAGCACAAGCTGCATACCATCTGCGAATCAGGCAATTGCCCCAACATGGGCGAGTGCTGGGGCGCGGGCACGGCCACGTTCATGATTTTGGGTAATGTTTGCACGCGCTCGTGCTCGTTTTGCGCCGTGGCCACCGGCCGCCCCAATGAGCTCGACCTCGACGAGCCCCGCCGCGTGGCCGAGGCCATCAGCCTCATGAAGGTGAAGCACGCCGTGCTCACCTCCGTGAACCGCGATGAGCTGAAGGACCGTGGCGCCAGCGTGTGGCGCGATACGGTAGTGTTCACCAAGCAGCTTAGCCCCGAAACCACCATCGAAACGCTCATCCCCGACGTGAAAGCCAACTGGGACGCGCTGGATGTGATGATTTCGGGCGGCCAGGAGGTGATTTCGCACAACATGGAAACGGTGGGCAGCCTCTACCGCCTCGTGCGCCCCCAGGCCAAGTACGACCGCAGCCTGGAGCAAATCCGGCGCACCAAGCTCCAAGGGCACCGTACCAAGTCGGGCATTATGCTGGGCCTGGGCGAAAAGCAGGACGAAGTACACCAGGCCATGGACGACCTCGTGGCCAACGGCCTCGATATCCTTACGCTGGGCCAGTACCTCCAGCCCACCAAGCGCCACCTCGAAGTAGCCGAGTTTATCCACCCCGAAGT
>Ga0265798_10006259_pt1 | contig 15682 bp, 11 predicted proteins | sample P3T30metagenome_FD_192430 | JGI IMG/M metagenome (GOLD analysis project Ga0265798, IMG submission 192430) | Plant litter microbial communities from East Loma Ridge, Irvine, California - P3 T30 | ecosystem: Environmental > Terrestrial > Plant litter > Unclassified | place: USA: California... | reverse complement strand
GCCAAGGCCCGCTCACGCGGTGCCAAGGTTGCCTTTGACAACAACTACCGGCCCCGGTTGTGGGCCAGTGTCGAGCAGGCACGTGAGGCTTATCTTGCCTGCCTGCCGTATGTGGACCTGGCATTGCTGACCGAAGACGACGAGCAGGCGCTGTACGGATATACCGACACCGACCAGTTGCTGACGGCCTATCGGCAGCGCGGGATTGATGAAATCGTCATCAAGCGGGGCGCACAGAGCTGCATCGTGGAAACCGACGGCAAGCGTTTCGAGATTCCCACGCAAAAGGTAGAGCGGGTAGTCGACACCACGGCCGCCGGGGATTCGTTCAGCGCTGCGTATCTGGCGGCCCGACTCAAGGGTGAACACCCACAGCAGGCGGCTGAAGCCGGGCATCGGCTGGCGGGTATCGTCATTCAGCATCCGGGTGCACTGGTGCCGAAATCCGTCATGCCGCAGTAATGGCATCTACCGCATTACATGCAGTTGATCGGCTAACGCACTGAGTGCAAAGCATTTCGCTGGAACCTGAGCGCGAATCCAGCCACCATAGGCGTCCTTTTTGCCCACGAGCCCATGACCGGAGTCTGCGTGCCCGACGACCTGCCTTCTGCGCTTCCCCATGACCTGGATGTCGATCTCAACCCTCCCGAGCAGTTGCCGTTCCTCAAGCGGCTGCTGGCACGGCTGCTCGGCCGCAGCCTGACCGGGCTGGGGTCGCAGCACATGCCGTCGTGGTTTCAGGGGCATGCCGATGGTTACCTGAACGGGCACATCGAAGGCGTCAGGGAAGGTTACGCCGACGGTTACATGGACGGTCAGCAGGAAGGCCGTCAGGTGCTGGTGATCAGCGACACGCGCCCGGCAAAGCACCGCGGCCCCAAGGTGGACGATCACCTGTTCGACGACTGGCGGCTGGCGCTCACGCCTGAACTGAAAAAACGCATCAAGAGTGATGTCGCCGAAAAACTCCCCGCGCATGCCCAGCCGAGTGCGGCACAGTGGAAAATGATCTTCAGCGACACGCCGTCAACCTATGTGATTGCCGGTGCAGGCGCAGGTAAATCCACGTCGCTGGTGCTGCGCATCCTGTTGCTTCATCACTACCTGGGCTACGAGCTGGATGCGATGACCGTGGTGACCTTCACCCGCGAGTCACGCAAGGACTTCATCAACAAGCTGATCGACGTCATGGCCCTGTGGGGGCATGCGTTGAGCCAGAAACAGGCGCGCGATGTGGTGCGTACCTTCCACTCACGCATTCTGCCGCTGGTACGCAGCCTGCCTGGCTTCGAACAGTTGCGAGCCTTCGAGACGCTCGACAGCCAGACGTCCACTCAGGAAGACGCCGACAGCAATCCGTTCGATCTGCGCATCAACGATGCCCAGCGCCATCAGATGAACCTCTGTTATCGCGACCTCTATGCCAGCAATGAGCGTTTCCGGGAGGTGATGGCGCCGTTGTATCGCCACGCCCTGCAGCTCAAGGAGCTGGACCGCGACCATCCCGATGTGCAGAAACGGGTGGCGGTGACGGAGCTGTCCTCGAAACGGGACGAGGAGTGGTGCGATACCGTCGAGGACCTGTGGATACGCGCCAAGGCCTGGCCTATAAAAGGCATTGAGCCCATGCGGCAAGCCGTTGAAATCAATGGTTTTCCGTTCCATTTTCACGGCTACATTGCCGAGCTGGATGCATGGGTCGTGCTGGGGCTGGACTCGAGTGAGGACCAGCAGCTCAAGCGACCCGGGGCGAAATTGCCGGTCTGGGCCGAGGGCGTCATCAAGCGCACCCTGTTTCAAGCTTTCTGCAATAAGCCATTGATATGGATGGATAATTACGATTCGGCGAACAAGGTCATGCAGTCGCTTGCCGGGTCCGCCGTTGCCGGTCCCGGTTTCGACTATCGGGTCAAGGGCGAACTCAGCGCCGGGCCTTTGCTGGACTGTTTTGTGACGGCCGCAAGCTTCATCGAGAACCTGGGCCTGGACGTGCCGAGTGCCGTTGCCGAGATGAGCTTTGCCAGCGACGACCCGGACCGGTTTTTCTTCGAAGCCCTCAGCCTGTTCTGGAAAGCCTTCGAGCAGCACCTCCTGGCCCAGTCTCCACCGGTCATGACGTACAACCGGATGTTCGCGCTGTTCGGGGAAACCTCGCCGGAGAACCTCAGGCATGTCAGTGACCCTGTACTGCGTCCTCTGTCGCACCTGATGATCGATGAGTTTCAGGACGTCTCGCCGCAGATCGTTTCGTGGATTCGCACCTGTCTGCGCGAAATCCGCCGACGTGGACCGGCGATGCACGTCGGGCGTATTGCCCAGCATTCGTCACTGCTCTGCGTGGGCGATGACTGGCAGTCGATCTACGGCTGGCGCGGGAGTTCGCCAAAGTACTTCATGGAGTTCGCCAAGGAGTTCCCGTCGCCGGCGACCACCAAAGTCATGCTCAGCGAAAACTATCGCAGCCATCAGCACATCATCGATGCGGCCGAGCATATCGTTCGGGCGGCGCCAGCGATTCCCGGCAAGAAAGCCCGGGCCAGCGGTGCGCCTCAGGAGCTGCTGCCAGTCAGCGTGCGTGATCGGGATGAGGACGAGCTTGCCGAGCGGGTCGCCGAGCATTACAACGACGGCGACTCGATCCTGCTGCTGTACCGCAAGGGCAGCGAAAAGGCCCGTTTCTCACAGCGGCTTCAGGCGCTGATCGACACTGACACCCTGCTCGGCGCACAGAACCGGCGCATCAGGACGCTGACGTACCACAGCTCCAAAGGGTTGCAGGCCGATGCTGTGTTTCTGCTTGGCGATTGCCAGCACCTGACCGTTTCGCCCTACAAGAATCAGGTCTATCGTCTGGCGGGTCTTGGCGATGCCAATGACCTGCAGCCGTTCGATTCGGCACAGAAGGATGAAGTGTTGCGCCTGGCCTATGTCGCCATTACGCGTGCAGCCCGGCATTGCTATTGGTATGTCGAAGAGAGTGCCAGCGGCGCGGACGGCGTTCAGATGCCCAAGGCATCGGACAGGGTCGTAGGTGACAAGCCCTTCTTCGAAGACGTGCGCCAGAAGTCACTGACAGGCAGTCAGTGACGCGCTGTTTGCACCGGGATTGATATCAGGAAAAGCCGACCAGTTGAGTGTGGGCACCGAACAGTTCAAGTTCGGTCTCGATGGCCTCGATGATTCGTTCCACATCCGCAGCGTTCATGACCGTGGCGCAGGGCAGTCCGGCGATGGCCAGTACCGTCTCGCCACTCGCTCGGTCGAACAGTCGGGCGATCATGCTGCTGGGCGCGTCCATGCTGGCTTCAAAGCCTACCGGATGAAAATGCCAGCGCATGAGTTGGCATGCATTGGGGAACGTTACCTTGTTCATGGCTATATTCATGACGATGGCCCACCTGATTCAATCGAGCACTTCCGGGCTCCATAGGGTAGGGAGACCCACCGAGACTCAACCTGCAAAAGCCCGAGAGAGCGGGTAAGAACTACCGAGGTAATTCCTGGCCGCATCATGCTGCTTTCCTACGGTGTTATCAGAGCGGTCTGACCAGCACTAAAAATAGCACCCGACAACAGGGTCATGGAAAAATTTTTTATGACGCAGCAAGTTTTTTTCAATTATTTGATGCGCATCAATATCGAGTATTCGTGAAGGGCGTTCTGTGCAGGTCTTGTGGCCTTGTCATGCACTAGGGCAAGCTGTCGCCATTGACCTGAGGAAAAACAATAATGTTTAGAAAAGCCCTTGCTGCGCTGATGTTGCTGGCCTCCACCAGCCATGCGGCGGAGACGGTCAATATCTACAACTGGACCGACTACATCGCGCCGGACACGTTGAAGAATTTCGAGTCCGCGACGGGTTTCAAGGCCGTGTACGAGACCTATGAAACCAATGAAGAGCTGAACGCGAAGCTGATGGCCGGGCATTCGGGCTATGACGTGGTTTTTCCGTCCGTTCACTTCATGGGCAGGCAGATAGAAAAGGGCCTGCTCACCCCGCTCGACAAGCGTCAGTTGCCGAACTGGAAAAACCTCAATCCGGTATTGCTCAAGGCGCTGGAAAGCAGTGATCCAGGCAACCAGCACGGCTTTCCGTATCTATGGGGCAGTACCGGTATCGGCTACAACGTGGCTCAGGTGAAAGCGGTACTTGGAAAAGACGTGCCGCTGGACTCGTGGGACCTGATTCTGAAACCGGAAAACATGAAGAAACTTGCCCAGTGTGGCGTTGCCATCCTGGACAGCGCGCCAGCCATGTTGCCCATTACCCTGAATTATCTGGGACTTGAACCGCACAGTGAGAACCCTGCCGACTACAGCAAGGCGCAGACTGTGTTGAACAGCGTGCGCCCGTACATTCGTGATTTCAGTTCGTCGCAGTACATCGCGGATCTGGCAGACGGCAAAATCTGTGTCGCCGTGGGCTACTCGGGGGACATCTCCCAGGCTCAGGAGAAGGCAGAGCAGGCGGGCAACAAGGTCACCGTCCACTACATGGTTCCCAAAGAAGGCGCGCCGATGTGGTTCGACATGGTCGCCATACCGGCCGATGCTCCCGACCCGAAAGCCGCCTATGCGTTTCTTAATTACCTGCTGCGCCCAGAAGTCATTGCCAGAATTACCAATGTCGTGCACTACGCCAATGGCAACGAAAAAGCCGACGCCTTGATCAGCCCTGCGTTGTGGACCGATACCGATATCTATCCTGACGCGGAAACGCTCGGGCGGATGTTTGCCATGAGCCCGCTGCCGACCAAAATCGATGCGTTGCGGGTCGGTATCTGGAATGACATCAAGGCTGGCAAGTAGTACCTCGCGAGCACGCTCAAATCAGATGGGCCTGCTGCAATTCGGTCAGGGCCTGGGCCTTCAGGCTGGCCAGCCGCGCGTCACGTCGATCCCTTGGCGTGTTCAGGTCCACCGTCAGTTCGTGCACGATTCTGCCGGGGCGGCTGCCCATGACCAGCACCCGGTCACTCAGGTACAGCGCTTCATCCACGTCGTGGGTCACCAGCAGCAGGGTGATGGCGTGGCGGCTGGCCAGTTGCAGCAACAGGTCCTGAAGCTTCATGCGGGTAAACGCATCCACGGCACTGAACGGTTCGTCCAGCAGCAGAACGGCCGGATGGGAGTACAGGCCGCGGGCGATCGCCACGCGTTGCGCCATGCCACCGGACAGCGCCTTGGGCAGGGCCTCGGCAAATCCGGTCAGTCCCACTTCATCGATCAGTTGCCGGACCCAGACACGGTCGTAATGCCCGTCATCACTGAAGCCGATGTTCTGCTCGACGCTCAGCCATGGCATCAGCCGCGGCTCCTGAAAAACAAACGCCACTTCACCCAGCAGCCTGTTTACCTTGCCCTGAAAGTCGCGCTCAAGGCCGGCGGCGATTCTCAGCAGGGTGCTTTTGCCACAACCGCTTGGACCAAGCAGACTGACGATTTCACCCGCTTGCAACGACAGATCGATGTCCCGCAGGACAGTGCTCTCGGCAAAGGCCTTGTGTGTAACGCGAATTTCCATCAATGCAGCAGCCATTGATCAACCCTCCTGGCTCTGGCCGTTGAATGCGTCGCGCCAGCTCAGACAACGTCTTTCCAGCCTCGCCAGTAAGCCGTCACTCAACTTGCCCAGGCTTGCCAATACGACAATGGCGGCCAGAACGATGTCGGGGCGCGAGGTTTCGCGGCCGTCGCTGAGCAGGTGCCCCAGGCCTTTTGTGGCGGCGATGAGTTCGGCCGCGACCAGAAACATCCACGCCAGGCTCATGCCGCTGCGCAGTCCGGTGAACAGGCCGGGCAGGGCGGCTGGCAGAAGAATCCGCCGTGTCAGGCGATAACGGCTAAAACCATACATCTGCCCGACCTCCACCAGTTTGCGATCAATGCCGCGAATGGCTGCCACGCCATTGAGGTAGACCGGAAAAAACGCGCCGATGGCAATCAGCACGATCTTGGAAGTTTCTCCGATACCCAGCCACAAGAGCAGCAATGGCACCCACGCCAGGCTCGGGATCGAGCGCAGTCCGGCAAACGTGGGTTCCAGATAGGCCTCGGCTTCACGGCTCAGGCCCACCCAGGCAGCGAACAACAGCGCCAGGCTAGCACCGATGGCAAAACCACTGAGTACACGCAGCAGGCTGGCACCGATGTGCTTCCACAACGAGCCCTCGGCCAGATCACCCAGGGTCATCACGATCTCGCTGGGCGCAGGCATCTGGTAGGAAGGCAGCCAGCCGATCCTCACGACCAGCTCGAGAAACACGATAATCAGGGCAGGTAATACCAACCCTTTACCTAGTGTTTTATGTTTTCCCCATACTCCGCGTTTTGGCTCGGTGAACAGGGCAGGCTGCGCACCCGGCAGCGTTTTTTCTGCACGATTCATTGGTGAGCGATCACGGAAGCCGAAAAGTCAGGCGTGATCAACTGCTCGACGACCTGCTCGACGTTCACGCCTTTGCGCACCAGCTCTTCGGAGACCAGAATCGGCGCTGCGGCCTTGGAGGACTCAACATCCTTTGCGCTCAGTTGCGGCGCACTCAGGTCAGTCCGTGACAATTGCAGGCGGGCCACTTCCAGTGGCAGGCCAGACTCCTGGGCCAGCAATCTGGCCAGTTCATCCGGGTTCTTGACTGCCCAGTCCCGCGCTTTCTCATAAGCCGTCAGGACCGTTTTTATCGCCTCAGGGTGCTCTTTGGCGTACGTCTCGGTGACACTCAGCACGCCATAACTGTTGAAATCCTTGTTGCGATACAGCAGCCGCGATCCTGCCTGAATCTGGCTGGCGGCCATGTGCGGATCAAGACCTGCCCAGGCGTCCACGTCGCCTTTCTCCAGAGCGATACGGCCATCCGGGTGTTGCAGGTGCAGCAGTTCCACGTCGTCTTTCTTCAGGCCGGCCTGTTGCAACGCGCGCAGGGTGAACAGGTACGGGTCGGTGCCTTTGGTGGCAGCGATCTTCTTGCCTTTGAGGTCTGCCACTGTTTGCAGAGGCGAATCCTTGCGCACCACGAACGCCGTCCATTCCGCTCGGCTGTAGACATACACCGACTTGATAGGGCTGCCATTGGCACGAGCCAGCACTGCCGACAGACTGGCCGAAGAGGCGAAGTCGACACTGCCGCTGTTGAGGTATTCCAGTGAACGGTTGCTGCCCTGGCTCAGGACCCAGGTCACCTTCGATTGCGGCAATGCCTGCTCCAGCCAGCCGAAATGTTTGAGCGCAAGGCTCACGGGTGAGTAGTAGGCATAATCCAGATGGATTTCCGCAGGCATTGTTTCAGCCGCCTGGGCCATCGGCTGCAGCACAAAGGCCAGCGCGAGACTGGTCAGCAACCCCTTGGCGAGCACATGGGGAGTCTTCAGGCGAAACGCAGAACGAAGTGATGGCATGGGTAGGTGTCCGGATCAGGAAGAGGGGCGTCGCCGAGTCTGTTATTTCCAATTCAGCAGTTGGATACGTATCAGGTGCTTAAAAGGGAATATGCAGCCTCTGTGCCAGATGCAATCCGGGGTGATGCAGCGTGGTTTGTCGCGATCCTGGCTGCTGGTAGTGTTGCCTGAAGCACAGGATTGTTCGCAGACTGTTGCTCCACCAACAGTCGAAACCGGATGCGCAGGACCTGCCTTGTTTGGGTTTTTTGTAGAAAAATCAGGCTTTTTTCAGCCTCAAGTGCAACAGAAAGGGATTTTCGGACTCCTATCGTCCGTATTCTTCATTCCGCAACATTGCAGTACTAGTCTTTATCCGTGATCAAGGGACACGTATTCGACTGATCCGCAGGGACAGAAAAAGGGTGGCGAACCCGCTATGGCAAGCGCCTTCGCATCAGCAACACGCTGAATTTTCCCTTAACCGCGTACCGGACTCAGACAATAATGAATATTCCCAAACTCTCATTGAGCAGCCGACTTCAGCGGCGTATTGCCTGGATTACCCTTCCTTCCGTACTGATGGTTTCAGCCGTGCTGCTGTTTTCCATGGGCAAAGGCGTGTATGCCGACCCGAAAAACGGCACTCAGACTCTGGTTTTCCTGCGTCATGCCGAAAAGCCCTCCATGGGCCTTGGGCAGTTGAATTGTCAGGGTCTCAATCGCGCCATCGAACTGTCCGAACTGCTGCCGAAGGAATTCGGCAAGGCCGACTTCATCTTTGCCGCCAATCCAAGCAGGCACGTGGAAGAGGGTGATGGCGACCTTTCCTACAGTTACGTTCGCCCCCTGATGACCGTTGGCCCGAGTGCAATCAAGCTGGGCCTGCCGATCAACATCGACTTCGGTGCCAACGACACCAGCGATCTGGCTGACGAGTTGATGCACGACAAGTACCACAACGCAATCATCTACACCGCCTGGTCACATGGCTATCTGCCGGAACTGATCAACAAGGTGGCCAAGGAAGCGTCCGGCAAGGACGTCAAGCTGGTCAACGATTGGGAAGGCGATGATTTCGACTCAGTGGTCGTCGTGACCCTGAAGTGGGTCGACGGCAAGGCCACGCTGGAATACAAGAACCACAAACAGGGCCTGAACAACGGAACCGAAGCGTGTCCGCAATCGACGTGAGTACGTCGCCGAGAAGTTGCTGAGTACATAGGATCATTGTGGGAGGCGGCTTGCCGGCGATGAACGATGACGCGATTTTCCTGAAGCACCGCGTCGAATGCATCGCCGGCAAGCCGCCTCCCACAGTCCGGCGTTTGCTGCGCGACAGCGCTACGTCGAAGACATGGTGATGTCTCCCACATAGCGTGTTTCTTCAGTCAGGCTGTTGATGGTTGATCAGGCCTGCATGATCAGCCGTTTACAAACTTCATCGACTCCGCCCCATAACGCTCACCCGCCACGGCACCCTCGGCCGGAAAAATCGCATCCAGCTGTGCCAGTTCGTCTTTGCTCAACTCTACCGAAGCCGCCGCCACGTTGCTTTCCAGGTACTTGCGCTGTTTGGTACCGGGAATCGGAATGATGTCGTCGCCTTGAGCCAGAACCCAGGCCAGGGCCAATTGTGAGGCGCTGATGCCCTTGGCTGCCGCGATGGCTTTGACCTTTTCCACCAGTTGCAGATTGCGGTTGAAATTCTCACCCTGAAAGCGCGGGCTGAAGCGACGGTAGTCGTCTGGCGCAAAGTCTTCGGGGGTGCGCAGTTCGCCGGTCAGAAACCCTCGCCCCAGCGGGCTGTAGGCGACAAACGCGATGCCCAGGCGACGGCAGGTGGCTAGCACATCGTCCTGCTCCGGATCGCGCGACCACAGCGAGTACTCGCTTTGCACCGCCGCCAGTGGATGCACCCTGTGGGCGCGGTCGATGGTCTCTGCGCTGGCTTCGCAAATACCGATGTGGCGCACCTTGCCAGCCTTCACCAGCTCGGCCATGGCGCCAATGGTTTCCTCGATCGGCACATTCGGGTCGACGCGGTGCTGGTAATACAGGTCCAGATAGTCAGTGTTCAAGCGCTTGAGGCTGCCATCGATGGCCTGGCGCACATACTCGGGACGGCCATCGACACCGCGGGCATGGGGATCATCGCTGCGCACGATACCGAATTTGCTGGCCAGATAAAGACTGTCGCGCTTGCCCTGCAAGGCACGACCCAGAAGGGCTTCATTGGTGTGCGGGCCGTACATGTCGGCAGTGTCGAAAAAGCTGACGCCCAGTTCCAGAGCGCGATGCAGTGTCGCGATGGACTCCTGTTCGTCGATGCCCGTGGTGTAGAAGTCCGACATGCCCATGCAGCCCAGTCCGATTGCAGATACCTGCGGGCCATGCTGGCCGAGTTGACGTGTGATCACGATGCTTTCTCCCTGGAATGAAAAGACAGATCAAGTGTGTACTCTTCGCATTGCGCAATAAACCGGCTGTTTTTGATTTAACTGTTCAGATTATCTAAATAATGCAAGAACGTTATCGTCTGCAAGCATGGCAATGATCATCGGAAGGCACTGCTGATCCGACAAAACGCACTAGCCAGAAAAAACGCAAAAGAGTACAAATGTACTCCATGAGCACATTATCTCCCCGTCGCAGCGCCATCCTTACCTTCATCCGCGATCGCATCGCGCAGCAAGGGCAATCGCCGAGCCTGGCGGAAATCTCCGAAGCGTTCGGCTTTGCTTCACGCAGCGTGGCACGCAAACACATTGTGGCCCTCACCGAAGCGGGGCTGATCGAAGTCGTGCCGCATCAGGCGCGCGGCATTCGTCTGGTGCAGAACGAATCCCGCCCCGAGCTGCTGGAAATCCCTGTGTTGGGCCGGGTCGCTGCCGGTGCGCCCATCGGGCCGGACCTCGATATACACGCCACGCTGCATCTGGATCGCAGCACTTTTACCCGCGTGCCGGATTACCTGCTGCGCGTACAGGGCGATTCCATGATCGAAGACGGCATTCTCGATGGCGATCTGGTCGGCGTGCACCGCAACCCGCAGGCCAGCGACGGCCAGATCGTTGTCGCCCGGCTGGACGGCGAAGTCACTATCAAGCGCCTGCGGCACAGTGCTGACGGGCTGCAGTTGCTGCCTCGCAATCCCGCTTACAAGCCCATCATTGTCACGCCGGATCAGGACTTCGCCATCGAAGGCGTGTTCTGCGGTCTGGTCCGGCGCGAATGATGGGCGCTGTCGTCAGCCTGGACAGCCTGCTGGACGAGCGCAGGGTCTGGAAAGGGCGTCAGCAGTCTGCGCCGCAGGTCAGCCCGCAGCCCAGCGGCCATGCCTTGCTCGACAGCGTCCTGCCCACAGGCGGCTGGCCGCCATCGGCGCTGACTGAAATCCTGATTCCGGCCAATGGCAGTGGTGAGTTGCGTCTGCTGTGGCCCAGCCTGGCGAGACTGTCCGGCATAGGCGAACGCATCGTGCTGGTCGCGCCGCCTTACCTGCCTTATCCGCAGGCCTGGCTGGCGGCTGGAGTCGACTTGCGGCAAATGACCCTGATCGAGGCCAGCGCCAAGGATGCCTTGTGGGCCGCCGAACAATGTTTGCGTTCCGGCAGTTGTGGCGCCGTGGTGTGCTGGCCAGGCATGGTCGATGACCGTGCGTTGCGTCGCCTGCAAGTGGCTGCCGAAACCGGACAGACCCTGGCCTTCGTCTGTCGGCCTCAACTGGCCGCTGCCAACCCGTCGCCCGCTGCGCTGCGCATTGCTGTCGATACCCGTCCCGCACAACTGCGGGTGCTCAAATGCCGTGGCGGGCTTGCTCCCGCCTTGCCGATACCTTTCCCGACCGACGCTTGAGGTTCTTATGCTGTGGGCCTGTGTCTTGCTGCCGCAACTGGCACTCGACGGCGTCATGCGCCGCCATACCGATCCGGATGAACCGCTGGCCCTGATCAGCGGCAGTGCGCAACGTCGGGTGTTGCAGGCCGTCAATCCGGCCGCTCGAGCCTTGGGCCTGCGACCCGGTCAATCGCTCAGTGCGGCGCAGGCGCTGGTGTCAGGCTTCACCATGGTCCCGCATGATCCGACTGAAACCGAGCGTTTGCAGCAACTGCTGGCCGCCTGGGCCTATGGTTTCAGCTCCAATGTCAGCCTCAGATATCCACGCGTGCTGCTGATGGAAATCGAGTCCAGCCTGAAGCTGTTCGGGCCGTGGCCGGTGTTCGAGGCGAGGTTGCGTGAAGAGCTGACCGGGCTCGGCTTTCGTCATCGCATCGTCGTGGCACCCAACCCGATTGCGGCGCGCATGCTGGCCAACATGCACGACGGGCTGAGTATCGATTGCCCGCATGACCTGCGGCGCACCCTGGGACAGATGCCGGTGGACCGCATCGGTCTCGCTCGCGAAGTGGCAACCGCCTTGGCCCGCATGGGACTGCGCAATGTCCGGCAGGTACTGGCCCTGCCGCGTGACACTCTGGCGCGACGCTTTCCTGCCAGCGTGTTGCAGCACTTCGACACCCTGCTGGGCGAGCGGCCGGTGGCGCTGGAGTGCTACATGCCACCGGACTTTTTCGACCTGCGCATCGAATTGAATTTCGACGTCGAATCGCATCAGGCGCTTCTGTTCCCGCTCAAGCGCCTGATTGCCGATCTGGCCATGTTCCTGACTGGTCGCGACAGCGGCGTGCAGCGTTTTGCCCTGCACCTGGAGCATGTCGATGGACCTGACACCGTCGTGCAGGTCGGTCTGCTCAGCGCCGAACGGGATGCCTCGATGCTGTTCGAGCTGGCCCGCGGCAGGCTGGAGCAGGTGCTGGCGGCTTCTCCGGTGCGGGCGGTGCGCTTGCTGGCGCAGGATTTGCCGGATTTCGTCCCGACGCACCGAACCCTGTTCGATGAGCGCGAACAACAGACGCTGCCCTGGGAGCAATTGCGCGAGCGCCTGCGGGCACGGCTGGGCGACGAGTCGGTCAACGGCCTGCGAGCGCTTGCCGATCATCGTCCCGAGTGCGCCTGGCGGCTTGTGGCTGAAAGCAAGGTCATTGCGCAGGTCCACGGTCATCCGCGTCCGGGCTGGTTGCTGCACCAACCACAGCCATTGCCTGCACACACCACCCGCATCGTGGCCGGGCCTGAGCGCATCGAGTCAGGCTGGTGGGACGGTGGTGATGTGCGACGCGATTATTACCTGGTGGAAACCCTCAGCGGCCAACTCGCCTGGGCCTACCGCACGGTGGGCGAAACCGGCGAACTGCTGCTGCACGGCTGGTTCGCGTGAACATGGATTACGCCGAGCTGCACTGCCTGTCGAACTTCAGCTTCCAGCGTGGCGCTTCAAGCGCTCAGGAACTGTTTCAAAGGGCAAAACGGCATGGTTATACGGCGCTGGCGATCACCGACGAATGCACGCTGGCCGGGATCGTACGGGCATGGCAGGCCTCGAAAGACAGTGGTCTGCCACTGATCATCGGCAGCGAGATGCAGATCGAAAACGGGCCGAAGATCGTCCTGCTGGTGGAAGACCTCGGCGGCTATCAAACGCTGTGCCGGATCATCACCCTGGCCCGGCGTCGCGCCAAAAAGGGCGAGTACCGGCTGTTGCCCGATGACTTCGAGATAGCGCCCAACGGTTTGCTGGCGGTCTGGCTGCCAGAGATCGAGAACGATACGCAAGCCTGTCTGGCTCAGGGCAACTGGTTGCGCGAACGGTTTGCCGAACGCCTGTGGCTCGGCGTCGAGCTGCATCGAGGACCGGATGACGAACAACGTCTTGCAGATCTGCTGGCATTGGCGCAGTCCCTGAGCATTCCGGCGGTTGCCAGCGGCGACGTTCACATGCACGCCCGAGGACGACGTGCGTTGCAGGACACCATGACTGCGATCCGTCACCACACGACGGTGGCCGAGGCCGGGCATCTGCTGTTTGCCAACGGCGAGCGTCATTTGCGTACACCGGATGCGCTCGCTGAGCTGTACCCCGACTGGCTGTTGGCCGAATCGGTACGCATTGCCCGCCGCTGTACGTTTGATCTTGACGACTTGAAGTACGAATACCCCCATGAGCTGGTACCCAAGGGCCAGACGCCGTCGTCCTGGTTGCGCGAACTGACCGAACGGGGCGTGCGCAAACGCTGGCCAGACGGCCTGCGCCCGACAACCCGTGAGCAGGTCGAGAAGGAGCTGGCCCTGATTGCGGAAATGAAGTTCGACAGCTATTTCCTGACGGTCCATGACATCGTCGAATTTGCTCGCAGCCAGCACATTCTTTGCCAAGGGCGAGGTTCGGCGGCCAACTCGGTGGTGTGTTATGCGCTGGGGATTACCGAGCTGAATCCGGAGAAGAGCAACCTGCTGTTTGAGCGCTTCATCTCCAGGGAACGCAACGAACCGCCTGACATTGATGTGGATTTCGAGCATGACCGCCGCGAAGAGGTCATTCAGTACGTGTTCCGGCGCTATGGTCGGGGCAGGGCAGCGCTCACCGCCGTGGCCAGCACGTATCACGGTTCCGGCGCGATGCGTGACGTGGCGCGGGTGCTGGGCTTGCCGCCGGATCAGATCAACGCACTGGCTGATGCCTTCAGCCGCTGGAGCGATACGCTGCCATCCCCCGAGCGGCTGCGCGAATACGGCCTGGACCCTGAAGCGCCGATGCTCAAACGCGTGCTGGCCCTGAGTGACGAACTGATCGGCTTCCCCCGACATCTTTCGCAGCATCCGGGCGGATTCGTGATTTCCGAGCATCCGTTGGACACTCTGGTGCCGGTCGAGAACGCAGCCATGGCCGAGCGCACCATCATTCAGTGGGACAAGGACGATCTGGATCTGGTCGGCTTGCTGAAGGTCGATATTCTGGCCTTGGGCATGCTCAGTGCGTTGCGCAGAACCTTCGATCTGGTGCATCTGCATCGCGGCAAACAATGGACGCTTGCCAGCGTGCCATCGGATGACCGTCCGACCTATGAGATGATCAGCCGCGCCGACACCATCGGCGTGTTCCAGATCGAGTCGCGCGCGCAGATGGCCATGCTGCCGCGCCTGAGGCCCGAGAAGTTCTACGATCTGGTGATTGAGGTGGCCATTGTCAGGCCGGGGCCGATTCAGGGCGACATGGTTCATCCGTACCTGCGCAGACGTAACGGTGAAGAAGCCATCACCTATCCGCCCGCGCTTGAAAAAGTATTCGAGCGTACCCTCGGCGTGCCGCTGTTTCAGGAGCAGGTCATGAAAGTGGCGATCATCGCCGCCGATTACACGCCCGGCGAGGCCGATCAGCTGCGTCGTTCGATGGCTGCCTGGAAGCGTCATGGCGGGCTTGAGCCGCATCGCGAGCGTCTGACCAAGGGCATGCTCAAGAACGGCTACGAGCAGGACTTCGCCGATCGCATCTTCGAGCAGATCAAGGGCTTCGGCAGTTACGGTTTTCCCGAGTCCCACGCCGCCAGCTTCGCCTTGCTGACCTATGCCAGTTGCTGGCTCAAGTGCCATGAACCGGCCGCCTTCACCTGTGCGCTGATCAACAGTTGGCCCATGGGGTTCTACAGCCCGGACCAACTGTTGCAGGACGCACGTCGCCATCACATCGAAATCCGTCCGGTGGACGTGCGTTACAGCGACTGGGATTGCTCGCTGGAGCCCATCGAACACCCTGACTACACACGCAATCTGGCGATCCGTCTGGGCATGCGCATGGTGCGCGGCTTTCGGGAAGACGATGCGCTGCGTATCGAACGCGCCAGAGCGACACACGCGTTTTCGGATGCCACTGACCTGACGATTCGCGCCGGGCTGGACAACCGTGCTGCCGAGGCGCTGGCCGATTCCGGTGCGTTGCGCGGCCTGATCGGTCACCGGCATCGCGCCCGCTGGGAAGTGGCTGGCGTGGAAGCACAGCGGCCGCTGTTCGATGATCTGCCCAGCGAAGAGCATCAGGTCACGTTGCCGCTGCCGACCGTGGCCGAGGACCTGGTCGCCGACTACGCCACGCTGGGCACGACGCTGGGGCCACATCCGCTGGCCTTGTTACGCCGGCAACTGGCTGCCAAGCGCTTTCGCAGCTCGCGGGACCTGCTTACGCTGGAGAATGACCGGACCCTCAGTGTGGCCGGGCTGGTCATTGGCCGACAACGCCCTGGCACGGCTAGCGGCGTGACCTTCGTGACGCTGGAGGATGAATTCGGAATGGTCAACGTCGTGGTCTGGCGCGATCTGGCCGAGCGGCAGCGCAAGGTGTTGGTCGGTTCACAGCTGCTGCAAGTGTTCGGCCGTCTGGAGTCCAAGAGCGGCGTGCGGCATCTGATTG
>Ga0265798_10006258_pt1 | contig 15683 bp, 16 predicted proteins | sample P3T30metagenome_FD_192430 | JGI IMG/M metagenome (GOLD analysis project Ga0265798, IMG submission 192430) | Plant litter microbial communities from East Loma Ridge, Irvine, California - P3 T30 | ecosystem: Environmental > Terrestrial > Plant litter > Unclassified | place: USA: California... | reverse complement strand
CGCGATCTGGCTGACGACGCTGAGCACGATCACGAAGCTGACGTTGAAATGCAGCTGCCGGACGATAAAAACGGTGAAGAAGGGCGTTGCGAGATTGACGGCAAACTGCCAGCTGCCGACGAACACTAACAACCGCCGGAAGATTTCGTCGCGAAGCGGTTGCCGAAGGAGTTCGATCAACCGCACGTCGCCAACCGGGACCGGCATCATCGGTTCCGGCATCGCACTTACGACCCGGGCGCTCATCAGGCCCGTGATGCACCCGACCGCGAACATGCTCGCGAATACCAGATTTCGCGCGGGCGAACGCTCCTCTGTCATGTCCAGCGCCAACGCCGCAGCAAGCCCCAAAGCAAGACTGATCCCGGTCAACCAGATGGTGCGCCGGGCAAATATCTGCCCGAGCCGGTTTTCAGGTGCGAGATCATGCAGCCAAGAATTCCAGGCGCACGTGCCAATGGCCCCCAGTCCGCACAGGATCCACTGCGCCGCCAGCACCGTAAACAACGCGCTGGCCCCGGTGAAGAAGGCCGTTGCCGCCATGACGCCAAGCATGAGTCGCCCGGCAATACTGGTGAGAACCGATATGCGTTTCCGCGTACGCCGCCGTTCGACCAGCAGGATCGCCGGGAGCTGCAGCAGCTGGGCAAGGAACGGGGCGCTCGCGAGGATCCCGATCATGAGATTCGACGCGCCGAGATGGAGTGCGAAGGCGGTCAGGATCACGCCCGTCGTCAGCGCCGACGCCCCGCCGGAAAAGGCTGCCTCGACGACGAGCAGCGACAGGCCACGCTCCCGCTCCTGCTCGCTTACGTGCGGCTGCGGATCAAGCGTGATCATGCGCACCGCGTTCGCCCTTGGTTGGGCGCGATTCCGCGGGCGGGGTCGAAGCCGAATCGAGCGGGATTGAGCCCTTCCTTCGATGCGTGACGGCGCACGCGCGATGGCATCATGATATCGTGATCGCGACGAACACCGCCCCCGTCTTTTCCTTGGCGTCAGCAGTTTCGAATGCCGCGTTGATATCGTCCAACTCGAACCGGTGCGTGATCAGGCTCTTCGCGTCGAGTTTCCCCTTGGCGAGCAGGTCGAGCACCATCCCCTGTTCGGGATAGATGTCGCGATAGGCAAAGCTGGCGCTCATGATGATCTCGATCTCCGACATCTGGATGCGCTGCCATTCGAGCGAGATGGCGATCTCGCCCGCATCGAAGCCACCGACAACGACGACCTTGCCGCCGCGCCGGACGAGCCTGGTCGCGAGCGGGAGCGTTTCGGGCATCGACTGACCGCCTGCACATTCGAAGCAGGCATCGGCCCCGCGTCCGCCCGTGAACTCCATGACACGCGCAATGACATCCTCCCTCGCGCTGTCGACGACGCCGTCTGCCCCAAGCTTCCTTGCAAGGTCGAGCGAGCTTCCGACGCGGTCGACGATCAGCACGTCGGCACCGCTCATCTTGGCGAGTTGTAACTGCCCCAGCCCGATCGGGCCTGCACCGATGATCGCGATCTTCTGGTTGATCCCCACCTCGGCGCGATGATGCGCATGCAGGCACACCGAAAACGTGTCGATCAACGCCGCTTCCTCGAAACTGACGTGATCGGGGAGCTTGTCGAACTTCCGCTGCGGGCCGCAGACGAACTCACCGTAAGCGCGCGATACATATTGGGTGCGGACGTCGTACAGATGCTCGCAGATATTGTAGCGCTGTATCCTGCAATAGTCGCAGACCTCGTCGCCCATGACGGTTTCGATCACCACGCGATCACCGGGCTTCACATTGGTCACATCTTCACCGACCTCGACCACTTCGCCCGCCAGTTCATGCCCGACGATATGGCATTCGAGTTCGGGTTCGGCCTTATTCCAGTGGCGCAGGTCGGTGCCACAGATCCCCGCGACGCGGACCCGTGCAAGCACAAAGTCCCGGGTCGGGAGGATCGGGCGTTCGACTTCAGCGATCTCGAAGCGTCCGTCAGCGGTCTTCAATGCGGCCTTCATGGGGGGATCCTTCAGCTCGTCTTCTGCACGCGGGGTTCGATCCGAAGATTGACGATATCGGCACGTTCGGAGCGGGTCAGCGCAAAGACGATCGTCTCGGCGATCTCGTCGGCGTAGAGCATCTCGTGATCGGCGATCGCCTGATCCTTCTGGTCATCGCTGCACTCCTGCATCGGGGTCGAAACGGACCCGGGCTGGATCACGCTGACCTTGATGTTCTTTTCGGCGACCTCCTTGCGAAGTGTCTCTGCAAAGGCTTGGATGCCTGCCTTGGTCGCGGCATAGACGCTCTCGCCAGCCGCCTTGATCTCGGTGCTGATCGATCCGACGAACAGCAGGTGCCCGCCGCCCTGCGCATCCATCCGCAGGATCGCCCGGCGGGCGCTGGCGAGCGTGCCGATCAGGTTGGCTTCGACGACATAGCGCCAGGCGTCCTCCTCCATCTCATGGATCGGCTGCGCACCCAGCGCGGCGGAGGTGACGAGCATGTCGATCCCGCCCAGCGTCTCGTCCATATGCGTGAAGACCTGGTCGATCCCCTCCTTCGTTGCTGCGTCGGCGACGATGCCATCAACGCTACCGGGTCCGGCCCCCGCCTGTTCGAGCGCTTTGTCGAGGCTGTCCTGGTGACGGCCGAAGGTTAGTACGCGCGCGCCGTATCGAGCCAGGTAAGCGACCGTCGCCAAGCCGATGCCGGTGGTTCCGCCGGTGACGAGGATACGCTTGCCCGTCAGGTCAGTCTGGTTGGCCATTGTTATTCCCACGTCAGGATGAGCTGGCCGCTGGCCGATACATTGTGATCGACACGGTCTTTCGTCGCCGTGTGCGGACGGATGATGTCGCCGCCCGCCGTCGTGACGGTGATCCTGCCGAGTTTCCGCCGGTTCCGCCGGACGACGCTGAGGCCAGCGGTGCACGTCTCGCCGCCGTTGAGCGTTATCGTCAGTGCCCGGTCGCCGGTTCGCTCCATCGAGGCGACGAAATGATCGCAGAAGACGTCGAACGGCGCATGCTCGATCCGGTGTACGCTGCGCGTCGCGAAGATCAGCGCCGCGCCCGCGCCATAGACTTCCTGACCGACCTGCCCCGCCAACTGCCCGTTGGCGTAGAGATCCTCGAGCGGAAAGGAGAGCTTCCGATCGATATGGCCGTTGGTCTCGCGCTGTTTGGGCGAAAGCGCTTCCGGCGGCAGGGCGTCGGGATAAAAGAACCAGGCGCGATCCAGCGCATATCGGCAATATTCCGCTACCAACATGCGCGCCGCCGGCTCGAGATCCGGACCACTGTCTTCAAGATACCGCTGGAATGCGACGAAGGAATCAAAGCATTCGTAGATCGCCATGTACGGCGCGTCCTGAAGACAGGTCACCCCGAGGAAGGTCTTGTAGTGCGCGGCATGGCCGATCTCGCTCTCCCAGATGACGCAATTGTGGAAGAAGCTGGCGAGATAGACGTAGCTTTGCTCGAGATAGACCGCGCGGTTGGTGATCCGCCACAAGCGCATGCACGCCGCAGCCCCCCAAGCGGTCAGGTTCGCCTGATAGTTGACGTTGAACCGCAAGCCGATCGCCGCTTCGATCGCGGCTGTCGCCTCGTCGAGATAGGCCTTGTCGTCGGTCAGTTCGAAGGCCTGCAACATGACCCACGCATAGATCCCGCCGACATCGGTCTGGCCACGACCATCGGCGTCGGCAACGTCGGTGATGACGCTGAAGTCGGTGACCTTGTACTGTACGGGCCATTTGTACTCGAAATGACGCGCGGCCTTGATCCCGTAGTCCAGGGATTTGAGCAGCAGCGATTTCGCCGCCCCATCGCCGTCCAGCGCCAATATCCCGAGGTTGAGCATCGGATGATACAGATACCAGCTGTCGACCGCGTCGGCGTCCTTGTCGGCCCCGACGTTGGGCAGATATCGGCGAAGCGACGCCAGCTGCGGATCGTAGAACTTCTCCAGTCCCGCCTTGAACTCGGCCTCCAGCGGATGCGGGGTGCCGCCCCATTTGCCCCAGTCGTGGATCGCCGCGACAATCGACATCTGCACCATGATGTCGGGATATTCAGCGGCGGTGTACGGATGGACATAGCGGTGGCCATAATGGTGTATCGTGGCCTCGGGCGCGCGATCGAGGTCGCGCAGGGTGCGTTTTGCGCGGCCCACCCAGTCGCGATACTCGACGGCGGGGAGGTCGAACGCCTTATATGCAACTCCCAGCATCTGCAGGAAGCGCCGCGCGGTCTCGCGCTCATGGGGCGGTGCGTCGTGGCGGAATACCAGGATCGCGTCCGAAAGCGTGACCTCCACGCCTTCGGCCAATCCGCCGGTTTCGGCGTCGGGTTCCGGCGTCGGCATGCGATATCCGAGTTCGGGCCACATGCCGCCGACCACGCCATCGGGTGTCGTACCCGTCGCGCGGTAATAGCCGTTCAACGCGGTGAGGTTCTGCGCGTACAGGACGTCACCGAAGCGCGGCCGGTCGAGATGCAGATACACCAATCCGACGTTCAGGCCGCGCTGGCTCGCCTCGATCGTACCGACCGCGCCGAGGGGATCGCCCGTGTCGTCGAGCGGATACAGATCGCGCGGCATGAATGGAAACAGCATCGGTGCCGCAGGCGTGAAGCGTACCGTCAGGCGCAGATTTTCCAGCGCGCCCGATCCCGCGCGAAGGACGACGACATGCTTGCCGAGCGCGCTGGTGACCGTCAGCCGGGCGGTTTCCCCGGGCCTCGCTCTGACCGCCGCACATCGGAACGGCCCGACGGCATGGACCGCCCGAACGGCGATCCCGCCCAGGCCGTCCCGACGGATCAGTACCATGACCGAATCGTCGGTAGCATGGACTTCGACGGCCAGATCGCCAGCGCGAAACGCCGCTATCGCCTTTGCCGGGGCACATTGGAGATATTGCCGCAGTGCCAGAACATAGGGGCTGATCGCCGCGTCCGCGATCGTGCTGTTCGCCATGTCCAGCTCCGTTCAGACCTTGGCCGTGCCCGCGCCGCCGTCCTCGTACAGCGACGCGTAGCGGCGGGTCACCATTGGCAACGATTCGTCGATCCACTGCGCCATGCTCTGCTCTTCCTGCAACGACTGCTGGAGCAAAGCCGTCGTCTGGGACAGCCCGCAATCCTCCGCCAGCGTCAGCAGCGACTTGTACGCGGCGATCTCGAAATGCTCGAACGCGTAATTGGCGAAGCTGTTCTTCAGGATCTCATCGCCGGCGACGGTATGGACGATCGCCGCCATGCTTCCGGAAAGGCTCAGGCCCGCGTCCTTCAACATCGATGCGCTACTGTCGAACGAAGCGAGAATTTCGTCCAGTCGATCGATCTGGCCGTTCGTTTCCTCGATATGCAGGCGCAGCCGATCGGCTACCTCGGGATATTGTTCGATGCGGGCAACCTGGGGCGTCATGATGGAAAGCGCCTGCTTCTCCACGGCGTGAAGATTGATCGCACCGGTAAGAAAGAGGTGTTGTGACGTTTCCGGGAGGCTGCCCATGGCGTAATCCTTCGCTTCAGTATGTGTCGGAGCGGCAGATGGGCGACCTTTGCGACGCGCGTATCGTCCCATCATTGGCGAAAGACAAAAGCCGCTCGCGGGGCGGGTTTCCCGTAAATTAACGTACTTTAACGTCATTTTTCGGTGAAGCCGCCCGAGCGCGCCCCACGAGAAAGCGACCAACACTCTATCTTTGTTGGCGCAGCTTTCCCGGTGATCGTCACAGGTCGCGACACGACCGGCGTCTTTACAGGGGCCCGGTATATTCCATGCCGGGCGCGACGATCTCCGGGCCGTCGCTACGAATGGTGACTGGGATCGATTTCGCCGCGGGGGTCTTGCTGCCCGCGGCATAGTGCCAGATCGGCATGAGGACGTTGCATTCGGGATAATAGCCTCCGACGCAGCCGATCGGCAGGTCGTAGGCGACGACGATCATGCCGGACAGGCGGCGATCGACCCCGTCGTTCGCCACGGTCTCGAGCGTCGCCAGCTGTCCGACCCGAAGGCCAAGTCGGTCGATATCCGAGCGGTTCATCAACACCACCTTGCGGGTGTTCTTGATGCCGCGAAAACGATCGTCATAGCCGTATACGGTGGTGTTGAACTGGTCGTTACTGCGCAGCGTCATCAGCCGAAACGCGTCGTGGTCTCCGTCCGGCATGTCGGGATCTTCGTCGAGCCCGACGGGCGTGACGAACTCGGCGCGACCGGTCTCGGTGCGCCATTCGCGGCGTTTGACGGGCATGTCGCGCTGAAAACCGCCGGGCTCCCACATGCGGTGCTCGTAACCCGTAAAGCTGTCGGGAAGCGTGTAGCCGATTTCCTTCCGAATCTCGGCATAGTCGGTCCTGTAATCGTCCCAGCGCACGTGCGGGTTGGGGTCCAGCGCCGCCTTGGCCAATTCACAGATCAGCCGCACTTCGCTGAGAAGATGCGGCGAAGCGGGGGTGCGCAGGCCACGGCTGCCGTGGACGCAGGCCGTGGTGTCCTCGATCGACAGGACCTGCTGCCCCGCCGTGGTCTCGTCGATCTCGAGCCGGCCGAGGACGGGCAGGATATAGCTCACCTCCCCCGGCAGCAGTGCGCTGCGGTTGAGCTTGGTGATGACATTGACGGTCAACCGCAATTTGCGCCAGGCAGGCTCCATCTGACCGTGGTCCGGAATGGCACGGACGAAATTGCCCCCCATCATGATGAACGCCTGCACTTCGTCGCGCAGGATCGCTTCGCACGCCTCGACGGTGTTGTAGCCGGGCTCTCGCGGCGGCTCGAAGCCGAATTGCTCGCCGAGCCGGTCGAGCGGGAAAAGCTCGGGCTTCTCCGTCACGCCCATGGTGCGCTGGCCCTGCACGTTGGAATGGCCGCGCACCGGGCAGATTCCGGTGCCCGAACGGCCCATGTTGCCCCGCATCAGCAGCATGTTGACGAGCATCCGCACCGTTTCCACGCCGGCCTGATGCTGGGTCAGCCCCATACCGTAGACCGCGATCGTGGCGCTGGATCGCGCATAAACCTTGGCGGTCGATTCGAGATCGGCCCGATGCAGGCCCGAGTGGCGCTCGATCGCGTCCCACGGCTGATCGCGCAGCCAGTCCACGAACGTGTCGAAGCCGTGCGTGTGCTCGGAAATGAAACCCGTATCGAGGATTTCGTCTTCGCCCGCCGCAAGCGCGGCTTCGTGCAAGGCCAGAACCGATTTGCAGATGCCGGTGATCGCCGCGAGATCACCCCCCGCCCGCACCTGGTGATATTGCGAGCTGATCCGGGTTCCCCGGCCCGTCAGCATCTCGACGGGGGACTGCGGATTGGTGAACCGTTCCAGCCCGCGTTCGCGCAGCGGGTTGTAGGTGATGATCGCGGCACCCCGCTCGCTCGCCTCCTGCAACGGATGGAGCATCCGCGGCGAGTTGCTCCCTGGGTTCTGCCCGAAGAACATGATGCAGTCGGACTCGGCGAAGTCGGCGAGATCGACGGTGCCGACGGCCTGGCCGATACTTGCGGGCAGCGCAACGGACGTCGTCTCGTGGCACATGTTGGAACTGTCCGGCAGATTATTGTTGCCGTAAAGCCGGGCGAAGAGCTGATAGAGATAGCTCGCCTCGTTGGACAGGCGCCCCGAACTGTAGAAGACCGCGCCTTTCTGCTTGTCCTCCACCGCGCGCAATTCGCGCGCGATTTCCTCCACGGCATGGCCCCAGGAAACCGGAACGTAGCGGTCGGTTACCGCGTCATAGCGCAAGGGTTGGGTAAGGCGACCCGGCTGCTCCAGATGGTAATCGTCCCATTCGAGCAGTTCGGTGACCGTATGGTCGGCGAAGAACGCGGGCGTACAGCGATGGGCCGTCATTTCCCATGCGACCGCCTTGGCCCCGTTTTCGCAGAATTCGAGCGGCAGCGGGTTGGCCGGTTTGACCCACGCACAGCTGTTGCATTGATAGCCGTCGACTTTGTTGTGCCGCGTGAGCGCAATCGGCCCGCTGGCGGCAACACCTTCGCGACTCAATATCTCGCGCACGGACCGAGCGGAACCCCAACCGCCGGACGGCAGGCGATATGGCTTGAAGGTTGGCTTTTCCATTGAACTGCTCCGACCTCAACGATGAAAGGGGATACAACCGATCCATGCGGGCGTTCTGGCGCAAGAGGAACGCTACGTCGTTTACCTATGTTGAGACGTAGCAAAACGTTGATTGGAAGGGAAAAACGCGATGTCGGTTGGACAGGACTATCTGACGAAACAGCCATCACGCCCATCGGCACCCAAACTGTTCTTCGACACGAAGATCATTCCGGGCGCGATGAATGCCGCGGGCAGCATCGAAGGGGCGGTCAATCGCCTGTCCACCCGAACGGGGATGCGCCCGATAGTGATCCTTGCAGGCGGCTGCTTTGGTTTCTTTGCAATTTACGACCTGTTGCGAAACCGCAGAAAGGCTCCGTAACACCCGTCTCCATCTACCTTGTGAACACAATAGCAATTTGGATATGCCGTCGTGTTCTTAACCCTTTAACGGATCTTTAGGATCGGTCTGGATCGCTTCATCAATCGCAGTTCCTTGGCTTCTGCCGCATATTCGATTGCCAACAGGCGATGCGCAGACGCCACACTTTCGGTTGTGCTTGCCGCGGCCGCGGCAAACTCCTCCTTGGCGCGACGCTCGTAATATTCCACATTCTGGTCGTTCATTTCAGTCGCCCTATTGGCCACACTTTCGAGCACTCGTTATTCGGCAAGCCGTTCAAGTGGAGCGACAAGCAACCACGTCACGCCTTCCGGGGTAAACTGCAACTCGGCCTGACCGCCGAGCGACCGAGCCGTTGCCGAGCATATCAGTCGGGTGCCGAATCCCTGCCGCGTGGGTGGTTTGACGGCGGGGCCATCGAGTTCGCACCACTGCAGCCAGAGCCGTCGTTGCCCATCAGCATCGATGACCTTCCAGAACAGCCGAACCGAGCCATTTACTACTGACAACGCACCGTATTTGATCGCGTTCGTAGCGAGCTCGTGCATCGCCAACGTGATAGCGGTGACAGCATTCGGCCCGATCGAGAGATCCGGACCCGCGCATGAAATTCGATCGCCGAAGCCGCCGTGCCTTGCAAAGCCATCGCACAAGGTCGCGCGTATCGATCCCGGCTGCCAGCTCCTTTGAAGCAGAACTTCGATCGCTGCATTCAGCGCCGCCAAGCGTGTCACAAGGGCCGAACGCGCCTCCGCTATATCAGCGCCATCGTGCAAGGTTTGCAGGACCATCGATTGCGTGATGGCAACGAGATTTTGAAAGCGGTGCTGCAGTTCGGCTTGCAAAAGGTCTGCGTTCCCATCGACCTCCTTGGGTGTATCGGCCGCTTGGGGCTGGCCAGCATACATCCAGCAGTCCCCAGGGTTCGTACGCTCGATATCGCTCACGGCCTGGGTTATGTACGCGGCTGTCGCATTGTCACCGGCAAAGTGTAACGCGCCGGCTGCTTGCCGCAGCAAGGCGACCGGCGAAGGCGAGGAAGAAGGGTCGCGAACCATCACTTTGATCAGCTCAGGCAAGTTTGCGTGCAGGACGACGGCGACGCAACACGAGCCAGATCCTTTGATTGATCGTCAGGCGAGCGCGTGGCGACGCCGTTGTTGAGATACCTGCTTTCGAAGCCCGCCTCCATTCGCAAACGAGTCCAGTCCAGAATGGTCACAGATTGACCATGGACCGACACCATGCCTTGTGCACGCAACACCATCAGGACCCGATTGACGTGTACCGCAGTCAGGCCAAGTGTATCCGCGATCTCTTCCTGTGTTACCCGCAACGGGAAGTTGTCGACGTTGGCGAGCCCCACGCGTCGTGACCGTACGAAGAGCTCACACAGAAAATGTGCCAAATGCTCCCGCGCCGATCTACGGCCAAGGCATGCGTTGCGCTCCGCCAGCATGGCGTTATCGGCAAAGATCAGGTTCATCCAGGCTTGCGCGATTTGCGAAGAACTCAGCATCAAATCGTGCAATTCCGGAACATCGGCTTCCATCACGGAACAAGACGTTAAAGACATCAAAACGTAGTTCGTCTGGTTCCAGACGAGCACGTCGGGATTGCATACATCTCCTGGCAGAAGAAGCATGGCGATTTGGCGTCGACCGTCGGGCAGCAGACGGTATCGGCATGCCCAACCCTCGGTTAAAATCATGATTCGATTATGCGACATCGCGTCCCGTGCAATGTCTCGCTTGCCGGCAAACAGCCGCTCCGGGCCAAACAAGGCCAGGACCTGCGAAATGTGCGGCTCGTCGATGCACCTTATTGCTTGCAAACGAAGCTCGAACGCATTTCCCATCTTGCCGCCGTGCGGGCTAGGTCTGGCCATGATGCCGCTCCAGTAAATTGGCCGATATTGGACGGAGTACTTCTGCCGCGTTTGCTAGGCGCGGGCGTTCGGCAGGCGGGCGACCAATATCTCGTCCCGCGCACTTTTCCCTGAGAGAGTGGACTCGCCTCCCTTTACGTGACCGCAAGATGGATCCAGGCTTTCCAGGCGCCATCGATACGCATCGGCAAGGTCTCTGTGAATTGCTGCCGCTTCCTGACAACGCGCATTTTGCGCACGCTTCTGCTCTTCTAAAAGTCGAACTGAAAAATACGCATAATCTGCATCAGTCATCAGGGCCTCCTGTGCGATGTTCAGATAACATACATAATTTCGTCGTAACCTCTAGGGTTTAGCTAACTTCTGTATGATAGCAGACACAAGCAGACCCGTGACCGAGAGCCTGATCTGGATTATAGGGGGCCGGTTATTGGCCATCATCCGGGCGCCATTGATCAAGGGAAGCGTGCCCTTGCCCCAAGCCGACGAGGTCATGTGGTCCAGCCATCCCAATCATTCGTTCGCAATTGTTTGTTATCAGCGCTCGACGAAGCTGCGTATGCGGCGGTCGCCCCGCATCTGGAGCCGATGGTGTTGCCTAAGGGGCTGGTATTGATCGAAGCAGGAAAGCCCTTCGAACATGCCCATTTCCTGAACAGCGGTATCTGCTCGATCGTGGTCAGCACTGTGGACAGCCGTCGTGTCGAGGCCGGATTGTTTGGCCGTGATGGCTTGTCCGGGTTCGGCGGCGCACTTGGTGTCAACCAATGCCCCCAAACGACCATGATGCAAGTCGAGGGGGCGGGGTATCGTATTACCCTGAAAGCCCTTCGCAGTGCCTGTGAGCAAGCCGACTCCTTACGGGAAACGATCCTGCGGTACGTCCACGTCTTCATTACGCAGACCAGCTTTACGTCCTTGTCCAACGTCAATCAGTCCGTTGAAGGACGGTTGGCCCGCTGGCTGCTGATGTGCCACGATCGCGTGACCGGTGACGATATCGCCCTGACACACGAGTTTCTGTCGATCATGCTAGCCGTTCAACGGCCTAGCGTTACCACCGCGCTCCATATGCTGGAGGGGTATGGCTTCATCAGAGCCAAGCGCAGCAATATTACGATCCTCGACCGCGATGCCTTGATCGATTTCGCTGACGGCATGTACGGCATCCCGGAAGAAGAATATCGTCGGCTCATCGGTGCATTTGGTTGAGCCGCTTTTTCCTTCACCAGGATCTAGGCAACGGCATCCTCGAAGACCCCGAGGGCATGGAGGCCGCGGATCTCGCAATGGCACGACAGCAAGCAATTCAGGCCGCGCGGCAGCTTTTGGCAAATGCGATATTGGTCGGCACGAGGCCCATCGGCAAGGCGTTTCGGATCACGGATGCTGCCGGGACGCTATTGCTTGTCGTTCCATTCAGCGAGGCCTTACCATCTCCTGTTCCCGATCGGCCCAGCAGTTTGTAATCTACCATACCAAGGCATTCTACCCCTCGCTGTAACGCCCATCTCGATCTACCGACCATCAGCCCTTTACCCTATACCGGCGAAACCTCCGTAAACGGTAGTTAGCAATGCCTGAGGAAAGATGGATCACAGTAACCGCCTCCTTCGCGCTTTGTCCGATACCGACCGCGAGATCCTCCACCCCTTGCTCATACGAGCGGAGCTACCCCGAGGGTACGAGCTCGTTGCCCCGCACAGACCGATTGCCGACGCATGGTTTCTTGAAAGCGGGTTGAGTTCCATCATCGCCATGTCCGGCAAGGAGCAAGGCGTGGAGGTGGGATTGGCCGGCCGAGACGGACTGGTCGGGATGCCGCTGCTTCTCGACGCCGATCGCACTCCCCACCGCGTTTTCATGCAAGTCGAGGGCGTGGGATACCGCATCGCTGCGCGCGACCTGACCGCGGTACTCGACGAACACACAAGCATCCGCAAGACTTTGCTGCGATACGTCCAAGCGTACGCGACGCAAACGACCTACACTGCGCTATCAAACGCGGTTGATACGGTCGAAGCGCGCATGGCCCGTTGGCTACTGATGAGTCATGACCGGCAAGATAGCGACGAGATAAGCCTGACCCACGAGTTCCTCGCCTTGATGCTCGGGATTCAACGGCCGACCGTTACGCTCGCGCTACATTCCCTTGAGGGGATGAACCTGATCAAGGCGACGCGCGGACTTGTCACGGTACGCAACCGCCAAGGCCTCGAAGCGTTTGCAGGCAACGCCTATGGTGTCCCCGAGGCAGAATACGAACGCTTGATCGGACCGTTGCGTTAAACCACAGCGCGTTTGTTCAACACGCTACGGATACCGATGAATGCCGCGCTTTTTCCTTCACATCGACAATGGCTTTCAATGCATTGAAGACGAGGAAGGGAGCGTTCTGCCGGATCTGGCCGCGGCGCGAAACGAAGCGCTGACGTCCGCCCGCCAACTGTGGGCGGCCGCAATCCTTCAGCAGCGCGATCTTGGACGGCGTCGGTTTGTCATTTCCGATGCAGACGGTGTCGAAATCGACAGTGTGGAAATGGACGAGGCATTGCCGTCTAACCTCGTCGAACGGCTGCGAAGCTAACCAGCCGCCCTTATTTTGACGATGCTACCCCTAACTGCTGTTCCGCACGTCCCGGTTTCTTGGAGCGCACTCGGTCTTATATCAGACCAAACACCGATAAGCGGTTGGCTTAAGACACATTTATGTATCTGTAGGAATATGGAGCTACACTATGCGTCGGGCTGCAAGATGCCGTTTACCTGTTTAGGTGCGCTGAGGGTGACCCTCCGCCCGGACCGTGATCAAGCGCAGTTTGGAACTTAGGCACAAACTCTTTTCAAGCATGGTTTGCGTTGTCACCTGTTCCTGCCCCCCGAAGCGACTCGCAAGCGGAACGAATACTCCATCATCAGGAGACATGTCATCGATCCCGATCTAGATCCACCGCCCGAGGTCACAACCAGCGCGGAAAAATGGCTTCTGACTCTCGTTCGAGGCATGCCGCAGATGATCTGGCGTGCCGTAGGCAATGGCGCTTGGACATGGTCTAGTCCGCAGTGGATGCAATATACCGGGCAGACATCGCAGGACAGCAACGGGGCGGGATGGTTGGCCGTGGTTCACCCCGATGATCGCGCGACTGCGCAAAACAGCTGGGAAATCGCGGAAACTATCGGAGAGTTTCACGCGGATCTGCGCATCCAGAGCCAGCTTGGCAACTATAAGTGGTTTCAGACCCGCGGCGAACCGCTACGCGATGATGCGGGACGCATCATCGAATGGATTGGAACGTCAACCGATGTCCACGACCTTCGGCAGCTACAAGCCGAGCAACGGATCCTCGTTGCCGAGCTACAACATCGCACGCGCAATCTGATCGCGGTAGTCCACTCGATCTTCGTGCAAACGCTCCGAGGGTGTGAGTCGATCGACATGCTTCGAGATCGTTACGAAGACCGCCTGGCTGCGCTGAGTCGTGTGCAAGGGCTTTTGTCTACTTCCGAGCATGAACCGATCAAGCTTGCACGACTGATCGGAATGGAACTTGATGCTCTGGGAGATGGACAACTCGCGAGCCAGGTATTGCTGTCTGGACCAGACACAGTAGTTCGGAGCTCAACCGCCCAGACATTGGCGCTGGCTGTCCATGAGCTTTCGACCAACGCCTTGAAATACGGCGCCCTTTCAAACCGGAATGGCATGCTTACTGTTGCCTGGGAAGAATATGACAAGAACGGCCAGCCGTGGCTTCGACTTACATGGCGCGAGACGGGATCAGAGGTTCCTCATGAGTTGCTGTCCCGTCCGTCCGGTTACGGAAGAGTTCTCATCGAGCGCGCCTTGCCACAACAGACAGGTGGCCAAACCAAGATGCACTTGAATGCGAGCGGTATGGATTGCGTCATAACCTTACCGCTTCGTCAGTTTCATGAGGAGGCGTTACATGGAGAACGCGTGTAAAAGCGTCTTGAGGGACAGGCATGTTCTTATCGTCGAGGACGATGCTCTTGTCGGAATTGGGCTCGTCAATTGCCTTGAAGAGATCGGAGCAGAAGTCTCTTGGACCTCCGACGTGGGATCCGCAATAATAGCAATAGAGAGTACGAGTCTTATCAGTTTGGCAATTGTCGATATCAACCTGAACGGCGTCAGAAGCGACCCTGTGCTCGATGAGCTTATTGCTCGAAATATACCGATTTTGCTTTGCACGGGATACGACTCTTCCTTTATCGGAGATCGATATAGAAAAATCCTGTGCGTTGCCAAACCGTTTACTCGGAATAAAGTCATTCCGATAGTCAACGAGCTAATAGCTATCGATCCTGATAGTGTCATATCAGTGAATGGCACCATCAGCCAATAGCTGGACCGCGCCGGGTCTACCGAAGGCGTTGGGTTGTGGGTCAGGCTGCCATATCGATGTTGTCCGCAGCAGCATGACATTGATCTTCGGCTTCGGCAGGCGGGATGTTGCCGATGGGCTACGGCAGCCGGCGATGGTTGAACCAGTCAACCCGTTCGAGGGTCGCGTATTCCCCCGCTTCGAAGGATCGCCAGGGTCCACGCCTGTGGATGACCTGGGCCTTGTAGAGGCCATTGATCGTCTCGGCCAAAGCGTTGTCGTCGCTGTCGCCGACGCTGCCGACCGACGGCTCGATCCCGGCTTCAGCGAGGCGCTCCGTGTACGTGATGGACCCGTATTGCGAGCCCCAATCGCTATGATGGATGAGGCCGCCCGCTCGCTTAATTCAGGCGCGCCGACACCGCGCTTACCACTCCGGAACGTCTCGCGTAGGAGAGCGAGCCCCCCCGCCCTCCTACGTCAAGACTTACAGCCGGAAGCGAACCCCAGCGGAGATCAAACTGGCCTCCCACCGCACGTCGCGCGGATACTCGGGCGATTTGACGTAGCTGTGATAGGGCGTCTGCAGCAAGTTGGTGGCGTCGATGGTGAACGTCACCTTCTCGGTCAGATTGTAACTGGCCGACAGGTCGAGACGACCGACCGCACCCGAATAGACGGTGGTGAACACGCCCGGTGCCCCGAAGCCATCGACGTTGGCGCTGCGGTAGTTGTAGGCGAGCCGCACGCTCGTCGGTCCGAGCTCGTACAAGCCGATCACGTTGAAGCTATACTTGGACACACCCGGCAAGGTGTTGCGTCCGCCGGTGAAGTTGGCTGCGGACTGCAGCGTCTGCTCACCGTCGATATAGGTGAAGTTTGCCTGCGCGCCGAACCCCCGCAACGCGCCGGGCAGGAAGTCGAAGAACGTCGTCGCCGCTGCTTCGATACCCTTGATCTTGCCGGACCC
>Ga0265798_10006257_pt1 | contig 15683 bp, 18 predicted proteins | sample P3T30metagenome_FD_192430 | JGI IMG/M metagenome (GOLD analysis project Ga0265798, IMG submission 192430) | Plant litter microbial communities from East Loma Ridge, Irvine, California - P3 T30 | ecosystem: Environmental > Terrestrial > Plant litter > Unclassified | place: USA: California... | reverse complement strand
AAGCTATCAATCGCTCAAACATATCTTCACTCTCGGTTGAACAATCAAAATTGACCCAGCAATCCACCATGAAGCTTGGCTTCGAAGCCACCTGCGCAAGTGTTTCCAACATCAACTCCCGCGTTTCATTAGGAACAGGCGGTAATAGACTCAGTGGTCTGGGCGTAGACGAGGCCGAAGGATCAGCGTTTGGCATCTTGCCACTGTCGTTGTCCAAGGTAGGGGTGCCCGGTCGAGAGATGTGCTGAAGATGGGGCGGTATGGGTGTAGGATGCGAAGGTGTCAGGCGCTCAATGACGTAGGATAGGAAGAGCTCCAACTGGAGCTTGAGGTGCGGGAGAAGCGTAGCGAAGAGAGTGGATGTCGTACGCAGCGAAGAAGACAATAAGGCGGGCGAGTCGGATCGCGTGAGCTATATAGTCAGCACCCAACCGTTGTAGGAGGTTCCGACCCGACTGACCTGAAAGAGGTATCTACACCCTTCATCCCTCAATCCCTCTCTCAATTCTGGCCATTTGCCTAGCGTGCTTCCACCGACTTCCAGAGCCGTATTGAGGATCGCCAGAGCACAAAGCCGCATTGAGTCGGTGTGAGCCTGGTCCGACGGGTTCAAAAGCGCGGTGAGTACTCGAAGTAGCTCGAGTATCGTTGGCAAACCATGAGGTGTGAAGGATGGAGGCGTTTGTTCCTCGTCGACCTCGTCGACAACACTGATCTGTGACTCTAGACTCTTCTTCCCTGCGTCTGCAGTTGTCGGGCGCTCGACCTGGTCCTGCACCTTCTCCTGATCCGTGACTTTCTCCTTGTCCTCCTTCTCCTCCGTGGCTGGCTTGCTGGGCTCCAGGTTGACTGTCGGTTCTGTACTGTTTCCAGTTTTCTTCCCGGAAGCAAGTAGTCGATCAACATCATCCTTGGTCAAAGTCTTGAGTCGAGCGAAACAAGACCGGACAATCCCCTGTACACAGCTCTGAGCGGCAGTCCTTAATCCTTCGCCCAGCCTTGCGCGTGCCAGCATCCCTAGGCCCACTTCGAGAAGCTCACAAACACTCTCATCTGCCATCTGGTCGAGCATACTTCCGTAATTGGTGGAATTAGGCATAGGGAGTGGCAGCAGGATTGCGTCGATGACCCTGAGTAGACGGAGAAGGACCAGCTCATCCTGCTGAGGCGAAGATGATGGGAAACGACATTGCGATAACGCTGATGACAAGTGTGCTAGTGCGATTTGAAGAGGAGTCGAGGGCTTGACGTCGAACTGGACCGGTGCAAAGTAGACCGGTAGGATGTTGACAATTATTGAATGAAGAGCGGCCAGCGCTAGCGAAGTGATAGGGCCCGACGTCAGAGGCGACCTGACCAGTGCGAGGAACGGATTGAGAATAATCAATGGGGTGATCTCATGAATATCTATTTCTGTCAGCCTACAGTCTACCAAAGTAGCTGCTACTAACCTTGAGTAGGGCCTATTATCCGCCTCAACTCCACGAATCCCAACATCAAATCCCCTTCTTCCACACCTTCACCACTTGCTCTTCCCCTCCGTGACCCTGACGAATCTCCACGACTACGTTTGCTACCATTGGGTCTAAAGGCAGGTGGAAGAGGAGCCGAGGAAGATTGATAGGAAGATGTCGAGGTGGAAGCCCATCTTTGATTCCTCCTCATCGCGGAGGTCAGAGTCTGAATCTCCTGCTGGAGTAGCGTCACCGGCGAGAGGTCTGTTCCCGACATGATGGCTATAATGAGTTGCGATAGTGAGTTGAGCAAGGTTACAGGTGTCTTCCAGCATACTACCTTACATTACCCCGCGCGTCTTCGCGTGTCACTGTGAATGATCCCCTCATTTAAGACGTCACTTGCGTGTCTGTGTCTAGTCTACTCTAGATTACACCTTACTATACACCTTCAACACTCTACCTCTACCTCAAGCATCAATCAACACCATGGCAGAGTGTTCATTCGGTCTAACAGGTAGGTAACCTTTTCATCCGTGATTGGGCTACCTCAGTCTTCTCACAATCTATTCATAAGCTAACAGTCAGGAAAGGACTTTGTCCTACTGGCATCAGACATGTCGGCTGGTCGATCAATCGTTCAAATGAAGTCCGACGAGAACAAGATCAAGGCTCTCGGACCACATCTCGCAATGGCTTTCGGTGGTGAACCAGGAGATACCAACAAATTCGCCGACTGGGTCGAAAGGAACCTAAGGCTATTCCACATTAGGTCAGTCTCCCCTCCATTCTCGTGCACAGTGAAACTGACAACATAGAAATCACACTGCCCTATTACCTCCTTCAGCATCAGCATGGATCCGTCGTTCTCTCGCTGAATCCCTTCGATCACGAAGTCCATATGCCGTCAACCTCCTTCTTGCAGGTTACGATATCACTACCGACCTCCCCCACCTCTACTGGATCGATTATCTAGGTACGAAAGCGGTCGTGCCATATGCCGCACATGGTATGGGAGTCTACGTCGCGCTCAGTACGATGGACAAGTGGTGGTACGATGGTATCGGACGAGAAGAGGGTGTAGATGTATTGAAGAAGTGTGTCAACGAGTGCGAGAAGCGTATGTTCTCTGATCTTTCACCCATATAACACAACTGATATATAGGTCTAACGATCAAATTCGATTTCAACTGTATCCTCATCGACAAGGATGGAATTCACAAGATCAATCTCTCGTCAGAAGACCCAATTGGCGAAATGAAGGCTCAAGGATCAGCAGCGAAAGTAGAGGCGCCAAATGTACCCTCAGAAGTTACAGCGGCTTAGATTATGAAATTGTAGGATACGAACGGCCATGCAGTACATGTGAATACATCAATTGTGATGAACACCAGAACTTGGATATTCCCAAATTGCATGTCTATGTAGTCCCAGAACGCCGCTAATAGCCAAGACCCATCTACAGTAAAGTCTTCTCCAATGCCCTATGTGGCGAAGCTAAATGATCAGCTGTCGTCTGTGATCTTAACGAATATCACTCACATGCCGAGCATCTTGAAGGGCGCCGTCGTCTCTCCCTCCTTGCCCATCAAGCTACACTCTACGTAATGAGGTCCTGCGGGAACACCAAGATCTATCATGGTAAGACTGAAAGTCAGTATTGAATTTTCGAATCGAACAGAGAGTAGCATACGTAGGAGTACTGTCGCCGACATCGGCTGTCCCTGTCAACTCGACTGCGCCTGCAGTATTGTCGTCTACCCAACATGCTACTCTGCCTAGAGCCTTCTCCGCTGGATTTCTAGGAAATCAGCTCTGACGTCTCATTGGTTCAGGAGAGGCGGACATACTGTACATAGTAAATGGCGACATCACCCGCGCTGAGGTTGACTGGCACCCTAAACTTGGCTCCGGCAACATCAGCCCACCAATAATGTTTTTCCTCAGCCCACCCCTCGTTGCTGACAGGGTGATGAGCCGACCATCCAGATCCGTAAAAGTGCGAAGGTGGTAGAGGATTGATCAAGTCATTGGCGCTCACACAGAAAGGCGAGACTTCCCTGAATTTGAGGATATCAGAAGGTCGATCCGTCAACATTGCCTGAGGTACCCTGATCGCCCTCATTTTTGCTGCCAAAGAAGCGTCCTCTGCTCCCGTGTCGGATCCGCCGAGTAGGTCTGCGCTTGGGGAGCCCATGTATGGGACATCGAATGCGTGACCCATTGTAGCGGCCCACCCTGCACAGATCTGGGATTGGAAGTACGAGATGAGAACGTCGGCAATGAGCTCGTGACCTGATGGATTGGCGAGTACGGGGTCGACGTAGTATAATGAACGGGAATCTTCGGGATTGGCGAGGTAGTCGTGGTATAGAACACCCTTTGCGCTGTATAGTTAGCTTGAGTCAGAGATGAGAGTAGAAGCTGCATACCTGAGATGTGGGACGTCGTAGAATTGGGCAACAACAGTATGAAGCAGTTCTGGGCCGGCGAATCCATTCTGAGCCTGAACTTGAGGCGAGAAATGCCCAAGGATGATAACGGCCGGCTGATCAGGTCGGACCAGGATGGATCGGACCAACAGCTCGAAGTGATTCAACCACGCAGGGTCGCTGTGGATCAGCTCACGAGTACACGACTACAGCTCAGAAGTGCTTACTTGGGGTCCGAAGCGTCAAACTCCAGAATAACTAGATCAGTCTCATCGGGAAGATGATGATTTGAGCAGTAGGCAAAGTAGGCACTGTCCGTACGACGTTCCGCTCCGTTTGTCAATTCAGATGCGGGATGGGGGAAGACCGAGTTCCACCATTCGAAAAATCGGGATGGGTAACAACGGGGAGAGATGGGGTCATCTCCAGCTCCGTGACATGCGGAAACTGAGATTAGTGCCAGGCAAAAGTACAGAGGTTTTGTGCTCACCTGAACCACCGAGGACTGAAACAGTGATGGGCAAACCGGCCATAGCTTTCTGGATAACCCTCTGAATTCTAGCACCACTCCCGGTATGTATTCTAGACTTCAACAGTGGCCATTGTCCTCTACGTTCGGCCACTACGTCACCTGGTCCAAAGACGGGACAGAAGTCGAATGGCGCCGGGTCGGCCGCTGATGCGTTTAGATAATCCTTGGGAGTGAGGAAACCTGATGATGTGGAATATTGCGATATTGGGTCTGAGCTCGCTAGGTGGTCAGCGGCCTATACATACTTCTGGAGGGTCCGAGCTTACGTAGCAGGAGTCGTGTGAATGAAAAGATCCCAAGACATGCTAAGATGATATACCATACTCTTAGTGGTATGCCTGATGTGGTCAGAATAGCCTGGTTGCAGGCAAGAGCAGACATACCATAAAACGTCCCAGGCTTCTCATCGTCTCTGCCCTTTACTTCGCGCAGCATTTCCTATACTCGTCGTTGGATCTTTCCTTTATATGCGATTTCGAGAAGGTACTGCCCTATGGCGTGGTTAATGAGACTGGTGTACTGGTGGGAAACTGTCGAATTGGATTTGTCGCGTCGAAGCCGATAAAAGAGTGAATGAAAGATTGACAAGCGCTGTCGAATTGAAGAATCTTTGGATTGTGTGAGAAGCCAAAGAATAAAGAAGGTCGGGTGGATGGGTATGCTATGCAATATAAGAAGGAGTGAATGTAGATCGTAGTATAGATTAATGGGAAGATGTGCAGCAAGGGAGGACACTCAAAGATCTCTTCTATTCAGGGTCAAACCACGTGATGATACAGACGCGTCCATTCAAGATATAACATGAGGGGTATTTGATCATCTCGCAACACGACAGGAGAGGCAAAAGCAAAAGATTATACTCGGGTCGAGAAGCTTGGAATAGGTCTTGACATTCGAGATGGCACTGCCAAAGGTCCTTCAACCGAGTTTGACGCCTGATGAACTCACTTTCCTGGCAGAAGAGGATGTTATCGATATCGTCCCCTTGTTCTCGATGACCCGGGTCCGACTTCTTAGTGTGAGTCAGCTTACATAGAAAATTGGAAGGAGCTGAATATCAGGGAATATATGGTCCTTTTCAGCCGCCCTCTGCCTGCAGTGTACCTATATGGCTTGCGTTGTCACTGAAACGGAAGCGCAAATGTCGTATAGTCTGTCCAGACTGGTTGGCAGTAGGTAAGCCGATATCTAGAGAAATTGCAATTTTGAGCGCAAGAAGCTGACAGGCAGAGAAGCTACAGGCACTCCTAAAGGACGAGAAGGAGAATGCCGAGGCATTCGAGCCCCTACCAAGACGTTTTCTGGAAACCTCAAAAATCCTACTTGACGTGTGAGTTACCAAGGCCTCCTCGCCCAGCCTGGCTGATCAAGACAGAGCATCCGATGATCTAGTCCAGCCAGTCCAGCTGCGGTCCTTACTAAAAGATCTAAGAGAGGTCAGACAAGCAAAGATCCGTATAGGTCTTCAATCGGAGGGTGTCATGAGAGGATCGTATTTACAGGTCAGTCCCGTCTTTTCTTCACCGTAGATTCGAACTGATATGTAGGTGACAAATTTGACACCGCTGGAGTTGACGGAGTTGAAGCCTTTCCTGGTGAAAGCTATGGGAATGATGCAAGGATTAGAACCTAGACGGGATGAAGATGAAGATGGAGCTGGCGCGAGTCAGATGTAAGAACACAAATATGATACACGCATTCACTGTACAACATAGAATCATGACATAGCATGCACCTCCTTGAGTAATCTATCGAGGGTTAGCGGGGGTTTCGTGTACGTGAGTTGCATGCTTGCTTACACACTTACGGGCCTACTTACTTGTACATATTCGAGGGAAGCCCATTCATATTGACACTATCCATGTGTAGCTGTGATAGACAAGCGGGGTGACACGTATAGGGGTCTACAATGCTCTATATTTGCGTCGCATCAGGGAATCAACCACAGTTTCATCAAAGTAGGCCAGGTGTCCGGGACGGCGACACAGAGATGCATGATCCATGTGAATCGACAGTGCCCACCCACGGTTCGTCCCAGGAACACAACTCATTTCAGGCCGCTCAAGCGAATCTTGAAAGACGGCTGAGACGAAGTAGTAGTCTCCCCAGACTGATTCTGAGCAAAGTACTCTCCATATGCAGCTGTTCCAGGCGTAGGAATAGCAGGAGTAGCAGCCACGGGCGAAGGCGCCATGGATGTGACGTTGAACATTGGGCAATTCCTGTTTGCCTCTGACTCCATTAGCCAAATCCGATCCGATCAGCAGGAGGGGGACATACTGGTATGCCCGACTTGACCGCATGCACCACATCGACGTTTACTCGTATCGAGTTCTCCGTCAAAGTCCGGTCTGTTTCGCGCTTCGTACTTCTTTCTGGCAAGTCGCCTCTCTTGATTCTTCTTGACCTTTTCAACAGCCTTCAGGAGTCTGTTCGTCAGCTATACTGCACAAAGCGGATAATCTGATACGACTTACGCGATACGTTTCAGCTCGTCCTCTTCGGCATTACCGCTTGGCTTGAGCATTTCTGGGTTTCGCATGAAGTCGAGAATCTTCCTCTCCTCGACTCGCTTGAGGTAGCTCTGGATGACCGCGGGATCTCGAACGATTTCAAATTGTTCCTTCCCTTTCACCTCGTACATCAGCGCAAGCTCTAGGAAGCAGTGTCAAATCACATACTATCCGCTTGATCCTCAGGACCTTTCCACCATAGGGATTACCGGTGAATTGCGACTCCCCATCCATAGAGTATTGAGATGGACTCATCTCCCTCGGACTCTCCCCGAATGGAGTAGCGGCAAGCGAGTGACCTCTGGACATCGCTCGTCGACTCTCCGATCTACCAAGTCTTGGATTCATGCCTGGCATGTGTACTGGGCGATCATCATCTGGTACGTCCAATGCTGGTTGGACCGGGTTTGACAGAGCTGCGGCCTGCAGATCCCAGACTTTCCGTTTCTCCTCTTCGTAAATCCTATTCTGTTCCGCATTCGATATCTTGAGGTTACCGGTTCGCTCACCCTCGACTGATAATCAGCACTGAATAACAAGGCCGGGTCATGTGACTTACGTCTTCGCCCAGCTTCCGTCTCGCCCTTTCTCAAGAAGTAATTTTTCATGTTAGTCCTCAAGAAACTGAAACCTTCGCCTCGACCAGTCGGGTCCCCTTCTCCATGCAGAAGGAGCCAAGCTTTGGCGGCTTCGGCCAACTTGTAATTTTTGGTGGTAGACCAGACTGCAAGTTGCTGCTCGATATCCAGTGTAGTATCATCGCCTACATCGTCCTCGGCATTTCCTTCGGCTGTCTTGGCGTATCCGGCGTCGTACAAATGTCGCTGTCCTACTTGCATCGCTTCGAACAACATTGCTTGTTCGGGTGTACATTGCTCGATAACGCTCTTGCGGTCTTTGGGGAACTGGTATGCCTCGTTCAGCAGCCAGTATCCCACATCGGGATGTGGATGACGAGCATAGATGAGGAATTCCTGGATGTCAACAATACACCGTGGTTTAAGCTCTTGTCCACTTACGTTTCCCTTGATCTTCAGACGCTGCCTCATTTGTAATTCACTCTGATCTGGGAAATACTTCATCAATGTAGCCAGCTTGATACGTTTCTCCTTTGACTTTTGGATCAGAAGCCATGCAACGATCATGAGTCGGACTTTCGCGGTGTTGGTGTTTTTTCTAGCATGTGGACCCGCCACTTCAGATTCGTTAGGTAAGACTTGACCGACAGTGAAGAGATTGTTGATCGATCGGATGTAGTAGTTTGCGTGACCATTAATGGTTTGCCTAAGACGTCAGCTACACATACAACAGTCGAGATTGCGATCACTAACCTTATAACCAAGAAATCGGTTGATGGTGGCTTGTGTTGGAAAATAGGAGCTCGAATGAGGTTATTGTGAATGATCTGAGTGACCTTCCCACGATCGACATAACCCAACAAGAAAGGCTCGGCATCACTTGGGTTCAGGATTGACGGTTGACCGAAATCGAGCTAACAGTCAGCTGGTATTCAATGTCGAGGTCGGTCATCTCACCTTTGGCACATGTTCATCCTTATCATCCTTCTTTCGATAGTAATTGACGATCGTCGTACCCATTCCATACCCGCTCATGATCGGCGGGTATTCCTCAGAGAACTCGAGGAGCACACATGGACCTTTCTCGGACATGGTGAGATCCTTGGTAGTCTTGAATCTTTCGCTTGGGTCGGCGAGAACCTGCCTCTTCTTTGAGCTGACCGAGGCGGAAGGGTTGTTTTTGAGCTTGTGCATCGTGATCTGCACTCCGATTGGAAACGAGATCGCAGGACGCCGCCATGATCTTGTCTCTGCTTTGCTGAGTCCCGTTTTGTACTACCACGATCAGCTACCGCATAGCACGTGAGATGGTAGCTTACAAAGGGAATCTGCAGCGTCTTGGCCGGTTGCGAGTGAAAGACTTCGATAGCTCCAAACGTTTGACGAATCCTAAATCTTGCTTCTCGAGAGTGCTCATACAGCCCATCGTTGGACAGATTGAACGTATCGACGGCTTTTGTCCCAGTGATATCCGTGATCCGCTTCTGCTGTCCTATTTCCTGCTCCTCCTCGTCATCAAAGAGATCAGCAGAAACTTTTGTGGAATCCCAGATGATATCGCTGAGCCATTCTCCTGATCCTAAAAAGTCATTGCGAGGTGCGAGAGGGTTCGAGATGGGGTTGGCTTTTGGAGCATCACTGCTCGTCAGCTGAGTTGTAATAGCAGGACAGTCAGTTTACAGTGTACACATGACGATATCCTTTTCCCAATCCGCCAAATCGAGCGCCTTGGCCTCCCTGGTCATCCAATCTGCTCTCGCCAGTGCCCTGTAGTCGATATCTGCAGGAGCCTCCTTCATTGCTTTTCTTTGCAGGTCTCGAGCTCCCTTGACCCATTCTCGGTCGAACAAGCGGCCTAGAGGTGTCTCGTACGGTGCTTGACCTGGCTTGGAGACTCGAAGTGGCTGCAGATCCGCCAGGAAATCCTCGTCATCTTCTGGCTTGGGTATTGTAGCGGCAAAGGTGTCTGGAGGTCAGCTCATCCGGTGGATAAGCCTGTGTATGAACTTACGTTTAGCTTCGTGAACCACCTTTCTCCTTTTTCGCCGATATGTAGCCGCCTTGTATTGTTCTCTCGCGTATGGCGTCTCGTACAAGACATCCGTCATCCTCAACCGCCTTCCAGGCTCAAAGTCAGGCCAGATCCTCTTGACTACGTCCTTAGGATCATCCTTGGATTTCCCCTTGACCTTGCTCGCGCTGGCACGTTTTGCTTCTAGCTCCTTGTTCATCTGTAAAGCCATCCGCCTATATCGCGCTTCTTCTTGTTTCTCCTTCGCTCGGGCGGCCTTCTCAGCCTCGGTCTCGGGTAGTAGATCTTGATCATCCAGATCGTCCTCATAGCCCGCCTCATCGTCCGAGTTGTTATCGATGTTGGCGTAGTCGTTCGAGGCCGATGCGTCTCCACCTCTCGCAAGTAGGGTGTTGAGTCCACTTGAGTCTACTCCTTCGGAGGCGAGGAGCTTGCCGAGTCCCATCGACCCGAGGAAATCATCTTCACCGTCCATTGTGTCGGATGTCTCCCTGGAGCAGTGGTTGTCCTGTTGGTAAAGAAAGAGTAGTGACGCTGATACTAGCAAGAATAGATAGTGAGAGTGACATAGACACGGCTTAACAGCGGCGACACTCAACGGAATCAACGATTTTGGGGTCTCCACGCCCATGAACTTCGCGCAGATGCAACATACTGCTACCTTGCGACTGAGGACGCATGCATACTCTTTCCGGTCTACGGCCATTACCAGAATGACGGCAGATATAGATCTTATCAATTCGGTGGTAGAATTGCCGAATGGTGTGCGAGTTCCAAATCGCCTTGTCAAGGCATCTATGGAAGAGGGCATTGGTACAGGTGGAGGATTACCCGGGAGGCTTCATCAAAGGCTTTACTCACGATGGGCGGAAGGAGGCTGGGGCATGATCATCACTGGTGAATATATCATACATCAAGAAAGAACTGACCGACTAATGCTCAGGCAATGCACAAGTGGACGAGCGACATCTAGCAACACCTCATGATAGGACCATCCCCCGAACTCCGGCCTCCTTACAAGCATGGACCAACCTTCTCACCTCCATCCTCTCGAACGTCCCGTCCAAATCTGCTGCTCCACTCTGCCTAGTCCAGATATCTCATGCAGGTCTACAATCATCGTCAACAATTAACTTCTCCAGAGCACCCTGGACACCCGCTATCGCGCCCTGTGTCGCTCGACCCGATACTGGTTCTTCGTTGCTGGGCTGGATTGCCGGTCATCTCATATGGCCGACCAAAAGTGCCGAGATCGTGGACTCTCGGGATTGGCTGGATATTGTAGACATGTTTGTGGGGAGTGCCAAGCTGGTTGAGAAGGCTGGATGGGATGGTGTCCAGATACATTCTGCCCATGGGTATCTTCTCGCCGAATTCTTATCGCCCCTGGTACGTACAGGGATCAGAAGGCTGAAATCTCCATTCCTGATGTCTAGACCAACCCGAGTGCTCGACCCTTACCAGGCGTCCCTGCCCAGATTCCGAACCGCCTTCACTTACTCTACCTTATCTTGTCACGACTGCAAGACGAGACCGACAAGAAATTCATCAAAGCCGTCAAGATAAATTCGTCCGATTTCGTGCAAGGAGGTGAGCATACATGCCAAATCTTCGCGATTTTGACTGACATCGTAGGGCTGGACGAAGAGCAAGCAGCAGAGGTGGTCAAGGAGATCATTTCTTGGAAAATGATCGACCTACTCGAGATATCTGGCGGAAATTATTCAAGTCCCGCATTCTGCGATCTTGAGCACACATCAACTTCACCCCGGCAAGCCCTCTTTTCGAGCTTCGCGACCTCCTTATTACCTTCATTACCTTCACCACCGGAAGGTCCAGCTATCATGCTTACTGGTGGTCTTCATTCCCGAGGACTTATCGCTAGTTCACTCCGAGAGAGGGCTTGTGATCTGGTGGGCATTGGTCGACCTGCTTGTCTACATCCTAGACTAACATGCGATATTATATTAAATCACGATCTATTAGAGGAGGACACAGATGTTGGAAGATACGATATTCCAGGCGGACCATTTTGGAAACGTATACTCGGCGGAGGAGGATCATCTCGACCTTCCACTGAAACAGTCCAGCCCGCAACATATACGGAAGATGAGACTACACCCTTGGTGCACGATAGTGAGCCCAAGTCATCGGGTACCAGCGGTATCCCACTGGTCGGCGCTGGAATATCGACGTTTTGGCACGAATGGCAGTTGTGCAGGATTGGAAGGGGAGTTGAACCGGATCCGACAATGAGTTGGGGCAGAGGATTAGCTATCGAGGCGCTGTGGTGGGGGATTGCAAAGGGAGGTCCCGTTGGCTGGTACAGAGCCTATAAAGGGTTATGATTGATACTACACTCCCGCCACGATGGCCTTGGAATAGATTACGAAACGAAATGCAGTAACGACCTTTTCAATTTCGCCGTCAACACTTAAGCAACAGATATATGGAGTAAGAAATCAACGAATATCAGAGATGATGTGACTTCCAGCTGCATAGGACAAATAAATCGGAGATACCTAGAACTTGGACTTGACTGTCTGAGGTTTTGCCAACTTGATCCCCGACCCTCCACCTGCCGTTCCAGACCTTTGTGCCAATCTACCAGGCGCTCCCTGAGCAACAGCAGACAGCGTTCCCAAATTCGTCCGAGGCTCCTTGATGGAAGAAGCGTGAGACGTGATAGGTTTGGTATTCGTGGTCGTGGTGAATGTGGGAGTTGGGCGATTTGAAGCTGCTGAAGTAGATCGACTGGGTACGTAACGGAGATCTTGAAGGGCCGAAACTGTTTCGCGACGTTTCTGGACCGAGTTCCCACGTTCTAAAGACTTGACGGTAATGCCGAGGATGAGACTTCCAAATTTCTGAATGTCAGCTGCTGTGACGACAAGAGGAGCTGCTGGCTTACCTTGCGATGAGCTGCTGAAAGACCCTCGATGTCGGCCAAAGCTTTCTCATCTACGACCGTCAGTTCAATCCGGACATCCGGTGAAGGCTGACGTACTCTTGGGTAGCCTCGCCGCAATCTCTTGTAGCATTCCATCATCCATCATCGGCCAAGCTTTGCTCTCGGCTCGTTTCTGGAACAATAAGCATCCTCCTGATCGGCATCCAATGGCACTCACCTTGCTATACATCTCCTTCAACTGCTTGTAGGCCCAATCAACGGGCGACATGGTGTTCCCTCGATCAAGGTCACTCGCAGTCGCAAGGTCTACCACCTGTCTAGCAGCAGGGGCATTCCTAGATGGACCCGCAGTGGAAGGTCCACTTGTCGTACGTCTCCGCTTGGCGTCTTTGAGCGGTACATCCCCTTCGACATCGGTCGCATCTCCGTCCACTTCGATCGGATCGTCAGGCGCATACTCCTTGTCCTCGTCCGAATCACCCCAGTGTGAATTATCGAACTCCTCAGTCTCCTTCTGGATCTGTTGAATTGATCGTTGTCGGGAAACGGGATTTGATTTTTTGGTTGTGAATTTGATCTGGCCTTGTGTCTCGTCTGCTCCAGCAGAAACGCGTTTCTTGGTGACCTTGACTGCTTCTTTGCGTGGTGACGCTTCCCGGAAATCCATCACGATCCTCTGACGACCGGCGATGATGGCTTTACAATTCTTGCCCACCTAGACATCAGTTCCTGCGCAGGTTGTTATCAATCTGACTCACCCTGAGATACGAATTGGAATACCCCGCACCATTCTGCACATTGAACTCGTCCAGTCCACAGCTGATGAGCAGGGCAGCGACCAGCCTCTCAGCCTCGCCGACACCCCAGGTCTTGCCAGCTCCGAAATACTCGTTCGAAGACAATCCCTTTGCCGATTTCCCATTCATTCCTCTGAAGCAATCTGCAGCATTCTTCCTGGTGATCCGATCGGTTTTATCGAAAGCTTGGACCATCTTGATCATCAGAATAGCATCTTCTGTAACGTCTTCGCTTGTATAGTTGTTCTTGTTTTTGTGCAGGCAGACGTCGCAACCACCATTACACTTTGCTGGATCAAAAGTTTCGGAGAAGAAAGACAGGACCTGTGAACGACGACAGTCGGTCTTGTTCTCGCAGTATCGCAAGACTTCGTGTAAGGAAGCCTTTTGCCGGTCTTTCTGCTCTTTGGTCATGTCGCGGTCGGACTCGATCATACGAAGCATACTTGCCGAGTCTTAAAGTCAGCTCAGTCGAAAATCCATGCCAAGTTAGCTCACCCCCAAAAGTGTAGTCTACGGTAGTCAGCGCAGTTCTCTTCGTGGCAGCAGGCCACTCACAGAGGACACAATCAGAGTTCTTGCCATCACGTCCAGCACGACCAGTTTCTTGGTAGTAGCCTTCGAGTGAACGCGGAAGCGAGTAATGAATGACGACTGAGGGATCAGCTGTTGTCCAAGTAGTAATCCTCTACTCACATCGAACATCTGCTTTGTCGATACCCATACCGAAAGCAACCTGGAAGTCAGCTCTTCCCTCCGCTTTTGACTTGATAGCTTACGGTAGCCACAATGATCTCAAACTTGTGATCCTGCCAATCCTCTTGAGCTGCTCGCCTGTCATTCTTGGGCATACCAGCATGATAGTGGCGAGCTCGGATATTGTAAGTCTGCCTGAGCTGCATTGCGACCTCCTCACACTTATCACGCGAGGAGCAATAGATGATGCCACTAGCTTCGCGTTCTTGCGTACCGATGAAACCGACAATCTCTTTGAGCAGTTCTTTCTTTTTCGGTCGGACTTCGTAGTTGAGATTAGGGCGATTGAAGGATTGTTTGAGCTTCTCGCAGCCTTGAATACCTAAAGAACGAATGATGTCGTCTTGGACCTTGTCCTGAGCTGTTGCGGTGAGAGCCATGATGGGGACTCCTGGATAATCCTTGCGCAGAGATCCTAGCTTGAGGTCTGTGTGGTCAGTTTCTGTGATTCACTTTGAACAAGAATAGCTCACAATCCGATCGGAACTAGAGGGCACAGTGTCAGTATCAATCACATCCAGAATGTTTCCGAAACTCACATCATGACCCCACTACTCTGTCAGCGTGCTTTTTCTGAACCAAGAATCAGACAGGCACTCACCTGGCTGACACAATGCGCTTCATCAATCACAAATCGAGCAAGTCGTTGCCTGCTATACAGATCCCTCATAATATGTTTGATCGTCCCACCCATACTCATCATCTCCGGGGTGACGTAGACGACCTTCGTATGAGGTTCACGTTTACTTAATTGCTCATGGGCCAGGTTCTTGTCCGCCTGACTGAGATCACCAGTATAAGCGATCGCGGGAATGTTCAGGTTACATAGATGTCGGGATTGATCGTTGATGAGCGAGATCAGGGGGGAAATGACGAAGGTGACGCCTTTGGTGACCCCGTCTGAGCAAATAGCGGGTAATTGATCTATGAATTCAGCCATGGGCTGTCTCGTGGAAGACTCAGCTCACAAGTCAGACTCTTTCCTCCACCGGTCGGCATCAGCACAAAGACTATGATCAGCTTTATCTCCCAATAAGTTCTGTGATTGACTCACCGTCATGTCCACCCATCGTTGCATCTACAGCCTCTCTCTGATGGTGTCGAAAACCAGGCAGTTTGAAAATCTCCCTCAACTTCTTGTCAATCTCCTTTGTCCATGGATGTTTCTTCATCAACTGCACCGGAGCAGGAGGGGCTTCGCGTATAGCCTGAGATCTCGCCTGTTGCGCTTGTTGGGTGGAAGGTCCAGGTCCCCCCATCATCGACCGAGCAGTAGATGCTTCATGCCTTATCGGTCTCGAAGGGGGCAGAGCGGTTGGTGACGAAAAGATATCATCCATAGGTAAATCTTCCAACTCAGCCATAGCAGCCGCATGTACTGCATCCTGCAATGCTTGGCGACGTCGAGACGAGCCTTGCATTCTCGGAGAGGGCGATGCGGGTCCTCTTGCATGGGTAGCATTGTCCATAGCTTCAGCCATTTCGATATCGCGGTCAAAATCCGATTGATTCGGGATCGTGATCAGCGGAGGCTTTCGAATCGTCGTTTGAGTTGGACGAGGTATTCTCGGCGGGTCGAGGAAATCGTCACTGGCCAGATGCGAGCTGGAGGATGTTCGATTGAAGCTGGGCCCATCGGCCCGGCGACTGCTCGTATCGCTAGGTTCGGGCGTGTATA
>Ga0265798_10006256_pt1 | contig 15683 bp, 17 predicted proteins | sample P3T30metagenome_FD_192430 | JGI IMG/M metagenome (GOLD analysis project Ga0265798, IMG submission 192430) | Plant litter microbial communities from East Loma Ridge, Irvine, California - P3 T30 | ecosystem: Environmental > Terrestrial > Plant litter > Unclassified | place: USA: California... | reverse complement strand
GGTCGACGGCCACCCAGATGAGCCAGAACTCGACCCAGCCCTTCGCCATGCCGTACGTCGCCAGCAGGGAGCCGGTGAAGATCCAGGCGTCGGCCCACACGGGCTCGTACGAGCCGAGCAGGCGGAAGAGGGGGGTCAGCGCGGCCGTGCCGCCGACGAGGGCGACGACCAGGAGCCCCCGCGCGCGCCAGCCCGCCCAGCGCGGCGTCACGGGCGAGCCGCCGTCGCCCTTGGCCTGCCGCCAGCGGTACCAGCCCCAGATCGAGACGCCGATGAACATGATCTGCCGGCCCGCCTGGCCGAGCAGGTTGACCGGGTTGGGGGTGTCGAAGACGGCGCCGAGGAACACCGTCAGCAGCAGGGCGTTGCCCACGATGCCGACCGGCCAGGCCCAGACGCGGCGGCGCATGCCGCCGAGAGCGCTCAGGAGTCCGAACACGTTGCCGACGATCTCGCGCCAGAGGATCGTCTGGTCGCCCAGGACGAGCTGCGCGTCGAACAGCCAGCGGATGAGGCCCACGGGGCGTCCTCTCGGGATCGGGGGGTGACGGCCGTCGTCGACGGCCCTGCGGTGCAACGAGCATCGCAGCCCGGTTGTTCCCGGAGGGGGCGCGGGCGTCACGCGCGGTCACGTGGAGCCTTCGCGCTGCGGCGTCCGATGGGCGGTGGGCCCGTGGACGTGAGTCAGGGCCCCTTCTGGAGTTGAGGAGGGGCCCTGACTTACGTGGGGGTGCGGGTGCTACTCGCCGGCCACGTCGGTGGTCGCGCGCTTCGCACGGCGATGAGCGAGGACCATCAGGGTCGTGCCGAGCAGCAGGACGGCGGTGCCGATGCCGATGCCGCCCTCGGTGCCCTCGCTACCCGTGTACGCCAGGCCCGAGGGGGAGGCGACCGGAGCGGCGACCGGAACGGCGATCGGCGTGGCGGGGGTACCGGCCGGGACGACCGCGGCGACGAGGCTGAAGGCGACGTCGGCAGAGGGGCCCGAGATGATCGGCTGACCGGCAGCGCTGAGCACGGGCGCGCCTGTCTCATCGAGTAGGAACGACACGGCCGCGGCCGTGTAGTCGTCCGGCGTCAGGGCGAGGGTGACGGTCCAGTTGCCCTCGGCGTCGACGACGATCGGGTCGGCGGGGTCGACCGGCTCGGCGGCGGCAGCCATGGTGTCGTCGCCCTGGGCAGCCTCGGGCTCGTCGAGCTGGTCCGTCGGGACGACGGCGAGCAGGATGTTCGAGTCAGGGGTGCCGGTGCCCTCGAAGGTGACCTGGTCACCGGCGACGACCTGACCTTGGGTGGGCGAGGTGATGACCGGGGTGTCCAGGGCGACGTCGGTCGGGGGATCGACGACGACTGCAGAGAGTGTGAAGGTCACCTGAGCATTGCCGAGCACGCCACTGTCGACTGTTTCGCCGGCGAACACGGTTTGCTGGGCAGCGGCGGTGTTCGAGTAGATCAGGGTAGCTGTCCACGATCCGTCGTCGAGGACGGTGGCCGGGGCAGGCCTGAGAACGTCCGTCTCGTCGGTCAGAAGGTTCACCTGCGCTCCGGGCGTTCCCGTACCCGAGAATTCGACGTTGCGGGTCTGGGTGGTCGAGCCGTCGACCGGGGAGGTGATGGCGAAGTCCGCGCTCGAGGGGAGGACGAACTGGAGCGGGATGTCGCCCGGACCCGAGGCTCCCGTGACCTGCACCACGCGCACGCTTCGCAGGATGACCTCGGTCTCGGAATAGCTGTAGTCGATGGACCACTCGCCGTCCACGACGGCTGCGGTGCCGACGAGGCGGTTGCCGTCCGTGTCGAGCACGTTGACGGTCGAGCCCGAGTTGCCGGTGCCCGAGAAGGTCACGGTGCGGGAGTCGAGTTGCTGGCCGGCTGTGGGAGCGGTCACCGAGAAGGCCTCCGCAGGAGTGACAGCGGGCAAGTTGAAGGCACGTGTCTGCGGGTCGTCAAAGGCACTGGAACCCACTAGCCCGTCAACGAAGACGCTCTGCGCGACCGGCTCGCTGTTCGCGTAGGTAGGCAGGGCGGCCGAGAAGGCACCGGTGGTGTCGTCGGTCGTCGTCCGCGCGAGTCGCTCGGAGCGAGTGCTGTCCGTGAAGACGTTGATGACGGCGCCGGGGGCTGCCGTCCCGGAGACCGTCACATCGCGCGACGTGGTGGTCGAGCCCTCTGCGGGGCTCGTGATGACGAGCATGCCGTCAGCTGCGTTCGCTGCGGTGGTGGAGAGGAGGGCCCCTCCGAGGGCGAGCGTGAGGACAGCCGGAACGGCCACCGCACGGCGCCAGGGGAACTTGGTGATCACGTGGTGAGTGCTTTCTTCGTCGGTGGTGCAAGCGTCATCGCTTGTCGCCCTGGCCCAGTGCCGGGTGAGACACGCAGTGTCAGCCCGGAGGGCTGTCCGACATCAAGATATGCGAGACCTGAGAAATCATAGATATTTGCCTAGCGCCCTCCTCCGTGGAGGAGTTCGGGTAAGGGGCTCTCCGAGGGTGATGAGTGACCGATAGACGGTCGTTCATCGGGACACCTGCTCGCGCCTGTTTCGGACGCCCGAGACCCAGTAGCTCCTGGCCTGCGGATTCGCGTATGCCTGTCCCGCAAAAATGCCCGGTGAAGGGGGTTTGAGCGCTACAGTCGTCGGATGCTCATCGGCTATGCCCGCGTCTCGACCTCGGGACAAGATCTCGCAGCACAACGTGACGGTCTTGCAGTACTGGGTGTTGACGAGCAACACGTCCATGTTGACCACGGCTTGTCGGGCACTACTCGAGCGCGGCCCGGTCTCCGCGAGGCGCTGGCTGCGTGCCGCGCCGGGGACGTCCTGGTCGTCACGAAGCTCGACCGTCTTGCTCGGTCACTGCGCGACGCGACGGACATCGCCGATGAGCTGACTAAGAAGGGCGTAGCGCTGAACCTCGGGGGAGCGGTCTATGACCCCACCGATCCCGTGGGCCGGCTTCTGTTCACCGTTCTCGGGATGGTGGCCGAGTTCGAGGCCGACCTGATCCGTGCCCGCACCCGGGAGGGCATGGCGATCGCGAAGGCCGCCGGCAAGCTCCGTGGCCGCAAGCGCAAGCTCACCGCGTCGCAGGAGAAGCACCTCGTGCAGCTACACCGCACCGGCGAGCATACGACCAGCGAGATTGCCGAGCTTTTCGGTGTCGCCCGATCGACGGTATATCGAGCCATCCAGCGAGGGGAGCAGGCCTGATGCCCTGGTCAGTCATCTGCCGCGACCCGGTCGGTCCGTGAGTGCCCTCCGGCTCGCGCCTCCTCGTTGGGCGCAACACGTCGCCTTCGCCGGTTGCCTCATCGGTGTCGGGGTAGGCCTTGCCTTCATCGGGGCAGCCATCGATCCCGAGATCCGGTCGTGGCCGATCGGAGTGATGGGTGTGCTGAGTCTGGCCGTCTCGGTGTGGGCCGCCGTTCGCAGCTACGGCGTCCACGTCTTTCTCGATGACGCGGTCCTGCACATCCACGGCACGTTCTGGTCTCGCCACATTCCCCGCGACCGCATCACGGCGATCTCTGACAACGGTCAGGTCGAGTACAAGGACAAGCGCGGCTACGGCATGACGGTACAGATCGTCTGGCTCATGCGACACATCAACGACGACGAACGCTTCGTCCTCGCCCGGCTCCAGGGTCCGTGGCGCGAAGCCATCAAGACATTGCGGGACTGGGCAGGAGTCGCAGGCGCTCTCTAGACGGTCACGTTCCCGACAGGTATGTGACCCACTGGTAGGCGATCATCCCCAGAAAAAGGGCTAGGGCTGACAGGCCGACAAGCAGAGTCCACAGCGGAGGCGGCGACACCGATCCGTCGGACCCTCCCCGCCGCGCAGCTCGCTTCCTCACCACATAGGTCGAAAGACAGGACATACCTACGATCAGCGCCAGGCCAGGGATCGCCATGACCAGTGTCTGCATGTGGGGAGAGTAGCGCGAAGTCTGGTAGCCGATCAGACGCTCGACCTGTGCTCATCTGGGAAACGTGTCCGTTAGCCGATCCGGCTACGCGACCCCTGGCGCTGGGCAGGGCCCTCAGTAGTCGACGTCGGTAGAAAGGACCCATGGACTCTGCTGCCCAGCCACCCGTAGGTACGCCGTGGCATCAGGCAACCTTCGGTGCTTCCTTCGTCAGGTTTTGGCGAGGCTACGCCACCTTTCGAGGTCAGGCAGCTCGGGCCGAGTTCTGGTTCTGGGCATTGTGGTGGTTCCTGATCAGCCTCGTCGCCAACATCGCTTTCGGGGCGGGTGTGCTGACGTTGTTCACGGACCCGTCAGGCCTAGCCGTACCGCCGCCTCAGGTCGAGCAAGCCCTCGAAGCCTTTAACCCGTTTCCAGTGTGGGGCTACCTCCTCTCGATCCTCCCGCTCGGAGCACAGATCGCCTTGGGCATCTTCACCGTCCTAGCGCTCGCGTCCCTTATGCCCTGGATCGCGATCAATGTCCGGCGCCTGCACGACACCGGCAGATCGGGGTGGTGGGTAATCCTGGCCGCCGTGCCGCTAGGCAACGCCGTGCTCGCGGTCCTTCTCGCCCTGCCTTCAATCGATAGGGCACAGGCGGTGCGATGAGTAGCCCGTCGTTTCGATAGACGATCGTCCGTGGAGCTGGGTACAAAGTGGTCTGTTACTTGGAGGTGGCCATGAACAAGTACGACCCTCTTCCGGGAAAGACTCAGCGCGGGGTTCGTACTGCGGGTTTGACCATGGCTGCGATGGGCGTGCAGGGGACATTCCTCTACCGAGCCATCTTCGACGTGCCCACCTTTGCCTCCTGGATGCTCTGGCTAGGCGTTTTCGTCGTCCTCCTCGTTGGCTTCATCTACAGAGGCATCAAGGACGCTCGTCTGAATCGGGCAGAACAAACAGCGTGGGACGCGAAGTTTGAGGAACAGGACCGGCAGAAACGCAGCTCGTCTTCGCGAAACTCCGACAAGCGGCTTGGGACAAGCCTGCCCGACGACTGGACCTAGTCAGCCACGATGCCCGATGGGGGATCGGCCTCCGGCACACTGGGGGCATGCAGAGAGAGGTGTCGCTCGTTCTCTTGGAGGGGCGGTCGTGGCCGCTCCGCGAGAACATCTTGCTCAACGACGAGGGGCGGGTCACCTACTTGCCAGAGGAGTACGGGCTCTCTGCGCGACTGACGCAACAGCTCTACGACTGGACCGAGTGGGGGCATTCTCACGAGATGCGCCGGCCTCCTAGCCATCACAGTGGGCGGCTCGGCTGGTTCGGGACCTGCAAGCCGAGCTCGGCCCAGAATTCGTGGTACTTCTCGACTAGTTGCCCTGGACCACCAGCACGAGCTGAGTGCCACCGATCCTCCTAGGGACGGATGGCGCTCAGTCGGTCTTCTTCTACCGTGACGATATGAGTCGTCCTGGTCCTCCTGCTGTCGCCGCTCTCATCGGGACGGCTCTGGTCACCGCATATGCGCTGGTAGGGGCTCTGCAGGTTCTCGTATGGAATCCGCTCGCCGCCGTGCCAGGTCTGTCGCTGCAAGAGATCTACGTCGAGCTCGATCATGTGGGGCAGTCGTTCTCTCCTACGCCGGTGATCGTCTGGGCTGTGCTCGGCGTCGCCGCGGCGGTCGTGGTGGCGGTGTCGACGTTCCGTCGCTCGCGTCTCGCGCTCAGTCAGGTCGTCCTCGTGTACGCGCTCGTCCTGGTCGGGGGAGCGCCGTCGTTGTTGTTCGTCTCGTTCGCGCCGGGCATGCAGCTCGCCGATGGGTTCGGCATCAGCGGCTCCGACTACTCGCCGTGGGCTCGGCCGCTGTACCTGACCAGTTTCCTCGCGATGGTCGCAGCGATCGCTACCGCTGGGCTCGCCATCACGTCCAGCCGTAGTCAGCCAGGCGAGCTCGACGACACCCGGGCTGCCCGATAGGGGATCGTGCTCCGGTCGCTACCGTGAACGAATGACAGTCACGCTGATCACCCTGTCGTCCGACGACTGGAGAGTCTGGCGCTCCCTGAGGCTTGCGGCGCTGGGTGAGGCCCCTGATGCTTTCGGCTCTCGGTCGGCCGACTGGATCGATGCTGATGAGGGTCGGTGGCGCGAGCGCCTCTCCATCCCAGGGGCGATCGACCTCGTAGCCCTTGATGGAGGAACGGGCAGTCCGATCGGCATGGTGACCGGAACGCCGTCAGCACGGCCCGGTGCTGGCGCAGAACTCATCTCCCTGTGGGTGGACCCCGCAGCTCGGGGAAGAGGAGTGGCGACCTTGCTCATCGATGCTGTGGCAACGTGGGCAGCAGCCGCGGGGGGCACCGCGCCTCGAGTTGTCAGTCATGGCCCAGAACGGGTCCGCCCGGCGCACCTACGAGAGGAACGGATTCGCCGTCGCAGCCAGCTCCAGGGATGAGTTCACGATGACACGGGCTCTCTGACGGCGGCAGCCGACTGGCACGCCCGCTTCCTGCCCGATAGGGGATCGCTCAGCGATCCAGACCAGTTGCCGAAGTGGGAGGCTGGCTCCATGACCAGCGTTCCCCGCGACGACGAGGACGACCTCCGCGACGCCGATGACCAAGCGAGGGAGCGGCGGTCACCCCAGGAGGCTCGTGACCACGAGGTGAACCAAAAGATCAAGATGAAGCTCGTAGGGGCGCTGTGGGGCATCTGCTTGTTGACGCCCGCCTTCTTCCTGCCCGCTGGCTGGGTTCTTTGGACATGGATCATCGTTGCCATCCTGATCACCTGTGCTGTGGTCATCCGCGTCTACGGGCAAGGACGTGACAAGTGACGAACGCGAGGAAGCGCCCGTAAGACGATCTGCTCATGCGACTCGGATCACCGCTCCTAGGGTGAACTCATGAGGCGGTGGAGACGGCGCGCGATCGCGACGGGCGTCGGCGTGCTTGCGGCCTCGTTCGTGACCATCGGCATCGTTCTGACCACTGGTGGTGGTCAGCTGACCGGCACCGTCGTCGACGAACAAGGATCAGCGGTCCCGTCTTGTTCTGTCGCACCTGAAGGTCCGACTCTCCATGGGCGCGAATTCGGTGTGCTCTCGCGCATCGACGGGCAGTGGTCGTTCGGCGAGGTGCGCAACGGCCCGTACATCGTCCGGGTGATCTGTCCGGCAGCGTCGGACGGCGCGGGTGCTGAGGGGAGATCGAGGTCCGTCCTCGTTCGTGGGGACACGCACGTGACTGTCATCGTCCATGCGTCCACATGAGGGCCTCTCTGCAGAAGAACGTCGCGAGCCCGGACTTCCTCGTGGTGATCGGACTTCGCGGTCGCTCCCGGCCGTGCCGTGCGTCACGAAGGGCCATGAGGGTTCGACGTGTCGCTGACGCTCTTGTCTTCGCCGGGGATGACTCCGCTACCTTCAGTCTGCGGCGTCTCGCCGTCGGACCGAGGGGATGCCATGCCGCTGGATGACTTCGACGTGGACCTGCTGCGCCAGGTATCCCGGTACCTCAAGCGTGTCGAGGAGCTCGCCACCTCGGAGGAGGCATCGAGGCGCACGCCGCTGGGTGACGTGGTCAGCTCGCACCTCGGAGCGGACGCCAGGAGCTTGGCCGTCATCACCGAGGAGATCCAACCCCACAGGCTGGTCGACGCGGACATCGCCCTCGACGTCCTCGCCGACGAGAGTCGGGACACGGCGGGGCAGGGCGTCCGGCTGCTGGGCGTCAGCGGTGGCGACCAACGCTTCCACGTGTCCGTCGGTGAGTTGATCGCCAACCCGCACACGTCCTTCGCTCCTGGTCCGGTGTCCTTCGTGGCTCGCGCGACGGGGCCCGACAGCTCCCGACGCGTCGTCTCGTTCGGCCTCCGGCTGCTCGACGTCGAGGGCAGCCGGCTGATCGTGCTGCAACGGGACGCCGCGCCCCAGTTCGGTCGAGTCGGCGCCTCCCTCGAGGTCATCGCGGCGGACGAGGCGGTCGTGCCGGTGTTCTTGGCGAGGTTGCGCCACCTGATGGTCGAGCGCAGCGTCCTGCGCGGTCACGTGCTCTCGTTCACGGCCACCGAGTACGGGCAGGAGGCGGGGGCGACTTTCCTCCGCCGGCCGACGGTGGCTGCCGACGAGGTCATCCTGGGGGAGGGGGTGCTCGACAGGGTCGTCGACCACGTCGTCGGCATCGGTGAGCACCGCGACGAACTGATCGCTGCTGGTCAGCACCTGAAGCGCGGCCTGCTGCTCTACGGGCCACCCGGTACCGGCAAGACCATGACCGTTCGGCACCTGCTGGCGCGGACGCCCGAGGTGACGGCCGTCCTCCTCACGGGCTCGAGCATCCAGTTCGTGTCGGCGGCCGCGGAGATCGCCCGTACGTTCCAGCCGTCGATCGTCGTGCTCGAGGACATCGACCTCGTCGCCATGGAGCGCAGCTACAGTCCTCAACCGCTCCTGTTCGAGGTGCTCGACGCCCTCGACGGGCTGGACGGTGACGCGGACGTCGCGTTCGTGATGACGACCAACCGCGTGCAGGTGCTCGAGCGCGCCCTCGCGACCAGGCCAGGTCGCGTCGATCTGGGAGTCGAGATCCCGTTGCCGGACCAGGCGGCCCGCCGTCGGCTCTTCCGCCGGTACGCCTCGGGCCTGCCTTTCAGCGACGCTGCGCTCGACGACGCCGCCGACCGGGCCGAGGGCACGACGGGATCGTTCGCGAAGGAGTTGATCCGACGGAGCGTGCTCGGCGCCGCTCTGAGGTCCGAGCAGCCCGACGACGCCGACCTGATCGCCGCCCTGGACACGCTGCTGTCGTCCGGGGAGGCCTTGACGCGCCTCCTGCTCTCGGGGGACGGGGGCGACATCGAGGACGATGAGGACATGGGACAGGGCTTCTTCGACGAGGGCACGGACATCGTCACCACGAGACAGATGTGGGAGTCGCAGGGCAGAACGTCCCAGGGGGGTCCCGAGGGCGCGACCTGGAGGGAGCCCTCGGGCCCGTGGGAGGGTGACGACGAGGTGCACGTCCGGTAGGCCTTCGACTGCCCGCAGGCCCGAGAAGGCGACCGTGGTGCCGGGGGCTCTTGCTGCTCGCGTGCTCCCGCTACGGGGCGTGCACAGCTCTCGCAGCCGGGACGGCGACGGGCCCGTCGGCCTCCTGTGAAGGGAGGGCGACGGGCCCGTCGATGCAGGTCAGTGCCGGACGCGGGTGCGACGGCGGAGGCGTGCGTCTGTCAGTGCCGTACCCGCGGCGAGGAGACCGGCTGCGACGGCGATCAGGACACCGGTGGACTCGTTGCCGGTGTAGGCGAGGCTGCTCGCGCCGGAGACCGGTGCGGCGTCAGCACCTGCGGGGACGGTGACAGCGGTGCTCTCCACCTCGACGGGGATCGAGACGGTGAAGCCGCCGAGTGAGACGGTCAGGACACGTGGTCCCGGGCCGTGGAACGTGACGCCGGGGTAGCCGGTCGCCGAGACGACGATGTCGTCGTCCTGGCCGTCGGTCGCGACGAGGGTCTCGTCGCGCTCGGCCGGGACGATGTTCCCGAACGCGTCGACCAGGGAGGCGCTCACGAACAGGCTGTCTCCGTCGTCGAGGCTGACCGGCACGGCAGTGCCGTCGATCGACGAGGCGATGCGGCCGGCACCGGAGGTCCCTTCCGTCTCGGACGTGGTCCCGCCTGCGACGAGGATGCCCGCCGCCTCGGCCGGTGCGACCTCGAGGTCGACGACGAGGAGCTCGCCGATGCCCACCATGTTGAGCGGTGTGACGCTGAACGAGTAGGAGCCGGCGAGGGTGCTCGTCCCGGAGATGGTGAGGGAGCCGGGGACCTGGGTCACCGTGGCGCCCGCGGGGAGGGTCGCTACGAGCGTGCTCGGGTCGGCGACGATCTCGATGTTGGGCACAGGATCGCCAGCGGCCTCCCACGTGAACGAGTAGGGCTCGCCCGCGACGACCGTGAGATCGGTGCCGGGCTGGACCGTGAAGGTGGGAGCGACGCCCGCGGCGACGCGGCGCGCACTCACGACGGTCGTCGGTTCGTCCTCGGCACCAGGTCCGGTGCCGGTGACGGCGACCTCGACGACGCGACCGATGTCCGCGCGGACGAGGACGTACGTCTCGGCGGTGGCACCCTCGAGGGCCGAACCGTCACGGGTCCACTGGTAGGTGAAGGTGGTGCCCTCGGGCCACTCGTCCGTCACGGCGGTCTGCAGGTCGCCGAACTCCGTCGTGCCGGAGATGGTCACCGTGCCGGGCTCGGTGGCGGCAGCGATGCTGGCCACGTCCTCCGGGCTGGACCCGGGACCGGGAGCCGTCGGCGCCGCCGACGGCTCATCCGGATCAGCGACCGGGGCCGAAGGGTCGTCGATCAGGGGCACCTCGGTCGGAGCGGACTCGGTCGGCTCGGCTCCGACGGGCGCGGGATCGACGGCGGAGGGTGCGGTCTCCGTCGAGGTGGCCTCGGTCGAGGGGGCTCCCGGGTCGGGGACGGGCGTGAGGGGCACCTCGGTCACCGCGGGTCCTTCGTCGGGCGCTGCCGTGGCGGAGGGGGTCGGCACCGGAGCGGCAGACGCCATCGGCGCCGACAGCGCCGTTCCCCCCAGCATCACAGCGACCATGGACGGCAGGACCAGTGCGGTGAGCACGGATCTCTTCATGTTTCCCCCTTGTACGAGTCGAGTCGGCGCGAGCCTCTGCTCGCCCCGCGACCCCGTCGACGTGTCGTCATGAGGGCCGATGATGCCACCGTACGGGTCGGTCGCAGGCCCCGAGCCGCTCGTTACCATCCCGTTGCGAAGGTCGTCCGCCCGGATGACGGGAGACGCGTCCGAGGTCGTGTCTCCTTCGGGACAGCGCAGACAGGCGGCCTACCGGGATGGTGGTCCTCGGCGCTCAGGCCGATCCCGGCGAGGCCCCGCGCGGACGCCGTGGCGATGGGTCCCGCAGCAGTCCGCTGCCGATGCCCCGGCCACGTGAGGGGGACCCGACGAACCGTGCCCAGGACGAGCACGACGAGGTGAGGTGCTTCTCGGCCGCGGACGCTCTGCAGCTGTACCTCGCCCTCGCCCTCGACTCGTACGGGGAGTTCACCAGGGAGCTCGACGACTCACGCTGACACGGGTCCACGAAGGGCCCGAGTCTTGCTCTGGGACAATGGTGCCCGCACCCGAGAGCTCTGCGGGATGACAGCCGAGTCCGTCGGTGTCGTACGGCCGGGATCACGTTCGCCGCGATGACACGGAGGACTGAGGTCCGATGAAGGCAAGGGAGCAGGTCGTGCGAACCCCGTTCTCGTCCGTCTCGACCACGGTACGCGCGAGTCGAACAGCGTCGCGTCGGCTCGACGACCAGCTGAACCCATCGTCAACATCTTCACCGGTTCGTCCGCCGTGGTCGTCGGACTGACGGTGCTGATCGCGTTCGGTTTCGGGATGATGATGTACCTGACGATGCGCGTCACGGGCAGCATCATCTGGCCGATGATCTTGCACGCGGTGACGGACCCGACGACATTCCTCGTCAGCGGCGGCATCGACGAGGACCTGCGCAACGCTCACAACCCGTTCCTCGACGCGGCCGCGCCGTTCAACATCGTCCTCATCCCGGCTGCGCTCCTCGCGATCGCCCTCCTCGGCCGACGACGCTTCAACGGACGGGCTCGCGCTGACGGACACAGCCCTGTGTCTCGATAGACGACGATCGTGCACCGAACTTCCTGCGATCTCGCTAGCGGCCTCCTAATGTCGAGGCATGAGCTCGTTCACCTGGCCGGGGTCGGCCCAGCAGGAACACGCGCCAGTGGCCGTGATCCTTCCCGGCACGGGCTACACGGCCAAGGCGCCCTTGCTGTACTGGTCTGCCGTCCTGCTCTGTCAACAAGGCTGGCGCGTTCAGGCGGTCGAGTGGGACGCGCAGGCGCCGACGGACGATGGAGCACAGGCGTACGTCGAGCGGGAATTGCAGCAGGCCGTCGAGGCAGCGGGTGGCCGCATCGATCTCGTCGTCGCCAAGTCGTTCGGCACCCTCGGCCTTCCGTGGGCGGTCGCGAACGCAGTCCCAGGCGTCTGGCTCACGCCGGTTCTCACAGAGGCGGTGATCCTCGACGCTCTGACTCAGGCCTCGTCGGGTCATCTCGCTGTCGGAGGGAGCCGGGACCCTCTTTGGGCGCCTGGGACAAGTCTTCAGACGGACGCAGTCGTTCAGACCGTTGACGGCGCCGATCACAGCTTGCTCCTCGCCGACGACTGGCAGGGGTCCTTGAATCTGCACCACGAGCTTCACGAGGCCATCAGGGAACATGCAAAGCGTGTCCGGTAAGGGATGGCTGACCGGCCCTGGAGGGCTAAGGCGCCCTCTGATCACGGGTGAGCCAGTCGATCAAGGTCTTCGTCGAGCTGAGCGAGAGCAGCTGCGTGGCCCGGGCCCGGCCAGAGGGATCGAAGCCACTGACCTGCTTGAAGTAGGCCGTCTCGATCCTTGTCGTGATGGAGAGCATGGGCGTGCAGGTCGTCAGCAGCGAGCTCGAAAGCGCCGGGGTCGGGAGTGACGTTCAAGGCAAGGGAAAGCTCGATGGAGCGTCCGCCCGAGCCGAGTGGCGGATGTTGCGCTGGGGCGCGGCGGGCGCTCGGGCGGCGTGTCGTCGGGCGCACCGATCTTGGTAGCGCCGGAAGACACGTGAAAGGGAGCAGCGGTCCTGCTCCTCAGGGCCCGGCTGTCAGGGTGACGAGCACGAAGAGCGCCGGCACGCAGACGATCCCGAAGAGGCCCGAGAACACCGCCCACAGGACCTTGCTCGTCTCGCCGACCTTCCGGTCGAGAAGTGCTGCCAGTGTGGCCCCGAGAGCCAGGAGGGGCGGCAGGGGCAGGAGGAACGACCCGAGTCGCGCGGCACCTGCGACGTAGGGGCTGGGGAGCACGGGGAGCACGACGAGAAGTGCGAGAGCCGCTGCGAGGAGCACGGCAGCGACTCGAGGGGCCACCCAGAGCGCGCCGGCTCAGGCGACGGTCTCGTCAGGGAACACCCCGGCGCTGCCGCAGTCGACGTAGGCCAGCGGCAGGCCCCCGTCGTCGAGGAGCTCAGCTCGCGACCGATCGTGGGCAGCGCGACGTTCAGCACCGAGGTGTCGCGCATCTCGAAGAGGAACGCGGGGACACGGGGCGCACTCCTTCGAGGAAGAAGTGGCGGCTCGTTCGACGCCGCGTGCGGGTGCGTCGCAGAGCGCGACGCCTTTTGCCTCAGCGGTGTCGACGATGCACCGGTCGGTGCTGGGGGAGGACTCCTCACGGGGCCCGGAGGCCTGCGATCAGGACCTCCACTGCAGCGCGTGACTCCGATGCCCAGAGGGGTCGTCCCGTCGCGGTGCCGATGCCGTGCAGCACGATCATCACCGCCCCGACCGGCACGTCGCCGCGGACGGTGCCGTCCCGGGCAGCCTGCGACACGAGGTCGGACACCGTGCGTTCGATCTGGATCCCGCCGTCGGCGAGCACTGCCGGGTCTGCGACCGCCGCGAGCGTGCGGGCCAGCCCGGTGTGCTCCAGCACGTACTCGACGAAGCCGCGGAGGAACGACTCGAGGTTCTCGACGGACGGCCGCGCCGGGTCGACGGCGTTCTCGCAGAGCAGTGCCACCTCGCCCTCGTACACGGCCGCGGCCAGGGCGTCCCGGCTGGGGAAGTGCCGGTACAGCGTCCCCACCCCCACTCCGGCGAGGGCGGCGAAGTCGTCGAACCGCACCTGCTCCTCCTGGTCGAACACGACCCGTGCGGCGGCCACGATCGCCTCGCGGTTCCGACGGGCGTCCGACCGCATCGCGCGTTCCTCGGCCACGGGAACCCCTTCCTCGACAAACGGAGATCATCTCCGTATGGTTCTGATCGGAGATCGTCTCCATCTTAGTGAAGGGCCACCCATGCGCATCCTGATGTTCGGGCGGGGAGCCATCGCGACGATCTACGGTCGCGTCCTGGCCGCCGCGGGCCACGACGTCGAGTTCTACGTCCGTCCGGGGCGTGCCGCGGAGTACGGGGACGAGGTGCGCCTCGACTGGATCGACGGGCGTCGTGCGCTGCTCGGCCGACGAGTCCGTGAGGCCCACGCGGTCAGGTTCCGCGAGACCGTCGATCCCCGTGACGGCTTCGACCTCGTCGTGCTCAGCGTGGGGCATCACCGTCTCGCCGAGGCGGCGGCGTTCCTCGCGCCCCGACTGGGATCGGCCACCGTCCTGGTGTTCGGCAACGTCTGGGGGGAGCCGCTCGAGGCGGTCGCCCCGTTGCCGGCCGACCAGGTCGTCTTCGGCTTCCCGGGCGGGGGTGGCCAGTTCCAGGAGGACGGCGTCCTGGTCGCCGCCGTCACGTCCTCGGTCGTCATCGGCACCGGTCGCGCTGCGCCGAGCCGACGCGAGGGGGAGATCCTGTCCGCGTTCCGGCAGGCCGGCATCGCTGTCCGGCAGGAGGAGGACGTCCGGGGATGGCTGTGGCTCCACTTCCTCGCCGACGCGGGGATGTACGCCCAGGCGGTGGGCAAGGGTTCGCTGGCGGCGCTGGTCGGTGATCGGAAGGCCCTCCGGGAGGCGTTCGCGACGACCCGCGCACTGGTGCCCATCCTCCGAGCACGGGGCGTGGACCTCGGACGGCACCGCCGCGCGATGCTCCCCTACCGCTTCCCGCTCCTGATGGGCGCTGCCACGGGGTGGGCGACGCTGCTGGTCCCGATCGCCCGCCGTGCCCTCGCGGCGCACACCGACCCGGACATGGTCGAGGGGCGTGCCGTCCTCAACGACACCCTGCGAGAAGCGCGCCGACTCGGCGTCTAGGCCCCGCGCCTGGAGATGTGACAGCACTCGGGCGGACGTGCCGTGACGAGCGGGCGCTCCGACCTGCGCAGCCGTCTCCAGATGGTCGTCCTCGACCCTGAGGGCGAAACGTTCCCGCCGACGGTCACCGTCCGCGGTCCAGGGGGAGCGCCGGCAGGCTCAGGCCAGGCGGAGGAGCATCGTGTCCGAGTCGCCGCTGCGCCCGACGACGCGGAACCCTGCCCGTTCGTAGAGTCGTCGGGCGGCGTTGCCGTCCTCGACGCTCAGGCTGATCCCGGCGAGGCCCCGGGCGGACGCCAGGGCGATCAGCTCCCTCAGCAGGTCGCCCCCGATGCCCCGGCCACGGAACTCGGGGAAGGTCGTGAGGCTCAGCTCGGGGACGTCGGCGTCGACGAACCCGTAGCCGGGGTCCTCCTCCGACAGGAAGACGAGCCAGCCGACGGCCCGCGGGGCGTCGCCCTCGTGGTCGACGAGCCCGAAGTCGCCGCCGGTGGGGAAGTCCGCGTAGTAGTGCGCGATCTCGTCCGAGGCGTCCATGTCGTCGAGGGTGAACCGAGTCGTGTCCCAGTTCATGTTCTCGAGGGTCGCCCTGCGGAGGAGCGCCCGGTCTGCGCGGGCGGCGAGTCGGCGGGTCACGCCTCGACGGTACCGCTGGCCTTCGTCGCAGGGTGCCGAGCGCCCGTCAGCTGAACGTCGAGCGGTCGGCGTGGGTGCCCTTCTCCATCAGTCGCCACGATCCGCCGGTCAGCGGCGTGAGGGTCGTCACGACGTAGATCGCGGCGACGATGCCGAAGGCGGCGGTGAGCCCGATCGTGTCGGCGGCGACCCCGCCGAGCAGGGCGCCGAACGGGACTCCTGCCCAGGCTCCCGCGTTGAGGAGGCCGAAGACGCGGCCGCGCATCTGCTCGGGCACCCGCTCCAGCTCGACCGTGCCGAGGATGGGGTTGAGGG
>Ga0265798_10006254_pt1 | contig 15686 bp, 14 predicted proteins | sample P3T30metagenome_FD_192430 | JGI IMG/M metagenome (GOLD analysis project Ga0265798, IMG submission 192430) | Plant litter microbial communities from East Loma Ridge, Irvine, California - P3 T30 | ecosystem: Environmental > Terrestrial > Plant litter > Unclassified | place: USA: California... | reverse complement strand
CCAGAAGGGCGGAGACGTGCATTGCCTTCAGTTCAGATAAGTGCATGTGTCGGGTGTCCCGTGACGGGAAAGTAAAGGTAGGGGAGGGAACTGCGTGGGTTAATAATTAGGGGGCATCGGAGTCGATTGCCTTCCCGTACTGAAGAAAGGGCGGCAGTGCGGGCGCACCGCCGCCGTCCATGGTATCAGATGTTGCTGTCGATGAAGGCGGTCAGCTGGCCCTTGGCCATGGCGCCGACTTTTTGCGCAGCTGCGACACCGTTCTTGAACAGGATCAGGGTCGGGATGCCGCGGATGCCGAACTTTGCCGGCACCGCCTGGTTCGCATCGACATCCATCTTCGCGATCAGGAGCTTGCCGTCATATTCTTTCGCGACTTCTTCCAGGATCGGGGCAATCATCTTGCACGGGCCGCACCACTCGGCCCAGAAGTCGACCAGGACCGGGCGCTCGGACTTGAGCACGTCGGTATCGAAGGATGCATCGCTGATGTGTTTGATGTTTTCGCTCATGTTTTCCTCAGATGAGGTAGGTCACTCAGTTGTAGGTTCGCGCCTGAAGGATCGTTGCCCGTACTTGTCAGACTGGTTCGGCAACACAATGGTGGAGGCAGTGTGTGCACTTTTCAAACAGTGGAAGAGCTGCAAGAGGACGTCAGGCGGGGATTGGCTGAAATAATAACCTATTTTCCTGAAACGTGTTCGTGAGCTTTGTACAAAATCTCAACACACCACCACACCGCGCAAAAACCGGAGGGCGCCATCAGGATATTGGGCATTATCGCCTACCTGCAAGCCGCTGTCCGGCAATTTTTTCGCGGCGTGGCGTACTTGACACTCGCTCAGCCGACGCTGCCTGTGAACTTGTATAAATGTCCTGGATGCCACATCGTCACCACCGACGCCACCAGCCCGTTCGACGTGGTCTGTCGTTTCAGCACCAGGCAGGGCGTAGCGGGCGCGATGGCCAGCATCTCGGCCACATCGCGCGGCGCCGGCAGCGCTTCGATGCTGTAGCTTGCGCCCTGCAACGGCGCCGCCACCATCAGGTGCTCGTTCGGCGTGATGCGCGTGTAGTCCTGCTGCAGGTAGGCCGGTGCGCAGGCCGGGTTGACCCAGCGGTCCTCGACCTGGATCGGCTGGCCGTTTTCCTCGTGTACGATGAGTGAATGAAACAGCGGCGCGCCCGGCGCCACGCCGAACTGCGCGGCCAGCGCATCGCCGGCCGCACCCTGTTCCAGCATGCGCGGGCGGCTGGTGTGCACGTGGCCGCGCGCGCGCACGTCGTCGGCGATGTTGCGGATCTCGAGCAGCGTGGCCTGGTATTTTTGCGGCGCGACGTAGGTGCCCGAGCCCTGGCGCCGCGTCAGCACCTGTTCGGCGGTCAGCTCGCGCACGGCGCGGTTGACGGTCATGCGCGAGACGCCGAACTGGCGCACCAGCGCCTGCTCGGACGGCACCAGGTCGCCTTCCTTCCAGCGGCCGGCCGCGATTTCGCCGATCAGGTAATCCTTGATGCGCTGGAAGATGGGCGTACTGTCGTGCGCGGTCTGTGCGTCCAAAACTCGTCTCCGGGATGCGGGCCGTGGGGCCGCTTGGCTTTTTGCTGGGAGCATTCTAGCATCGGCGATTTGAAAGCAAGAGCCGGGGTGCCGGCGCCGGCGGTGGCACGTACGATGGATGCATCGCCTTTGAGGAGAACAGCATGAACACAATGATCGAACCCGCGGCCACCGCCTTTGGCGGCGACGAGGAGCGCTGGGCCGCCGTCTGCGCCCGCACGCAGGCGGCCGACGGCCTGTTCTACTATTCGGTGCGCAGCACCGGCGTCTACTGCCGCCCCTCGTGCCCGTCGCGCACGCCGCGCCGCGCCAACGTCGCCTTCCACGCCAGCCGCCAGGATGCGGAAAGCGCGGGCTTCCGGCCCTGCCTGCGCTGCCGCCCGGACGCGCCGCCGCTGGCCGAACGCCAGGCCGAGGCGGTGGCGCAGGCCTGCCGCCTGATCGACGCGGCCATCATCGAGGCCGCCGAGGTGCCCGGCCTCGACACCCTGGCCGGCGCCTGCGGCATGAGCCGCTTCCACTTCCACCGCGTGTTCAAGGCCCATACCGGCATCACGCCCAAGGCCTACGCCAGCGCGCGCCGCGCCGAACGCCTGCAGCGCGGCCTGGCGCAGGCGCCGACCGTCACCGCGGCCGCCTACGATGCCGGCTTCAATTCCAGCGGCCGTTTCTACGCCGCCTCGAACGGCGTGCTGGGCATGACCCCGCGCCGCTACCGCGCCGGCGGCAGCGGCGCGCGCATTCACTTCGCGGTGGCCGGGTGCTCGCTGGGCGCGCTGCTGGTCGCCGCCACCGACAAGGGCATCTGCGCGATCCTGCTCGGCGACGAGCCGGAGCCGCTGGTGCGCGACCTGCAGGAACGTTTTCCGAATGCCGAGCTGGTGGGCGCCGAACCCGGTTTCGAGCGCACCGTCGCCCAGGTGGTGGCCTTCGTCGAGGCGCCGCGCCTCGGCCTCGACCTGCCGCTGGACGTGCGCGGCACCGCCTTCCAGCAGCGCGTCTGGCAGGCGCTGCGCCAGGTCCCGGCCGGCCAGACCGTCAGCTACGCCGAACTGGCCGAGCGCCTCGGCATGCCGAAGGGCGCCCGGGCCGTCGCCGGTGCCTGCGCGGCCAACCCGGCGGCGATCGCGATTCCCTGCCACCGCGTGGTGCGCATCGATGGGGCCTTGTCGGGGTATCGGTGGGGGATCGAGCGCAAGCGGGCCTTGCTGGAACGGGAAAGCGAAAATTCGGGGTCAGAGCGCAACTTGGACTGAATTCGGGGTCAGAGCACTTCATCAATCAATTTCTCGTCGATGAAGGAGAGACGCCTGCGTCGTTTCATCGCAGGCGTAATCCCCAGCAACTTCGAGGTATCGGTGACAAAGCTGTCTGGGCCCAGCGGTGAATTGCTGTTGCTGGCATGTCGTATCTGCTCCAGCAGTTGATCGGAAATGATCTCCTGAAATAGAAAGCGGTAAGCCGATCTGCGTTCCGCCTCATGCCTGCCCAGCCCTGCGAACACCACATGAGGCGTGATCAACAGGTTTTCTTCGCCCAACGCATTGGCACGATAACTCGACCAGGGATAAGTGGCAGGATTGCTCACCATACGTGCCCGGACAGGATTGAGCTCGATATACCGCTGGCAAATCAATAGATAGCGTTCCTGCTCCACGAGGCAGGAACGAAAGCGCCCCTCCCATAGCGTACCGGTGCGTCGATGACGCCGATTGAAATACTGTACGTAGTGCTGGCCAAGCCGGCGCATGAGTGTGCTGGGACCGTGCCTGCTGCCGGATGACAGCAGCAAGTGCACATGGTTGGTCATCAGCACATAGGCATGGATTTGGCAGGCAGCATCGGCAGCGTATTGCTTCAGGAGCGATAGATAAACCAGGTAGTCTGTTTCGCTGATAAAGCAGGCATTCCGATTGTTTCCTCGCTGAATGATGTGTAGCGGTATCGCAGGTAGTACCAAACGTGGTCTTCGTGCCATGGCGTTGTGATGTCGTTAAGGAAGGCCTGACCTTATCGAAGACGGCAAAAGGGGAATGGATGCATCTCAATTTCGTTGTGGCTCTTACCTTAAGAAGTGCTCTGACCCCGAAATTTTCCGACGTTGTGCTCTGACCCCGAAGTTCGCTACACTGACTATTGCTTAGGGTCCATATTCAGGATCTTCACTTACAAGAATGGAGAGTAATAACGATGCGCCAGCTTCCCCTGCGCTGTTCCCTGTTTGTCCTGGCCGCCTGCGGCGCCCTGTCCGCCGCCCACGCCGACACCGTGATCGACAACGCCAACGGCTACACGCTGAACGCGAAGGGCGATATCGTCCAGTTCAGCGCGCTCGCCTTCGACGACAAGGGCAGGATCACCGCGGTCGGCACGGCGCAGGATGTGGCGGCCAGGGCGCCGCAGGCGAAGCACGTCGACCTCAAGGGCCGCACCGTGCTGCCGGGCCTGATCGACGCCCACGGCCACGTGTTCGGCCTGGGCGAGATGCTGACCCAGCTCGATTTGTCGGGCACCACCTCGCTGCAGCAGGCGCTGGACGCGATCAAGGCCTATTCGAGCGCGAATCCGCAGGGCGCCTGGCTGCGCGGCCGCGGCTGGAACCAGGAAAACTGGAAGCTGGGCCGCTTCCCGACCGCCAAGGAACTCGATGCCATCGTGGCCGATCGTCCGGTCTGGCTGGAGCGCGTCGACAGCCACGCCGGCTGGGCCAACAGCCGCGCGCTGGCGCTGGCCGGCATCACCGACAAGACCCCGGACCCGGCCGGCGGCAAGATCGTGCGCGATGCCAGTGGCCACGCCACCGGCGTGCTGGTCGACGCCGCCAAGGAATTGATGCTGAAGGTGCTGCCGCAGCCGACCGAGCAGGAAGGCCGCACGATGCTGGAAAAATCGCTGCAGAAGATGGCCAGCGTCGGTCTCACCAGCGCCCACGACGCCGGCATCACCGCCGCCCAGGACAAGCTGTACCGCAGCTTCGCGGACCAGGGCAAGCTGACCACGCGCATCTACGCGATGATCGGCGGCACCGGCCCCGACTTCGACCAGCTGGCGAAGAACGGCCCGGTCAACAGCTACGGCAAGGACATGTACGCGCTGCGCGCCGTGAAGCTGTACGCCGACGGCGCGCTGGGCAGCCGCGGCGCCGCGCTGCTGGCGCCCTACAGCGACGACCCGCACTCGCACGGCCTGCTGTTCCATTCGAACGAAGAGATCGACACGATGATCGCCAAGGCCATGAAGAAGGGCTACCAGGTCAACGTGCACGCGATTGGCGACGCCAGCAACCGCCAGATCCTGGATGCCTTCGCCAAGGAGATCAAGGCGAATCATACGGAGGCGCAGCGCAACCGCATCGAGCACGCCCAGATCGTGACCCTGGAGGACATCCCGCGCTTCAAGACCGTCGGCATCATCCCGTCGATGCAGCCGACCCACGCGACCTCGGACAAGAACATGGCCGAGACCCGCGTCGGCCCGGACCGCATCAAGGGCGCCTACGCCTGGCGCAGCTTCCTGGCGCAGGGTTCGCGCATCGCCTGCGGCTCCGACTTCCCGGTCGAGGCGCCGAACCCCTTCTTCGGCATCCACGCCGCGGTGACGCGCCAGGATGCCGGCGGCAACCCGATCGCCGGCTGGTATCCGGAGCAGGAGATGTCGCTGAAGGAAGCCTTCCGCTGCTTCACGCTGGATGCCGCGTATGCCGGTCACCAGGAAACGAACCAGGGCTCGCTCGAAGTCGGCAAGTACGCGGACTTCATCGTGATCGACCGCGACCTGTTCAAGATGTCGCCGTACGACATCTATAAAACCCAGGTGCAGGAAACCTGGGTCGCCGGGCGCCAGGTCTACAAGAAGTAAGCGGCTTATCGAAATGGATTGACGTGCTTGTATAGACAACCTAGACTTCCCGTCATCCCGCGTCGTCCATTTCGAGGAGTCCGCCATGACCGATCCACGGTTTGACCCTGAGCGACAGATCCGCGCCCCGCGCGGCAGCCAGCTGCACTGTAAAAGCTGGCTGACCGAGGCCGCCTTCCGCATGTTGCAGAACAACCTCGACCCGGAGGTGGCCGAGGACCCGCAGCGCCTGGTGGTCTACGGCGGCATCGGCCGCGCCGCGCGCGACTGGGCCTGCTTCGACCAGATCCTGGCCTCGCTGCGCGAACTGGAAGACGACCAGACCCTCCTGATCCAGTCCGGCAAGCCGGTCGGCGTGTTCCAGACCCACTCCGACGCCCCGCGCGTCCTGCTCGCGAATTCGAACCTGGTGCCGCACTGGGCCAACTGGGAACACTTCAATGAGCTCGACCGCAAGGGGCTCTTCATGTACGGCCAGATGACGGCCGGCAGCTGGATCTACATCGGCACCCAGGGCATCGTGCAGGGCACTTATGAAACCTTTGCCGAGGCCGGGCGCCAGCATTTCGGCGGCGACATGGCGGGCAGGTGGATCCTCACCGCCGGCCTGGGCGGCATGGGCGGCGCGCAGCCGCTGGCGGCGACCTTTGCCGGTGCGGTGTCGCTGGTCGTCGAATGCCAGCAAAGCCGGATCGACTTCCGCCTGCGCACCCGCTACCTGGACAAGCAGGCGCACAGCATCGATGAAGCCTTGCGGATGGTCGCGCAGCACAAGGACCGCAAGGAGGCGATTTCCATCGGCCTGCTCGGCAACGCCGCCGAGGTGCTGCCGGAACTGGTGCGGCGCGCGCAAGCCGGCGGCCTGGTGCCGGACCTGGTCACCGACCAGACCTCGGCCCACGACCTGATCAACGGCTACCTGCCGCGCGGCTGGCGCGTCGATGAGTGGCAGGCGGCGCGCCAGGATCCTACCGAGCATGCAGCGTTAAAACAGGCGGCGGCTGGATCCTGCGCCGCCCACGTGCGCGCCATCCTCGACTTCAAGGCCATGGGCGCGCACGCGGTCGACTACGGCAACAACATCCGGCAAGTCGCGTTTGATGAGGGCGTGCAGGACGCCTTTGACTTTCCCGGCTTCGTGCCGGCCTACATCCGTCCGCAGTTCTGCGAAGGGCGTGGCCCGTTCCGCTGGGTGGCGCTGTCCGGCGACCCCGAGGACATCCACAAGACCGACGCCAGGATCAAGCAGCTGTTCCCGCAGCACGCGCGCGTGCATCGCTGGCTCGACATGGCGCGCGAGCGCATTGCGTTCCAGGGCCTGCCGGCGCGCATCTGCTGGCTGGGGCTGGGCGAGCGCCACGTCGCCGGTCTCGCCTTCAACGAGATGGTGCGCACGGGCGAACTGAAAGCGCCGGTCGTGATCGGCCGCGACCACCTCGACACCGGTTCCGTCGCCAGCCCGAACCGCGAGACCGAAGCCATGCGCGACGGCAGCGACGCCGTGTCCGACTGGCCGCTGCTGAACGCCATGCTGAACACGGCCGGCGGCGCCACCTGGGTCTCGCTGCACCATGGCGGCGGCGTCGGCATGGGATACTCGCAGCACGCCGGCGTCGTCATCGTGGCCGACGGCAGCGAAGCCGCGGAAAAACGCCTGGCGCGGGTGCTGGTGAACGATTGCGCCTCGGGTGTGATGCGCCATGCCGACGCCGGCTACGAGCTCGCCATCGAGACCGCCAGGCGCCACGGTTTGAGCCTGCCGATGATCAAATGAGTACTACCTGAGTATCGAATGAGCACCATGAACGGAGCCAGCTCCCACCACCTGACCCTGCAACCGGGCGCCTTGACGCTGGACGGGCTGCGCGGCGCCTGGCAGTCGCACGGCACGCTGTCGCTGGCGCCAGAAGCCTATGCCGCCATCGAGGCGTCCGCCGCCGCGGTGCAGGCGATTGTCGCCAAGGGCGATCCGGCCTACGGCATCAACACCGGCTTCGGCCTGCTGGCCAAGCGCCACATCCCGCACGACGAGCTCGAACGCCTGCAGCAGAACCTGATCCTGTCGCACGCGGTCGGCACCGGCGAGCTGCTGCCCGACCACGTGGTGCGGCTGATCTTGTTGACGAAAATCGGCAGCCTGGCGCGCGGCTTTTCCGGCGTGCGTCCGCTGATCGTCGATACGCTGATCGCCCTGTACAACGCCGGCATCATGCCCGCGATTCCCTCGCAAGGCTCGGTCGGCGCATCCGGCGACCTGGCGCCGCTGGCCCACATGACGCTGGCGATGCTGGGCGTGGGCCAGGTGCGCATGCACGGCGAATCGATGGATGCGCAAGCGGCGCTGGCAGCCGCCGGCATCGCGCCCGTGACCCTGGCGGCAAAAGAAGGCCTGGCCCTGATCAACGGCACGCAGGTGTCGACGGCGCTGGCCCTGCACGGCCTGTTCCTGGCCGAGCGCCTGCTGGAAGCGGGCATGGTGGCGGGCGCCCTGTCGCTGGATGCCGCGCGCGGCAGCGATGCCCCGTTCGACCCGCGCGTGCATGCGGTACGCGGCCAGCCGGGCCAGATCGCGGCGGCCAGGATCTACCGCGAACTGGTGGCCGGCAGCGCCATCCGCGCCTCGCACCTGGTCGGCGACGAGCGCGTGCAGGACCCCTACAGCCTGCGCTGCCAGCCGCAGGTGATGGGCGCCGCGATGGACCTGATCGCCCAGGCCGGGCGCACGCTGTTGATCGAGTCGAATGCGGTCACCGACAACCCCTTGATCTTCATGGACGACGGCGTCCCGGCCATTATCTCGGGCGGGAATTTCCACGCCGAGCCGGTCGCCTTTGCCGCCGACACGCTGGCGCTGGCGATCGCCGAGATCGGCGCGCTGGCCGAGCGCCGCATTGCGCTGCTGATCGACGCCACCCTGTCCGGCCTGCCGCCCTTCCTGGTGCGCGAGCCGGGCGTGAATTCCGGCTTCATGATCGCCCACGTGACGGCGGCCGCCCTGGCCTCGGAGAATAAATCGCTGGCGCATCCGGCCAGCGTCGACAGCCTGCCGACCTCGGCCAACCAGGAAGACCACGTCAGCATGGCGACCTTTGCCGCGCGCCGGCTTGGCCAGATGGCGCGGAATACCGGTGTCATCGTCGGCATCGAGCTGCTCGCCGCGGCCCAGGGCATCGAGTTCCACCGGCCGCTTACCAGTTCCAGCCACCTGGAACACGTGCACGCCCGACTGCGCGCGCGGGTGCCGGCCTTTGACGAAGACCGCTTCTTCGCGCCCGACATCGAAGCGGCGCGCGCGATGGTGATGGAAGGCGAACTGTCCGCCGCCTGCAAGGACTTGTTCGCGGCGCTGCATCCGAACTGACGATACCAAAGGGGAGGGCGAGATGGATTTCAGGTTCACACCGGGTTCGATGCCGCTGCTGCTGTCGATCCCGCACGCCGGCACCGACATCCCCGACGCACTGGCCGGCCGCTACGCCCCCGGCGCGGCGGCGCGCGCCGACACCGACTGGCATCTCGCGCAGCTGTACGCCTTCGCCGCGGAGATGGGGGCGTCGGTCCTGGAGGCGCGCTGGTCGCGCTACCTGATCGACCTGAACCGCCCACCTGAAGACACCAACCTGTACCCGGGCCAGGACACCACCGGCCTGTGCCCGGTCGACACCTTCGCGCGCGAGCGCCTGTACCGGCCGGGCATGGCGCCGGACGCCGCCGAAGTCCGGCGCCGCCTGGACCGCTACTGGCGCCCCTACCACGCGCAGCTGCAGGCCGAGCTGGAACGGCTGCGCACGGCGCACGGGCGCGTGCTGCTGTGGGATGCGCATTCGATCGCGTCCCGCGTGCCGCGCTTTTTCGACGGCCGCCTGCCGGACCTGAACTTCGGCAGCGCCGACGGCACCTCCTGCGCGCCGCAGCTGCAGGATGCGCTCCTGCGCACGGTGCAGGGCCAGGCGCGCTTTTCCTTCGTCTTCAACGGCCGCTTCAAGGGCGGCCACATCACGCGCCGCTACGGCGACCCGCAGCATGGCGTGCACGCGATCCAGCTCGAGATGTGCCAGTGCCTGTACATGGATGAAGCGCCGCCTTTCGATTACCGTCCCGACGTGGCCGCCCACGTCCAGCCGCTGCTGCGCGAATTGATGGGGGCGGCACTGGACTGGGTCCGCACATGAGCCAGCACATGAGCCCGCACATGAGCTCGAACGAGCGCATGCTGTTCGCCCGCCACGCGCTGCTGGCCGACGGCTGGCAGCGCAACGTGCTGCTGGCCTGGAACGCCGCCGGCGACCTGACCGGCGTCGAACCGGATGCCGCCGCCACGCTGGCCGTCCCGCAGGCGGACTGGGTGCTGCCGGGGATGGTCAACCTGCATTCGCATGCCTTCCAGCGCGCGCTCGGCGGCTTGACGGAGCGGGCAGGGGAACACGCCGAGGACAGCTTCTGGACCTGGCGCGCGCTGATGTACCGCTTCGCCAATCGCATCACGCTTGAGCAAATGGAAGCGGTCGCGGCCCAGCTCTACGTCGAATGCCTGCGCCATGGCTACACGGCGGTCTGCGAATTCCACTACCTGCAGCGCGACCTCGATGGCGCCCTGTATGCCGACCCGGTCGAGACCGCGCGCCGCATCGCCGAGGCAAGCCGCCAGGCCGGCATCGGCCTGACCCTGCTGCCGGTGCTGTACGCGCATGCCGGGTTCGACGAGGCGCCTTTGAAACCCGAGCAGCGGCGCTTCCGCAGCGATCCGGAACTCGTATTGCGCATCGTCGACGGCCTGGCCGGCCTGCGCGGGCCGCAGCTGGAAATCGGCGCGGCGCCGCATTCCTTGCGTGCCGTGGCGCCGGCGCAGCTGCGCGACCTGGCCGCGGGCATGCCGGCGGGCCGGCCGCTGCACATCCACGTCGCCGAGCAGGCGCTCGAGGTGCGCCAGTGCCAGGATGCCCTCGGGCGCCGTCCGGTCGAATGGCTGCTGGAGCAGGGCTTGGTCGACGAACGCTGGTGCCTGGTGCACGCGACCCACCTGACCGACACTGAAACCGCCGGCCTGGCCGCCAGCGGCGCAGTGGCCGGCCTGTGCCCGACCACCGAGGCCAACCTGGGCGACGGCCTGTTCCCGCTGGCGCCCTACATCGCCGCGGGCGGGCGCTTCGGCATCGGCAGCGACAGCCACGTGTCCCAGAGCCCGGTCGAGGAATTGCGCTGGCTCGAATACGGCCAGCGCCTGCGGCACCGGCGCCGCAACGTCGCGGCCAATCCCGGCCAGCGCGACGTCGCCGCCTTCCTGTGGCAGCAGGCATTGCTGGGCGGCGCCCAGGCCAGCGGACGCCGGCTTGGGGTATTGGAAGCCGGCCGCCGTGCCGATCTGCTGGTGCTGGACAGCAATCATCCGAATCTCGACGGCATCGACGCCGACCATGTGCTGGGCCGATTCTTGTTCTGCGGTAACGACAACCTGGTGCGCGACGTGCTGGCCGGCGGGCGCTGGGTGGTGCGCGACGGGCGTCATCCGGACCAGGACGCCATCGCCCGCCGTTACGGTACGGCGCTGCGCGGCTTGCGTGAAGCCTGACACCTGAGGTCTAATCGGGGCAGTGCAATCCCGACGAAGCTGAGGACAACGATGACGATGCTGATCCCGTTTGCAGGTCTGAGCCCGGTGCCGTGGAAGAATGGCGGCGGCAGTACGACCGAGATTGCCGTGTTCCCGCCGGATGCGGGCTTCGACGACTTCGACTGGCGCATCAGCCTGGCGACGATCGGCGCCGACGGCCCCTTTTCCGTGTTTCCCGGCGTCGAGCGCACGCTGGCCCTGATCGACGGGCACGGCGTGACCCTCCACATCGACGGCGAGCCGACCATCGTGTCCGCGGGCGAGCCGGTGGTCGCCTTCGAGGGCGAGTCGCGCGTCACGGCCAAGCTGAACCGCGGCCCGACCACCGATTTCAACGCGATGACGCGCACCGACCGCTGCTGGCACCAGTTCGGCCGGCGCCGGCTGGACGGCCCGTCCAACTTCGTGGCGCGCGCCGCGTTCACCGTGCTGTTCCTGGCCGAGGGCGACAGCCTGGAACTGTGCAGCGACGACGAACGCATCGCCATGGTGCGCTACGACGCCATGGTGCTGGACCAGGGCACGACCTGGAAGCTGGAAGCCAGCCAGGGCACGATCTTCATCGTCGACATCCATTACTACGACGACGAAGACGACCTCGAAGACGAAGACGGCCACTATGCCTGAAGCGGCCGACCTGCTGTTCACCAACGTGCGCCTGGCCACGATGCTGGACGGCTACGGCGTGCTCGAGGATGCCGCGCTGGCCGTGCGGGGTGGGCGCATCGCCTGGCGCGGCCCGCGGCTCGATGCGCCGCCGGCCGCGCGGGTCCACGATTGCGGCGGCGCCTGGATGACGCCCGGCCTCATCGACTGCCACACCCACGTCGTCCATGCCGGCACCCGCAGCCACGAGTGGGAAGCGCGCCTGAACGGCGCCAGCTACGAAGACATCGCCCGGCAGGGCGGCGGCATCCTGTCCACGGTGCGCGCGACCCGCGCCGCCAGCGCCGACGAACTGCTGCGCCAGAGCGCGCCGCGGGTGCGGGCCTTGCTGGCCGAGGGCGTGACCACGCTCGAGATCAAGTCCGGCTACGGCCTGGCGCTGGACGCCGAAGCGAGGATGCTGCGCACGGCGCGCCGCATCGGCGAACTGCTGCCGGTAACGGTCTGCACGACCTTCCTGGGCGCGCATGCGCTACCGCCCGAATTCGCCGGCCGCGCGGATGACTATATAGAAGAGGTCTGCCAACGCATGCTGCCGGCGCTGGCGGGGGAGGGCCTGGTCGACGCGGTCGACGCCTTCTGCGAGCGCATCGGTTTCACGCAGGCGCAGACGCGGCGGGTGTTCGACGCGGCCCGGCGCCTCGGCCTGCCGGTCAAGCTGCATGCCGAGCAGCTGTCGGACGGGGGCGGGGCGGCGCTGGTGGCCGAGTATGGCGGCTTGTCGGCGGACCACCTGGAGTACTTGACGCCCGAGGGCGTGGCGGCGATGGCGCGCGCCGGCACGGTGGCCGTGCTGCTGCCGGGCGCCTATTACTTCCTGCGCGAGACGCGCATGCCGCCCATGGACGCCCTGCGCGAGGCCGGCGTGCCGCTGGCCGTGGCGACCGACTGCAATCCCGGCACCTCGCCCCTGACGTCCCTGCTGCTGGCGATGAACCTGGCCTGCACGCAGTGGCGCCTGACGCCGCTGGAGGCGCTGCTGGGCTGCACGACGCACGCGGCGCGCGCGCTGGGCCGCAGCGACATCGGCACGCTGGCGCCCGGCAAGCGCGCCGATTTGGTGCTGTGGGACATCGAGCGCCCGGCCGACCTGGCCTATGCGATGGGCGCGCGGCCGTGCCGGCTGGTGGTCAACGGCGGCGTGCCGCGCCTGCCCGAAGCGAGCCCCTTGGAAATCGGCCTGCCCGGATGACGTAGCGCGGCCTCGGGTGCCAATCGGTTATCCTGAACGCCCGGCGCACATGAGCTGCGCATATCCCGATGGAGAATCATGCGCAGGTTTGCCATGCTGGTCCTGGCCTGGACCGGTTTCCTGTTGATGCATCCGGCCACGGCCGCCGACGACGACACACTGCGCATCGGTTCGAAGCGCTTTACCGAATCCTATATCCTGGGCGAGATCCTGACCCAGACCGCCAGCCGCGCCGGCCCGGCCACCCACCGGCAGGGACTGGGCAACACCGCCATCGTGCTGGCCGCGCTGCGCTCTGGCGCGATCGACTTGTATCCGGAATACCTCGGCACCATTGACCTCGAGATCCTCAAGAACCCGCAGCCGACCTCGATCGAGCAGATGCGCGCGGCGCTGCGCCCGCTGGGGCTGGGCGTGGCGGTACCGCTGGGCTTTTCCAACGGCTACGCCCTGGCGGTGCGCGGCGATGCCGGCATCAAGACCCTGTCCGGCCTGGCGCAGCGGCCCGATGTGAAGATCGGCCTGTCGCACGAATTCCTGGGCCGCGCCGACGGCTGGCCCGGCCTGGCGCGGCGCTACGGCTTGCCCCAGCAGCCGCGCGGCCTGGACCACGGCATCGCCTACGAGGCGCTGGCCCAACGCCAGATCGACGCCACCGACATCTATTCGACCGACGCCAAGATCCGCCAGTACGGCCTGCGCGTGCTGGACGACGACCTGCACTACTTCCCGCGCTACGACGCGGTGCTGCTGTACCGGCTCGACCTGCCGCAGCGTTTTCCAGCGGCCTGGCGCGCGATCGGGGCGCTCGAAGGCAGCATTTCCGCGGATGCGATGATCGCGATGAACGCCGCGGCCGAACTGGACGGGCAGGGCTTCGCAGCCATCGCCGGCAACTGGCTGGCTTGCCGCACCACGGGTGGGATGGACGGCGCCGCCGTCCACGCGTCCAACCCGCGCGTGAATTGTGCCGGCGCCGGTGGTATGCCAAGCACCGTCGAACGCGTGGACGGGAAATCCGTCCACCCTACCCGTGACGCCAGCGCCGTCCAACGCGACGGCTTGCTGACCAAAACCTTCGGCAACGGCTTCGGACAACTCGCGCGCCAGCACCTGCTGCTGGTCCTGCTGGCCGTGATCCTCGGCTGCCTGGCCGGCGTCCCGCTCGGCATCCTGGCCGCGCTCGCCCCGCGCCTGCGCCAGGTGGTGCTGGCCGTGGCCGGCATGCTGCAGACCGTGCCCTCGCTGGCCCTGCTGGCGATCCTGATCCCGCTGCTGGGCCGCATCGGCACCGTGCCGGCGCTGGTGGCGCTGTGCGCGTATGCGCTGCTGCCGATCGTGCGCAACACCTGCATCGGCCTGCTGCAGGTGCCGGCCGGACTGCGCACGGCGGCGCTGGCGCTGGGCCTGACGCGAACGCAGGCCTTGTTGAGCGTCGAGTTGCCGTTGGCCGCCCCGGTGATCCTGGCCGGCGTGAAGACGGCCGCCGTGATGAGCGTGGGCACGGCGACGATCGCCGCCTTCATCGGCGCCGGCGGCTTTGGCGAGCGCATCACGACGGGACTGGCGCTGAACGACAACGACATGCTGCTGGCCGGCGCGATTCCGGCTGCCTTGCTGGCACTGCTGACCCAGGCCGGCTTCGAGGCGGCGGAACACTTGCTGGCGCGCCGGCGCGTCCGGTAAGGGCGTATTCATAGTGATTGCAGGCGCGCACGGGTGGTGGAAATCGCCCGGTGCAGCAGGCGCTCGGCGTGGAAATCGTTCTCGCGCTGGGCGGCGATGGCGTGCAGGTTGCGCGTGTAACTGTCGAGCCGGTAGTTGAGCCACACCCGCAGCCAGGCGCGTCCGCAAGCCCGGCGCATGCGGCCGGCGAGCGGAGTCGTGATCGGTCGTGTTCGCTGTCTCATCATGCATCCCTCATGTCGAGGCATCATTGTCATGCACGGTGAGAGATTGCATTTGTGCTCACGCAATCGTGCGCGGGCGCGGCGTTTTACCGATCTTTATGTTCTGTTACCGAGGTAAGCATTTGTAAGGAAGCCACAAACAGACCGATCCGACGCTTATATTGGGGCCGTTGGATTCAAGTCTCCCCTCCCCATCTTGACAAATGGGTTCACCCGCGGCGCTGCGAACAGCCCCGCGGGATTTTTCTTTGTGAAGCCGGATCAGCCGGCCAGCGCCGTCAGCGGTGCCCCGGTCACGCGGCAGATGCGCCAGTCCGGCAGGATCTCCGCGCCCATCGCCTTGTAGAACTCGATCGCCGGCGTATTCCAGTCCAGCACCGACCACTCGAAGCGGCCGCACTGGCGTTCGACGGCCAGGCGCGCCAGGTGTTGCAGCATGCGGCTGCCGTAGCCCTTGCCGCGATGCGATTGCCGCACGTACAAATCTTCCAGGTACAGACCCTTCTTCGTCAGGAAGGTCGAGAAGTTGTGGAAGAACAGGGCGAAGGTCACCACTTCGCCGTCGGCCTCGCCGATGATGGCTTCGCAACTCGGCTTGGCGCCGAACAGGCCTTCATGCAGCAGGGCTTCGGTGGCCACTACCATGTGCTCGAGTTTCTCGAACACGGCCAGCTCGACGATCATCGAATGGATGTGGGTGACGTCGGCCGGGGTGGCGGGGCGGATGGCGAAAGTGCTTTGAGTCATGGTGTTTCGATGGCGTTGTTCAGTTGTACGGAAGGTGCCGGCTTGGAGGCCGGGGCGCGCAGGGCCCAGGCCACGCTGCCCAGGCAGACGGCCATGCCGAGCCATTCGAGCGGGCCGGGACGGTAGTGTTCGAGCTTGATC
>Ga0265798_10006253_pt1 | contig 15687 bp, 14 predicted proteins | sample P3T30metagenome_FD_192430 | JGI IMG/M metagenome (GOLD analysis project Ga0265798, IMG submission 192430) | Plant litter microbial communities from East Loma Ridge, Irvine, California - P3 T30 | ecosystem: Environmental > Terrestrial > Plant litter > Unclassified | place: USA: California... | reverse complement strand
ATCAGCGACCACTCACCATCGCCGGGCTGGACGCGCATGTCGTCGTGCAGTTCGAGGGCGAGGGCAATCGCAACTCGGAACAGTGGGACCGCAGCCGCTCGCTCGACGAGATCCTCGCAGCCGGCAAGTGAAGACCGGCTGACAACCGCCGCGCGAGCGCCTATCTGCACGCGCGAGGGAGACCAAGCGCATGACCGTCCAGACCCAAGACCTGCAAGGGCTCGACCTACGCACCGAGATCGACCGGCTGCGCAAGGAGCGCAACGCGGTCATCCTCGCGCATTATTACCAGAAGCCCGAGATTCAGGATCTCGCGGATTTCGTCGGCGACAGTCTCGATCTGTCGCGCAAGGCGCAGGCGACCGACGCCGATGTGATCGCGTTTTGCGGCGTGCGCTTCATGGCGGAAACGGCCAAGATCCTCAGCCCGGAAAAGATCGTGGTGCTGCCCGACATGGATGCCGGCTGTTCGCTGGAAGATAGCTGTCCGCCCGAACAGTTCGCGGCGTTCCGCGCGGCGCACCCGGATCATATCGCGCTGACGTACATCAACTGCTCGACCGAGGTGAAGGCGCTCTCCGACGTGATCGTCACGTCGTCGTCCGCCGAGAAGATCCTGTCGCAGATCCCCGCCGACCAGAAGATCATCTTCGGCCCGGACAAGAACCTTGGCGGCTATCTCGCGCGGAAAACCGGGCGCGAGATGTTGCTGTGGCCAGGCGTGTGCATCGTCCACGAGGCATTCAGCGAGACCGAACTGCTCAAGCTTCAGATGGCGAACCCGGGCGCGCCGATCGCCGCGCATCCGGAATGCCCGCCCTATATCCTCGACCATGCCGATTATGTCGGCTCGACCAGCGGCATCCTCGCCTTTGCCGATACGATGCCGGGCGACACGCTGATCGTCGCGACCGAGCCGCACATCATCCACCAGATGCAGAAGGCGGCGCCTACCAAGACCTTCATCGGTGCGCCCGGCGCGGATGGGAACTGCAACTGCAACATCTGCCCGTACATGGCGCTCAACACGATGGAGAAGCTGTACGTTGCGCTGCGCGACCTGACGCCGCGTGTCGAGATCGAGGAGACCTTGCGGCTGCGCGCCAAGAAGAGCCTCGACGCGATGCTGGCGATGGCGTCCGGCACGGTCGGGCTAGGTGATCTCGGGCCGTTCAGCGCGGCGTGATCGTCGCCTGACGGGGCTGTCCTACGCACCGTAACCTGTGATCTTTGCGCACCCTCCTAACAGGGGGTGTCGTGATGACCGGAATTGTTGCCGTTCGGGCCGGAGATATCGTCGAGCGGTTCGCCCCGCACGCCGTGGCAAGTTACCAGCAGGCGTTTGCGCACGGTGACGCGCTGCTTGCCGCGCATGGCATCACCACGCCGTTGCGGCTGGCGCACTTCATGGCGCAGGTACTGCATGAAACCGGCGCGCTGACGCTGCTCGTCGAGAACGGCAGGTATTCCGCAAAGGCGCTGGGCGCGATGTGGGACGCCGGCAACTGGCACGGCTATTTCGCCGATCGCGCCGCCTGCGTGCAAATGGCCGACCGGTGCCGGCGCGATCAGGGTGTCGCGCTGTTCAGTCTGGTGTACGGCGGCAGGCTCGGCAACGGCTCCGCTGGGACGCGGGACGGCTGGACCTACCGCGGACGCGGGATCCTCCAAACCACCGGTCGTGCCGCCTATGCGACGGCGAGCGCGCGACACGGCGTGGATTTTCTCGGCGAACCCGATCTCGTCACATCCGCCGCACATGCGCTGAAGCCCGCGCTTGCGCAATGGTCGGATCTGAAGTGCAACGCGGCCGCCGACCGCAACGATGTGGCTGGCGTTACGCGGCTGATCAACGGTGGCAAGGTCGGCCTTGCCGAACGCGCGGCATGGCTTGTGCGGATCGCGCCATTCGTCACGGGATCACCGGCCCACGGCGTTAGTTCGTGACAGGAAAGAGATTTGCCGTCAGGTTGCTGCCCGGAGGTGATGGTTGGCGACTCGGTGTCTCTTCGCGCACGCGCAACAAATCGCGATCATCGACTTCGAGGCGTCCTGCCTACCGGAGGCAGGCGAATCCTACCCGATCGAAGTCGCACTTGCCAAGGTAGACGGCTCGACGCGAAGCTGGCTGATCCGGCCGTCGCCAGAGTGGCAATTCTGGGACTGGTCGAGCGAGGCGGAGCATCTCCACGGCATCAGCCGCGAGATGCTGCTTCAGCACGGCCAGCATCCGGACGAAGTGCTGGAGGAACTGGTGGCGGAGGCAGGTGACTGCGCGATCTACGCGGATTGCGATCTCGACGCCTATTGGCTGGAGACGCTGGCACAGGCATGCGACCGGGCGCCGCCATTTACCGTGCGATATCTGGGTGAACTGCTCTGCGCAGAAGGTGCGTCGCGCGGCGACGTCGTCTCCGCGCTGGAGCGGGCGAAGCTGTTGCTGCCAGCCGAACACGTCGCGCGTGACGACGCCAGCCGACTTGCGCTGGCGCTGCGACTGCTGGCGGTGTCGCGCCGTCACTGATCGTGCATGAGTGCAGCGGCACTTATGAACCGGCGCCATAAGCTCATGCCGCTTTCCTGCCCTAATCGCTACCGCTCCGGCCGCCTATCTTCAGCGCCGACACCACAGTGGCAAAGGCGTATCGCACATGGAAAAACGCATTCTGGGCAACAGCGGGCTTGAAGTCTCGGCGCTCGGCTTCGGCTGCATGGGGCTGAATTCCAGCTACGGGCAGGGGATATCGAAAGACGAGAGCGTCACCTTGCTGCGCAAAGCAGTCGATCTTGGCGTGACCTTCTTCGATACCGCCGAGGTCTATGGACCGTTCACCAACGAGGAGATCGTCGGCGAGGCGCTGCGCCCGGTGCGCGATCAGGTTGTGATCGCGACCAAGTTCGGCTTCAACGCGGACAAGGGTGTCGGCGGCGGTCTGAACAGCCGGCCCGACCACATCCGCGCGGTATGCGACGCCTCGTTGAAGCGGCTCGGCATCGACGTGATCGATCTGTTCTACCAGCACCGCGTCGACACCGCCGTGCCGATCGAGGACGTCGCGGGCACGCTCAAGGATCTGATCGCGGAGGGGAAGGTCAGGCATTTCGGCATGTCGGAAGCAGGCGCGGCGACGGTGCGGCGCGCGCATGCGGTGCAGCCGGTCGCGGCGCTCCAGAACGAGTACTCGCTGTGGACGCGTGACCCGGAGAACAACGGCATTCTCGACACCTGCGAGGAGCTCGGCATCGGGCTGGTGCCGTATAGCCCGCTCGGCCGCGGCTTCCTGACCGGCGCGCTCGGCGCGGGCGAACTCACCGAAGGCGATTTCCGCAAACTGCTGCCGCGCTTCACACCTGAAGCAATGGCGAAGAACCAGGCGCTGATCGACCGGATCAAGACCATTGCCGAGGCGAAGGAAGCGACGCCCGCACAGATCGCGCTGGCGTGGCTGCTCGCCCGGCGGCCGTGGATCGTGCCGATCCCCGGCACCACCAAGCTGCACAGGCTCGAGGAAAATCTCGGCGCGACGGGCGTGACGTTGAGCGAAGACGAGCTTGCCGAGATTGGCACCGCGCTGACTGAGATCGACGTCGAGGGCGCGCGCTACCCGGAACAGTTGATGGCCGCGACGGGCAACTGAGAACGAGCGGATCTTTTTCGCCCGCTACACAACCTGACCTGGCCAGCGCCGGGGTAACCGGGAGGGAGAGGCACGCTCTCCCTTCCGTCGTTCATGCCAACGGCGGCAGCTTGTCGAGGTGTTTGTCCAGCGTCACCGGATAATCGCGCACCCGTACGCCGGTCGCGTTGTAGACCGCGTTGGCGATTGCCGCTCCCACGCCGCACAACCCCAACTCACCCACGCCCTTTGCCTTCATCGGTGACGTCGTGGGATCAAGCGTATCGAGGAAGATCACCTCCTGATGCGGGATGTCGGCATGGACCGGCACCTCGTACCCGGCGAGATCGTGATTGACGAAGAAGCCGAAGCGCTTGTCGACCGCGAGTTCCTCCATCAACGCCGCGCCCGCACCCATCGTCATCGCGCCGATCACCTGGCTGCGCGCCGACACGGGATTGAGGATGCGCCCGGCATCGCACACCGCCAGCATCCGCCGGATGCGGATCTCGCCGGTATAGGCATGCACCGCCGCCTCGACGAAATGCCCGGCGAAGGTGGATTGCTGATATTGCTTGTTCAGGTCGCCATATTCGATGGCATCCTCGGCCGTCATCGCGCCGTCCTTCGACGCGTCCGCCAGCGCGGCGGTGCGGTTGCCGCCCGATACCTTGCCGTCCGCGAACTGCACGTCGACCGTGTTGAAGCCGAGCTTCTGCGCGACCGCCTCACGCAGCTTCACGCAGGCCGCGTACACGCCCGACGTGGCGTTGACCGCACCGAACTGGCCACCCGAACCCGCCGCCGCCGGATAGTCGGAATCGCCGAGCCGTACCGTTACCCGGTCGAGATCGACGCCCATCATCTCGGCGGCGGTCTGCGCGATGATCGTGTAGCTGCCGGTGCCGATATCGGTCATGTCGGTTTCCACCGTGACCGTGCCGTTCTTTTCCAACCGCACGCGCGCCGCCGATTTCATGGCGATGTGGTTTCGAAAACCCGACGCCATGCCGAGCCCGACCAGCCAGTCGCCATCGCGGACCTGCGCGGGTTTGGGGTTGCGCTTGTTCCAGCCGAACTTGTCGGCACCCGTGCGCAGGCACTCGACCAGGTGGCGTTCGGAGAACTTCCGCTCGAGCTTGGCGGGATCGACCTGCGTGTCGTTGGCGATACGGAACGCGACCGGGTCCATGCGGAGCTTCTCCGCCATCTCGTCCATCGCGACTTCCAGCACCATCAGGCCGGGTGCTTCGCCCGGGGCACGCATCGCGTTCCCCTCCGGCAGGTCGAGCACGGCAAGCCGCTGTGCCGTCAGGCGATTGGCGCCGGCGTAGAGCAGTTCGGTCTGGCTCGTCGCCGTCTCCGGGTCGCCGCCGGGAAGGTTGCCCGACACGTTCTCGTGCGCGATCGCGAGGATTTTGCCGTTCTTGTCGGTGCCGATCCGAACCCGCTGCATCGTCGCGGGCCGATGCGTGGTGTTGTTCATCATCAACGGCCGGGTCAGCGTCACCTTGACCGGTCGCCCGACCGCCTTCGCCGCGACCGCCGCCATTACCGCATCGGAACGGATGAACAGCTTGCCGCCGAACCCGCCGCCGACGTACGGCGAGTCGAGCCGGACGTTTTCCTTGGGAATGCCGAAGATCTTGGCGATCGACCCCTTGCCCCAGGCGATCATCTGGTTGGAGCTCCACAGCGTCAGCTTGTCGCCGTTCCACGCCGCGATGGTGGCGTGCGGCTCCATCATCGCGTGGGTCTCGTCGGGTGTGGAATAGTGCGCGTCGAGCTTCACCGGCGCCGATGCGAACGCACCCTCGAAATCGCCGACGCGCTTCATGCCATCCTTCTCGGCGGCGGGCGCGTTGGGCGCTTCGGCGGCGAGATCGTACTTGCCGGGCGCGCGCGCATAATCGACGCGGAGCAAGGCGGCGGCAGCACGCGCCTGTTCGAAGCTTTCCGCGACCACGACGGCGATCGCCTGATGGTAATGCTGCACCTCCGCACCGCCGAACAGCGTCGCGGTGTTGGCCATGCCACCGGGCAACGCCGGCTGGTCGAGCGCGGTGACGATGCCGACGACGCCCGGCGCGGCCTTTGCGTAGGCGGTGTCGATGGCGTTGATCCGGCCCTTGGCGATCGCCGCGCCGACGACGAAGCCATACGCCTGATTGGGTGCGACGTCGCGGCGTTCATAGGCGTAGGGCGCATGGCCGGTGGTCTTGAGCGGGCCGTCGATGCGCGGTGTCGGGCGGCCGACGTGCTTGCCTTGATCGATGACGTTCTTGCCGGCTGGGGTATCGAATTTCATGTGCTTAGCCCTTTGCCTGCGCCATCACGGCGCCAAGCGTTCGCTCGGCGAGTGTCAGTTTGAACGCATTGTCCTCGCGCGGTTTTGCGCCGGCGAACACGGCCGATGCGACCGCATGCGCGCCACGCGACCATTCCGCCTCGGCCGCCTCGACTCGCCAGGGCTTGTGCGCGACGCCGCCGAAGGCGACGCGGCCCTTGCCGTCCGGCTGGACCACCGCCGCAACCGACACCAGCGCAAACGCATAGGACGCACGGTCGCGCACCTTCTGGTAGATGTGCGTGCCTCCGATTGGCTTGGGCAGCGTGACCGCCGTGATCAGTTCGCCGGGCGCGAGCGCGGTTTCGATCTGCGGCGTGCTGCCCGGCAGGCGGTGGAAGTCCGCCATCGCGATGCTGCGCGTCTTTCCGGCCGCATCCACCGTTTCGACGTTGGCGTCGAGCACGCGCAAAGCCACTGCCATGTCGCCCGGGTAGGTGGCGATGCACGCGTCGCTCACGCCGATCACGGCGAGCTGGCGGGAATAGCCGCCGATCGCGCCGCAACCGCTGCCGGGGCGGCGCTTGTTGCACGGCTGGTTGGTGTCGTAGAAGTACGGGCAACGCGTGCGCTGGAGGAGGTTGCCCGCCGTGGTCGCCTTGTTGCGCAACTGGCCCGACGCACCCGCCTGGATCGCACGCGTCAGCACGGCATAGTCCTTGCGGACACGCGGATCGGCGGAGAGATCGGTGTTGGTGACGAGTGCGCCGATGCGCAGGCCACCGTCTTCCGTCGGTTCGACGCGGTCGAGCTTCAGATCCTGCACGTCGACGAGGTGAGTCGGCGTTTCGATCTGCAATTTCATCAGATCGAGCAGGTTCGTGCCGCCGGCAATGAACTTCGCGTTCTTGTCCTTAGCGACCGCAGCAGCGGCGGCGGCAGGCGTCTTTGCCCGCTCATAGGTGAATGCCTTCATGCGACCTCTCCCGCGACTTCGGCCATCGCCTCGGCGATGTTCGAATATGCGCCGCAGCGGCAGATGTTGCCGCTCATCCGCTCGCGCATTTCCATGTTCGTGAAGCCGGGCGTCGTGCCGAGATCGGCCTGCACATGGCTGGGTATGCCGCGCTTGATCTCGTCCAGTACCGCTACCGCCGAGCAGATCTGACCCGGCGTGCAATACCCACACTGATATCCGTCATGCTTGACGAACGCCGCCTGCATCGGATGCAGCTTGTCGGGTGAACCAAGGCCCTCGATCGTCGTGATCTTGTCGCCTTCGTGCATCACCGCGAGGCTCAGGCAGGAGTTGATGCGCGTGCCGTTGACGATCACCGTGCACGCACCGCACTGTCCGTGATCGCAGCCCTTCTTGGTGCCGGTCAGATGCAGATGCTCGCGCAGCGAGTCGAGCAGTGTGGTGCGGGTGTCGAGCTTCATCGTCTCGCGCTTGCCGTTCACCTCGAACGATACGGGCAGTGTAGGTGGTGCTTGGGTCGTCATCGTGGCGGCTTCGCCCTCGCTGATGGGGATGGTCGTGATCGCGGCAGCGGCGGCGCCGCCGGCGATCACGCCACGCCGGGAAAACTGCGCCTTGCCGGGTGCGGTCATGGGAATGCCTTTTCGGGATCTGGTCTCGCGTGCCTGAAACGGAACGCAGCTAAGGTTGTAACGCAGAACCGGCCGATATGGGCGCGTAACATTCATGACCGAAATTGTATAAGGTTATGAATGTGGATCATGGACGCTACGCGAACAACGCGCTGTCGTTCCCGTGACCGATCTGGCAAAGCCGCGCCTTCTTGTAGTGGTGCGGGACAGTTGATGACTTTTCATCTCGATCGTTTCAACCTGGACGCGTTCGTGGCGGCCACCCTTGCCGAGGATCTGGGCGAACGTGGCGACATTACCGCCGCTGCCGTGATCCCGGCGGAGGCGCGCTTCACCGGCGTGATGGACAGCCGTGATGCGATCGTGGTCGCCGGGCTCGGGGTGGCGGAGGCGTTCTTCCGCGCGCTCGATTCCGCTGTGGTGATCGAACGGCTGGTGGAGGATGGCGACAGCGTGCTGCCCGGCACCGAACTGCTGCGGCTGCGCGGTGCGGCGCGGGCGATGCTCACCGCCGAGCGGTCCGCGCTCAATACCGTGCAGCATCTGTCCGGCGTCGCGACGATGGCGCGCGCCTATGTCGATGCGATCGCCGGCACGGGCGCGACGCTGCTCGATACGCGCAAGACCATCCCCGGTCTGCGCGTTCTGGAGAAATATGCGACGCGGATGGGCGGCGCGACAAACCATCGCATGGGGCTATGGGATTCGGCGATGATCAAGGACAACCATGTCGCGGTCGCGGGCGGGATTGGCGAGGCGGTGCGGCGCGCGAAAGCGGCGGGGATCGCCAGCATCATCGCCGAAGTCGACACGCTCGAGCAGATCGCGCCTGCGCTCGACGCCGGTGCGACGCACCTGCTGCTCGACAACATGCCGCCGCCGATACTGCGCGACGCGGTCGCGCTGGTGGCCGGGCGGGTGCCGACCGAGGCGTCGGGCGGGGTTCGGCTCGACACGATCCGCGCCATTGCGGAGAGCGGCGTAACCTACGTAAGCGTGGGCCGGATCACCCAGTCCGCGCCGGCCGCAGACATCGGACTTGATTTCGCCGCGCTTTCCTGACTTTCGCAGGCGGAACGTAGAGGAAAGACGCGCATGAAACTGTATCGTATTCTGCCGCTGCTGGCGATCGCGCTGCCGGGCGTCGCGCAGGCGCAGGCGCTGCAATGTGCGATCCCCGGTTCGGTGCCGCGCCCGCACCCGGAGTTGCCGTCCGACAAGGAGCCGGTGCGGAACCTGCCGATCGGCAGCTACACGCTCGCGCTGACCTGGGCGCCGGAATATTGCCAGGCGCATCGTCGCGATACGGGTGCCGACATGGAATGTGGCGCCGGCAATCGCTTCGGCTTCACGCTGCACGGGTTGTGGCCGGACGGCGTCGGCGCGGAGTGGCCGCAATATTGCCGGGCGACGCCGATCCTGCCGGCCGCGCTGATCAGGCAGCATCTGTGCGCGACACCCTCCGCGCAGTTGATGCAGCACGAATGGGCCAAGCACGGCACCTGCATGCCAAACGCACCAGCGGATTACTTCAAGCGATCCACCAGTCTGTACGGGAAGCTGCGCTATCCCGATATGGACGCACTATCGCGCAAGCCGCTGACGGCGGGGGCTTTCGCGACGGCATTCGCGGCGGCGAACCCGGGGCTTCCGGCGAGTGCGATCCGCGTCACCGCGAACGGCAAGGGCTGGCTCAACGAACTGTGGCTGTGCCTCGACAAGAATTTCGCGTTTGAACGGTGCAAGCCGAACTCCGGCGGCGTGTCGCCCGGGACTGCGCTAAAGATCTGGCGCGGGCGGCGCTGAGCGGTTCGTGAACCCCCGGCTCCGGCGAGCGTTCGACAAACCGCAGTCAACGCGCGTCCGTCCTAGCGTTGCTCGACGACGGCACTCGACGGGAAGTTCTTGTCGAGGTGCCGCCGGATGATCTTCAAATTGCGCGAGTTCGACCGGAACAGCGCATCCGGGATCGCGCCGACAAACGGGATCAGACCCAGCGCGAAATCGACGCCGACATTGCCCATCATCCGCGCCATCTGCGTCTTGGACATGCCCAGATTGCGGGCTTCCCACACCATATAGGCGCCCATCGCCGCACCAACCGCATCGCCGCCAATGGGGATGAGATCCAGGATCACGTCCAGACCGATCTTCCGGTTGATGCCCGGAATCACGAACAAGCCTTCCAGCAGATGCTCCAGCGCTTCGATGCGCTTGCGCACCGCAGCGACATCGGTTCCGACATATCCAGCGGCAAAGCCGTGCAGCGGTTCGGGCTTGATGCGGGTGGCCTGGGTCATAGAACCTCAATTGGTGTCGGAGCGTAGCCGATTCAACGGGTGCCACGCTCGCGAGTTCCCCGTCCACGCCTTCAGCCGCAGCGATACCAGCGACCAACGCAGCGGCCGCGCCACCGGTACGAATGCGACGTCGGCGGCCAGCGCGGCGTCCGCCTCCGCAATATGGCGGGCGCGCTCGGGCAACGTCGATGCCTCGCGCGCGGCATCGAGCGCGGCCTGCGCGGTATCGCTGCACGGCTGACACGCGGTGGCGAGGTACCAGCGCGCGCTGTCGTACGGGGCAACCGCATCGACCAACCGCAACGCGGCAGGCTCGCTCCAGCCGACGCGTTGCGGCACGATGCCAATCCGGATCAGCGCGGCGGCGACCTGAGCGTAGAGGATCGTCGCGCCCGGCCCGGTTGGCAGCGCGACGCGCAACACCAGCGGCTCGGGACGGCCCTGCTGCCACTGCCGCACGCGTTCGGCGGGTGACAAAACGGCGTCGTCGCCCTGCTGCCATGCCGGCACCGCCGGCGGCGCTGCCGAGTCGAGTTGTTCGGGCAGGATCGTCGGCGTCGATGCCCAGCCTGGCGCGAAAGCGGTTACGATCGCGTTCCGGTCGATGCCGCGTGCGATTGCGGCGCGGTTGGCGGGATCGGCCAGGAAGCCGGTACGATCCGCAATCGCGAAGCCGAACAGCCCGGCAGCGGGGTCGATCCTGACGTTTGCGGGTGCGATCGTCACCTGCGCGAGTAGCGGCCAATCGGCGAAGGTGCCGCCGCTGACCAGATCCGATTTCTGGTGTGCGAAACGCAGGATCGCCTTCGCCGCGCGTTCTCCGATCAGGCGTACGGTCGCTTCGGGTGGCGGTGTGTCACTGTCGCCATCGCCCGCCGGTTGGGAATCGGGGGCAGGGCGCAGCACCAGCCGCGGACCGCGCGCGGCGGCGATGCGAAACGGGCCGCTGCCACCGGGCGGGGAAGCGCGAACGATCGCCAGTTCGGGCTGCGCGAAGAGTTTCAGCAGATCGGGTCGTGGCCGCGTCAGCCGGACTTCGATCACCTCCGGCGTCATCTCGACAACCTCGTCGATTGCGCTGAGAAACGGGCGCAGCGGGTTGCGTGAGGTGCGGGCGAGTTGTCGCTTGAGGATCGTCACCACCTCGGCGGCGGTGACCGGCTTGCCATCGCTCCACGCCGCATCGCGAATTCGGAAAATATAGCTCATGCCACCGTCGATCACCGTCCACCGTTCGGCGACGCCGGGCTCGATCTGACCGCTCGCGTCGAACCGGACCAGCCCCTGTGCGGCCGAGTCGAGCAGCAGCCGATCGGGCTCGGCGAGCGATCCGCGGGCCGGATCCTTCAGTTCGGGTCGCCCGCCGATCACGCTTGCCACCACCGCGCCGGCATCGCGGCGCGCATCGCACCCAGCGAGGGCAAAGAGCAGCAGGAGGGCGAGGCGGCGGCGCATGAGGCACTCTCTTGCCACCGCTTCGCCGCTGCCGCTACCCGGGCAAACAACGCTGGCCCGACGCGTTGCCGATCGTTGCCGTGCGATCGCTGACGCGGATGGTGACCGCCGAGCAGTTCGGCTGGTTCGCGATGGTCGTTGGCAGCCATGCCGCCGGATCGTGCTCGCGCACACGGGCGCTGCCGGGCCGGCAGACGCGTGTCGGTCGTGTCGCACGACGGGGAGTATTCGCCCCGTTAAGCCGACATCGGCGGGGCGCGCTTCGCAGGCGGCCGGCGTCGCTCTGCGAACCGGTTCGCGTTGCCCGCTTAACGCGCCCGATTTTCCTGTTAAAGCAACTTGCCAGTCCTATTGACAGTGACGGGTCGACCGTGCTGGTAGCGCTATCAAACCGATATACGAGCGGAGTGGGATATGAGGGGCGAAACCGCGATTGTTGCGAGCCTGCCGGCTGACTGGCGGAGTGGGCGTTTTATCGGGCGCGTGGAGACGTCCGCTGGCCCCAGCCCGGTGCTGGTGCTCGATGGCGAGGTGTTCGACATGTCGCAAGTTGCGCCCACTGTCTCGGCGCTCGTCGAGGCTGGCGATTTTTCGGGCACGGGCGGCGTCTCCCTTGGCGCTCTCGATGCGACCGATCTCAAGGTGCTGAGCCCGGTTGATCTGCAATGCGTCAAGGCATGCGGCGTCACCTTTGCGGTGTCGGCGGTGGAGCGCGTTATCGAGGAGCGCGCGCGCGGCGACTGGGCGGCAGCGGGCGCGATCCGCGACAGCCTCGAGGCGCGCGTGGGCGGGTCGATCCGCTCGGTGCAGCCGGGCTCGTCAGAGGCGGCCGAGCTAAAGGCGGCGCTGGTCGAGGCCGGGCTGTGGTCGCAATATCTCGAAGTCGCGATCGGCCCCGATGCCGAGGTGTTCACCAAGGCGCCGGTGCTTTCCACCGTAGGGCCAGGCGACGAGATCGGCATCCGTTCCGATTCGAGCTGGAACAACCCCGAACCGGAAATCGCACTGCTGGTCGATAGCAAGGGGCAGGCGGTCGGCGCGACGCTTGGCAACGACGTCAACCTGCGCGATTTCGAGGGCCGTTCGGCGCTGCTGCTCGGCAAGGCCAAGGATAATAATGCCTCCTGCTCGCTCGGGCCGCTGGTGCGGTTGTTCGACGAGAGCTTCACCATCGACGATGTGCGCAAGGCGGAGGTCAAGCTCACGATCGCCGGCGAGGACAATTACCGGCTCGAGGGTGCCAGCAACATGGCGGAGATCAGCCGTGATCCGCTCGATCTCGTCAAGCAGACGCTGAGCGAGCATCAATATCCCGATGGCTTCGTGCTGTTCCTCGGCACGCTGTTCGCGCCGGTGCAGGACCGTGACGAGCCGGGCCGTGGTTTCACCCACAAGGTCGGCGATACCGTGACGATCGAGAGCGACCGGCTTGGCCGCCTCGTCAACCGCGTCGTGTTTTCCCGCGACGCCGCGCCGTGGGAGACCGGCATCGGCGCGTTCATCGCCAACCTCGCCAAACGCGGCCTGCTCGGGCGTTCGGCATGAACACGGCGACCTACCCCAGTCTCAAGGGCAAACGCGTATTGGTGACGGGCGGAGCGACCGGTATCGGCGCTGGCCTGGTCGAGGCGTTCGCGCGGCAGGGTGCGCGCGTTGCGTTTCTCGACATCAATGCGGAAGCCGGCGAGGCGCATGCCGCGCAATTCGAAGGCGTCGTGTTCCGTCCATGCGACCTACGCGACCTTTCGGCGCTGCAGGGCACAATCGACGCTATCCTTGGCGAGTTCGGCGGCATCGACGTCCTGGTCAACAACGCCGCCAGCGACGATCGCCACACCATCGACGAGGTGACGCCCGCCTATTGGGACGAGCGGATGGCGACCAATCTGCGCCACCTGTTCTTCGCCGCGCAAGCGGTGGTGCCCGGCATGCGCGCGAACGGCGGCGGCGTGATCCTCAACTTCGGTTCGATCAGCTGGCATCTCGGCCTGCCGGGCATCGCGCTGTACGAAACCGCGAAGGCGGCGATCGAGGGCATGACGAAGGCGATGGCGCGCGATCTCGGCCGCGACAACATCCGCGTGTCGACCATCGTGCCGGGCAACGTGCAGACGCCGCGCCAGGAACGCTGGTACACGCCGGAAGGCGAGGCGGAGATCGTCGCCGCGCAGTGCCTGGACGGGCGCATTCAGCCCGCCGACGTGGCGGCGCTGGTGCTGTTCCTGGCTTCGGACGATGCGCGGATGTGTACCGGTCACGATTATTTTGTCGATGCCGGCTGGCGCTGATCGCCGATCGCGGTACGACGGTACGGGAATACGAGGGGTCGGCAAGGACCGACGGGGCATAACAAGGAGCAGGATGTGACAGGAACGGCGGCAATTTCGCCCGGACAAAAGCTGAATATCGGCTTCATCGCCCTGATTGTGGCGGTGGCGACGATCGGCGGCTTTATGTTCGGCTACGATTCGGGTGTCATCAACGGCACGCAGAAGGGGCTGGAGGCGGCGTTCGCGCTCGGCAAGTTCGGCCTCGGCATCAACGTCGGCGCCATCCTGGTCGGCTCGTCGATCGGTGCGTTCCTCGCCGGGCGCATGGCCGACGCGATCGGCCGTCGCAACGTGATGATGCTTTCGGCGGTGCTGTTCCTCATCAGCGCGCTGGTCGCCGGTGCTGCTGGCAGCTCGATCATCTTCATCTGCGCGCGTATCCTCGGCGGTCTGGGCGTCGGCGCGGCAAGCGTGATCTCGCCGGTGTACATTTCCGAGGTGACGCCGGCGGCGATCCGTGGCCGTCTGTCGAGCGTGCAGCAGGTGATGATCATCACCGGCCTGACCGGCGCGTTTGTTGCGAACTACGCCGTCGCGCGCTTCGCGGGCGGATCGACGGCCGAGTTCTGGCTCGGTTTCACCGCATGGCGCTGGATGTTCTGGCTGCAAGCGGTGCCGGCGGCGATCTACCTGATCGCGCTGTTCTTCATCCCGGAAAGCCCGCGCTTTCTGGTCGCCAAGGGTCGTGAGGCCGAGGCGCACACGGTTCTGACCAAGCTGTTCGGCTCGAACGAGGCCGACCGCAAGGTGTCCGAAATCCGCGCGAGCCTCGCCGGCGATCACCACAAGCCGAAGATGTCGGACCTGATCGACAAGACCACCGGCAAGATCCGCCCGATCCTGTGGACGGGCATCGGCCTCGCCGTGTTCCAGCAGCTCGTCGGCATTAACGTCGTGTTCTACTATGGCGCGACGCTTTGGGAGGCGGTCGGTTTCTCCGAAAACGATGCGTTGATGATCAACATCCTGTCGGGTGTGCTGTCGATCGGCGCGTGCCTGTTCACCATCGCGACCGTCGACAAGATCGGTCGCAAGCCGCTGTTGCTGATCGGTTCGGCCGGCATGACGGTCACGCTGGGAACGGTCGCCTGGGCATTTTCGACAGCGATGACCGGTGCGGACGGCGCGGTGTCGCTGCCCGGTCATAACGGCCTGATCGCGCTTATTGCGGCAAACCTCTACACCGTGTTCTTCAACATGAGCTGGGGTCCGATCATGTGGGTCATGCTTGGCGAAATGTTCCCGAACCAGATCCGTGGTTCGGGGCTCGCGGTGTCGGGTTTCGCCCAGTGGATCGCCAATGCGGTGGTATCGGTCAGCTTCCCGACGCTTGCCAAGACGCCGGGTCTGGCAGTCACCTACGTTGGCTACGCCACCTTCGCGGCGATCTCGTTCTTCTTCGTGCAGAAGATGGTCCGCGAAACGCGCGGGCGCGAACTGGAAGCAATGGAAGGCTGAGCGTCGCGCCGCTCCCTTTCGGGGGAGCGGCGGTGCTTCAGGTATGGAAAAAGGGCGGCCGCTTGGCAAAGCGGCCGCCCTTTTCATGTCAGCGGATCAGAGCGCTTCGCGAATGTGTTTGGCGACTTGGGCGCTGCCCTCGCGGTGCGCGGATCGCGCGGTCGGCCGACGGCGCGGGGCGGCATCGGACTGGCGGCGGATCAACTCATAGCCGGCGAGGAGATGTTGCGATGGCACGCCCGTTTCGCCCGCCTTGCGCGCCTTGATCTCGCGCACCAGCAGATCGACTGCCATACGCGACATATCGGTGACGGGCTGACGGATGGTGGTCAGTTCGGGCCAGATCGTCGTGGCAAGCGCGGTATCGTCGAACCCGCAGACGGTCAGATCGCCCGGTACATCCAGTCCGCGCCGATGCGCGATCGCCACCGCCGCAGCCGCCATATCGTCGTTCGACGCGAAGATCGCGGACGGCGGATCGGCGAGTTCCAGCAACTGGTCCGCCGCGTCGAGACCGGATCGATAGGTAAACAGCCCCTCCGCGATCAGCTCGGGCGCGTCGGCGAGGTTGAGATCGGCAAGCGCCGCACGGTACCCCTCAAGCCGCTCGCCACTCGCGGTGAGATTGC
>Ga0265798_10006251_pt1 | contig 15688 bp, 15 predicted proteins | sample P3T30metagenome_FD_192430 | JGI IMG/M metagenome (GOLD analysis project Ga0265798, IMG submission 192430) | Plant litter microbial communities from East Loma Ridge, Irvine, California - P3 T30 | ecosystem: Environmental > Terrestrial > Plant litter > Unclassified | place: USA: California... | reverse complement strand
ACACGAACGAGCCGATAACCACACTAGACTCATGTAATCCGGCTAGCCGCCGACAACGTCAAGCTGCCCGGCGATGTCGATCCAGGCTCTGGTTGCACAGTACAAGGTGGTCATCACAATGCCTGAAGATTTCGGTGCCATGCGTAGCTACACGGACGTCACCAGAAGATACGCTGTTGGCTTCGCGATACTGATGGCCAGCTTGCTGGTTATCGCCTGCGCGGCACTGATCTCGATCGCTCTCAAGCAGAACGTTGCGCAAGTCGAGCTGAACACGTCCTCCATATTGCGCTCCGTCAGCTCCAAGGTGCAGTCGACCGGAACTGCGTTGAAGGACTACGCCTTCTGGAACGATGCCTATGCATCCGCGGGTGGCGATACCGTGGACGTCGACTGGGCCTATGAGCGCGACAATATGGGGGGCTCGCTGTTCAACAGCTACTCCATCGACGGGGTGTTCATCGTGGGCCCCGCCCAGGACACTCGCTATGCAGTGGTCGAAGGCGAATTGAGCTCGGTGACTGCCACCCAGTACGTTTCCGCTGACCTTACGCCACTCCTGGCGGCGGCCCGAGATCGCGCTGACCTCGACCAAGCCGTATACGGCTATTACCTGGTCAACGGCGCGGAGGCTCTCGTCTACGCCGCATCGATCAAATCGGATGAGGTGGTTGGCAGGGCAGCTCTTGCCAATACCTCGGTGATGCTTTTTGTAGATATTCTGGATATCGAAGCGCTCGGACTGGATGCCAAAGTGGCTGATCTACGCACCGTTCAACAGCGAGAGGATGGCCTGCTGTTCGTGTCGCTCCAGTCAGCATTCGGTGAAGAGCTGCTCCTCACCTGGACGCCGACACGACCCGGTGATGCCTTCCTGCTGGCGCTATTGCCGCTGCTAGTGCTGACGGCCGTATTGTTCGCAGTACTCCTTTGGGCCCTGCAGCGGCGGCTGCTACGCGCATCAGGACTGTTTGATGCCGGCCAGGATGCGCTGCTTCTCAGTGAGGAACGCTTCCGATCGGTGGCTGAGTCTTCATCGGACTGGATTTGGGAAACTGACACGCACGGCCGGCTCACCTTCGTGTCGGGACGTTTCTCGGTCATGACCGGGTTGCAAAGCTGCGAATGGGCAGGCAAAAAGCTCGGCGATCTGCTGGGGGTGGATATTGCTGCCTGCAGTGCTCCAACCGTTTCGGCCGAGCACGCGCCAGCGGCACGGCAGCAGATCGAGTGCTCATACGCTGACGCCCTGGGCAGCATGCACCACTGCCTGCTCTCGATTCGCAGCATTCTCAAGGATGGAGACGTGTGTGGTTACCGAGGGACCGTCACGGATATCACCGAAGAGGTCGAAGCCAAGCGGCAGATAACCCACATGTCTGAGCACGACGCGCTGACTGGCCTGGCCAATCGTCGCTATCTCCACACCTACCTGGACACGCGGCTCGGGGTCACCAGCCGCCCGCTGTGCCTGCTCAGTCTCGACCTGGACCGATTCAAGCCGGTTAACGATACCTTCGGCCACTCGATCGGCGATCAGGTGCTCTGTGAAGTAGCGCTACGCTTGAAACACTGCGTGCGCGAAGGGGATGTGGTTGCGCGGCTGGGTGGCGATGAGTTCGTTCTGGTCATCGAAGGGCTGGCTGATGAGCGCGGTCTCGAAAGGCTATGCGCGCAGGTCTGTGAGGCTATCGGCGAACCTATCGTCAGTGGAGCCCATGAAATTTCCCTGGGCGTAAGCATCGGGGTGGCAATCGCACCGAAGGATGCCGTGCATGCCGGTGATTTGTTGCGCTACGCGGACATTGCGCTCTACGAAGCCAAGGCCGCGGGAAGGAACAACTGGCAGTTCTATGCGGCAGAAATGAATCAACGTGTGATTGACCGCCGCCTGATCGAAACCGACCTGCGCAATGCACTGCGCCGGTCCGAGTTTTTTCTGGAGTTTCAGCCCCGCTTCTCGGTTGGCGCGAAGGTGGTTTCAGGAGCAGAGGCCTTGGTGCGGTGGCAACACCCGGTACGGGGACGAACGATGCCCGACCACTTCATCTCCGTCGCCGAAGAGACCGGACTGGTCATTGCGCTCAGCGATTGGGTGCTGGAAAAGCTTGCAAAGCGGCAACCGAATGGCCTGCCGAGCTGCTGATTTCCGTCAACCTGTCATCCGTCGAGTTCCAGCGAGGCGATCTCATCACGCGCGTTCGCCGTGTGCTCGAAGCAACAGGCCTGGATGCCGGCCGCCTGGAACTCGAGATCACCGAAACCGTGATGCTCAGGGACTCTGCTTCTGCGCTGGAGATCATGATCGGCCTCAAGCGTCTGGGGGTTCGTTTGTCGATGGATGATTTCGGCACGGGTTATTCGTCGCTCAGTTACCTGCGCACCTATCCCTTTGATGCGATCAAGATCGATCGCAGCTTTATTGCCGATCTGCAGGGGGAAACCAAGAGCACGGCGATCGCTATTCTCGAATCGATCATCGGGCTTGGCCGGGCGCTGGCAATGACGGTGACAGCGGAAGGCATTGAATCGGAAAGCCAGCTAAAGGATCTCGCCAGCATCCGCTGCGACGAAGCGCAGGGTCACTACCTGGGCCGCCCGCAGTCGTTACAACAGTTCAACGCACTTATTGCGGCGCGCTATCAGCATGCCGCAGTGGCCATTGCGCCGGGCCCGAGCGCCGCCATCGATACATGAAACGACTCGGCGGCGTCGATCAGGTGCCTGATCGGGCTGTAACCGCGCTCGCTGTGTGATCGATGATCAGCGGCTTAGCCATTGGAAACCGTCGGGGCGCGGCCGCCATAGCACATAAAGCGCTACAGGCGCCCCGAGCAGCCGGATCACGCATTCAACGATGGCTGCGGATTCACCACGATGGCCTGCAGCCGTACAACCCGGTACTCGCGATTGCCTAGCGTTCCGGCCGCGTTCGGCCCTGCTCGTGATGCGTGGCCGCCGCTAGGCTGTCGGGATTGTTCCGCCGTCGATGACAAACTCGCTCCCGGTGATGGCTGCTGCTCGCGGCGAAGCCAGGAAGCCAATCAGCTCGGCAACCTCGGCAGGAGCCGATGGCCGCCCGAGCGGGATGCCGCCCAGCGCGTCCATGATCAATTGCTTGCCGCCTTGATAATCGGTATCAGCCTCGCGCGCGAGTCGCTCGGCTAACGCAACCGACGCCTCGGTCTCGACCCAGCCTGGCGAAACCCGCACGACACGCACACCGTTTGGCGACACTTCTTTGGATAAGCTCTTGCTGTACGTCGAGAGCGCCGCCTTGGCTGCCGCGTAGGCCGTGGTTGCTTCTGGCAGCGGCAGCCGACTCTGGATGGAGGTCACATGGATGATCACGCCCTGCTTGCGCGCCAGCATGTCCGGTAGCAAGGCACGGTCCAGGCGCACGGCCGGCAGCAGATTGAGGTCAAGCTCACGCTGCCATTGCTGATCATCGAGCGCCGCGAAGCCACCGCCGGGGGCCGACGAACCGCCCAGAACATGGATGATGATGTCCGCACCACCCAAGCGCTGCCTCACCGCTGTCACCACTGCTTCGCAGCCTTCGCGGGTCGACAGATCGGCCAGCACCAGACAGTCGTCGGGCACAGCACTGCTCGGCTGGCGAGCCGAGGTCAGCACGTGGGCGCCTTCGGCCAGAAAGAGCTCGACCACTGCCTTGCCGATGCCTTTGGTGCCGCCGGTGATGAGAACACGCTTGCCGCTCAAGTCGAGGTTCAGCATGGCGTGATCTCCAGCGAGCGAATCTGATCGCCTTCCAGCATGAACACGTGATTCAGCCTGATCGGGCTACCCGGAAAATCACCGGCAAGCTGCGCGATTACGGTAAGCCGATCTTGCTGATGCTGTGCCTGCAGCGGTTGTACCTGAAAGGTAAAGGTGCGCTGAGCCTCCCGTTGCCAGGCAACGATGGCCTCTATTCCCTGATGGGTTCTGCACTCGTCAAACACCGTGGCTTGCGCGCAGAAGCAATCCGCAAGGCATGACGGGTCGCCGCCATTGTTGATATCAAAGTATGTCTCGACGATCTCGGGAAGTTGAAGGGTCATGGCTGTTCTCCTGGATGAGTGACACCGTGCGATCTTGCAGCCCATGCACCAACCCAACAATCGGGTCAATCGCTCATGACCAATCCCCAAATACAGGACAATCAACCCACTGGTCTTTCCTGCACTTCCGACGCTCTTGCCACACGTACGCAGGCGTACCGGTGAAATCATTCACCGCAGCCACACGTCAGGCGATAACGCCCAGGGCCAACGCCTTCACGGTAGCGGCCGTTCGAGTCGAGCATTGCAGCTTGCGGAAGATACTTTCCACATGCGTGCGAACGGTGCTCGGGCTGATGTCCAGCAAGCGCGCCACCTGCTTGTTGCTGGCGCCGCGGCTGATTTCCAAGAGGACACGACGCTCGCGCGCAGTGAGTGATCCCCTGCCCGGCGCTTGGAGCAGATGTGCTCCAGGCGCCGGCGCATTCATTACTGCATCACGGCTTTTACCGTATGGAGGGTCGGGAGAGCGCGAGTCATGGTCACTAATGTGAGCGCGGGTTTCGACGACAATGGGACGATGGAGGCTCATTGACTGTACTCCTTGAGGGACAAGGATCGATCTTGCTGCCGCCTTGATAATTTGCTCAACTGGGACAGACGTTAACGACCTATCCCAATAAGCAGGATAATTCATGCCTGATTCCCGTCTTGGTCTCGGCGAGCTGGACGCCGCGATTGCCGTCGCACGTAGAGCGTCGTTCCGCCAGGCGGCCGTCGACCTTGGCGTGTCGACCACCGCGCTCAGCCACACCATTGCCAAGTTGGAGGCAAGTCTCGAGACGCGGCTGTTCAATCGCACCACCCGCAGCGTGTCAGTCACCGAGGCGGGCAGGATGTATGTCGATCAGGTAGGGCCGGTTCTGCAGGATCTGCGCGCCGCGCTGGAAACGGTGCGCGACCACAATGCCGGGCCGTCGGGCACCTTGCGCATCAACGCATTCGCCAGCGCTGCCCGGGTGGCACTTCTGCCCCTGGTTGTGGATTTCCTGCGTGAGCATCCGAAGGTGCATATCGATCTCGTCACCGAAGGCCGGCTGGTCGACATCGTGGCAGACGGCTTCGATCTCGGCGTTCGGTCTGCGAGTCTGGTGCCGAGTGACATGATCATCATCTCGCTCGGCCAACCCCAACGGTACGCGGTCGTCGGTACGCCAGCGTATTTTGCTCGTTACGGGCGGCCTAACTCACCGCCCGACCTGCTCGGTCATTCCTGTATCCGCATTCGGCTTCCGAACGGTGCCATCTTCCCCTGGCAGTTCGAACGGGATGGAGAAGTCGTCAAGCTCGACGTAAGTGGGTCGCTCACGCTCGACGAGGCCAGTGTCTCCAAGGCCGTGGTGCAACAAGGCCTGGGGCTCGGCTTTTTCATGGAGCAAGACGTTCAAGCGGAAATCGACACCGGCGAGTTCGAGCGCGTGCTGGATGACTGGACGCCACCCCGGGACAACCTCTGCCTGTACTACCCAAACCGCCGCAACCCTTCCGCCGCGCTCAAGGCGTTCATCGCGCTGGCTCGCGATCGTCTGGCCGGGCCTGGCCGCGGTTGATTACCCCGCCGTAACAACCCCCTATCGAGAGTCGCGCAATAGGCGCATCACCCGAAACTCAGGCGATCAGACCCAAGGTCAGTCCCTTCAGGGTTGCAGCGGCTCGGGTCGAGCATTCCAACTTGCGAAAGATACTTTCCACATGGGTGCGGACGGTGCTCGGGCTGATATCCAGAAGCCGCGCCACCTGCTTGTTGCTGGCGCCACGGCTGATCTCCAGAAGAATGCGGCATTCACGCGCGGTGAGTAACGGGCCCTTGGGTTGGTGAACTCGTCGTTCGCCCCGTGCGGCGGCGATTACCGCCTCACAGACGTCACGGTCGAACAACCCACGGCCAGCGTCCTCCTTGAGCTGTTTTGCTGCCGCCGATTCGTCATGGGCCGCCCGCCATGGCCGGGCTTCTCGTAATGCAACCCAGGCCACGGACGCAGCGAACAGTCGATGCTCGGTACACAGCGCCTCGCCCGCCACGCCTCGGAAATAGCCGCTGCCGTTGAGCCGTTCATAGGCATGGGCAGCGATTTCTGCGGGCACGGCCAGTTCGCTGATTGGCCTCAATGCCTGCTGCGTCCAGTAGGGGACAAGTTGAACCCGCTCCGCAGCACCGTATGGCAGCGCCCCTGCGCTATTCCATAGGTGATTGGAGACTGCCGCCCGGCCGAGACCGTAGATAAGCGCAGCCTTGCCGACGGCGGTGAGCGACGGTTCACGCAGCCCGCACAGGCGTGCAGCCTCCACGGCGACATGCGCCACCTTCCGGGAATGCCCCGCCAACCAGGGCAACTTGAGGTCGATCACGTCCCCTACCAAGGTTAGTGACACGCTGCGTTCGGCCTCTGCAGCGCTCGGAATTGGAGCCAGGGCTTGCAGGTCCGCCAGCCACTGCCTGGCGTTCTCTACCAGCAACGAAGCCAGTGCAGCCGGGTAGCGTCGATCCGACTGTTCACCGATCCAGCGCAACGCCGCTTCCAGGCCGTGGGCGCGGCTGAGAATATCCAGGTCACCGGCAAGCACCACTTGATAGGCCACCTCGGGAATGTGTTCATGCGCCAAGCCCAAGGGCCGGCCGGTTCCATCATAGGTTTCGAACACCCGGCACAAACCAGCTTCGACAGCCGCACCCAGTTCGAGGGTTTTGGCAATCGCGCCCGATACCTCACAGTGCACAACGGCCAGCGGGGTCGCCTGATGCACCGCGGTCATCTGCTCCTTGCCCAGGGTCAGGTCGAGCATCGCGCGTCGGCCTTCAACATCATCGCCCAGCAGATCCGCGAATCCTTCCGCATTGGCGGTGCAACCGGACCAGCGCAACAAGGCAACCTGCTCCGCGACTCTCAGGTGTTCGCCCTCGCCGTGCCCGGCCTGCGCCAGCATTTGTGCAAGAGCGGCCACGCGCCGGGAATGCCCGAGTGGTTGCCCCATGCTCAGGTCACCTACCTGGGCGATAGCCGCCAGTGCTCCGCTTAGCGAGATATCCAGCTGCAACGCACTGTCCATCGAAGAATGCCCCTGGGTCGGATAAATGACCGATGCCCACGAAGCAGGCCGGTCAGCAAAATCTGAGCTCCCACACAGGAGTTCATCCAATGAAAACGCTCAAATCGAAAGTCGCCACCGCTGCCATCGCCCTTGCCGGCACGCTGGGTGCGAACGTCAGCCATGCTGAAGATACAACGCCTTCGGTGGTGATCGTACATGGTGCATTCGCGGACGGTTCCGACTGGGCCAAAGTCGTGCCTTTGCTACAGGCCGAAGGGCTCGCCGTGACGGTGGTGCAAAACCCGCTGACCTCGCTTGCCGATGATGTTGCCGCCACGCGCCGCGTGTTGGACAACCAGCAGAGCAAGGTGGTGCTGGTCGGCCATTCATGGGGCGGCACGGTGATTACCGAAGCCGGTAGCGACGAAAAAGTCAGTGCGCTGGTTTACGTCGCAGCGTTCGCACCGGATGCCGGACAAGCCAGCGGCGAACAGGGCAAAGGCGCACCGACGCCACCAGGCATCAGCCAGATCAAGGCAGACGGCAACGGCTTCCTCTACCTGACGCCACAAGGCATGGCCAAGGACTTCGCCCAGGACCTCCCGGCGGCGCAGACCGCAGTGATGACCGCGACGCAAGGTCCCATCAAGGCCTCTGCCTTCGAAGAGCGGACAACAGTTGCCGCGTGGAAGACCAAACCGTCCTGGTATCTGCTCGCCACCGAGGACCGGATGATTCACCCCGACGTTCAACGTGCCGCGGCCAAGCGTATCAACGCCCAGTTGACCGAGCTGGGTACCAGTCATGTGCCCCAGCAGTCACAACCTGCCGCGGTAGCTGAGGTGATTCTCGAGGCAGTGCGCAGTGTTGGCGAACAATGATCGCCCTCTTAACGCGCCATGGCCCTGAACTCACTCGCCGTACCCAGACGGAGCGGACATGAACGAACTGCATGACAGCCACTATGACTTCATCGTCTGTGGCGCCGGTACGGCGGGCTGCGTGGTCGCAGCCCGCCTTGCCGACCAGGACCATGCGCGCGTCTTGCTGCTTGAAGCAGGCGACGCGTATTTCGGGCCCGAGGTCGTCGAGCCCGCACAATGGCCGATGAACCTCGGTTCGCCGCGCGACTGGGCGTTCGAAGGGCAACCCAATCCCCATCTCAATGATCGTCGTCTTCCGCTGAGCATGGGCAAAGGGCTCGGAGGTGGCTCCAGCATCAATGTGATGGTCTGGGCGCGCGGGCATCGCTCGGACTGGGATCATTTCGCCGCCGAATCGGGCGACCCTGCCTGGGGCTACGACTCGATATTGAATTACTACCGCAGAATCGAGAGCTGGCAGGGCCGCCCGGATAACGCGCGGCGCGGCGCGTCTGGCCCGGTGCATGTCGAGCAACCGGCCTCGCCTCAACCGCTCGCCTGGGCGACGCTGGAGGCCGCCAATAGCCTGGGTATTCCCCGCTACGACAGTACCAATGGCGCGATGATGGAGGGTCCGGGCGGTGTCGCAATCACCGACCTGCGCATCAAGGAGGGCAAACGTGAATCCATTTATGACTCCTACATCAAGCCACGGCTGCACCACCGAAACCTGACAGTTCTGACCGGCGCATCGGTGGCCCGGGTACTGCTTACTGGCACACGGGCAGTGGGTGTCGAGGTGATCATCGAAGGCAAGCGGCGCTGGTTTTATGCTGACGCCGAGGTCGTGCTGAGCATGGGCGCGGTGAACACGCCGAAGGTGCTCATGCAGTCGGGAATCGGCCCCGAGGACGAGCTAAACCGCCACGCTATCGCCGTCATCCACCATCTACCCGGTGTGGGTCAGAATCTCCAGGACCATATTGCTTTCGGCTGTACGTGGGAGTATCTGCAACCCCAGCTGGTGGGAGGCAGCGGGTGTGAAACCAAGTTGTACTGGAAGAGCGACAGCCGCCTGGACGCCCCGGATCTGCTGCAGTGCCAGCTCGAATTTGCGGTGCCCTCGCCTGCTGAAGTAGGTATCGAGCCGCCGCAACACGGCTGGACGATGTTCGCAGGGCTGGCCAGGCCAGCCAGTCGGGGGCGCATACGCCTGTCCGGTGCCGGTCCACTGGACGCGCCGCTCATCGAGCCGAACTCGCTGAGCGCACCTGAAGACATGAAAGCGGCATTCGCGTCGATTGACCTGTGCAGGGCGCTCGGCAACAGCGCGGCGTTCAACGGGTTGGTGAAGCGCGAGGTGATACCGGGGCCGAAGGGGCACCGTGCGATGGAGCAATTTATCCGTAACGCCGCCGTGACTTACTGGCACCAGTCCTGCACTGCCAAAATGGGCAGGGATGAGATGTCCGTGGTGGACCACCAGCTTCGTGTGCATGGCATCGAAAACCTTCGCGTTGCGGATGCGTCGATCATGCCTCGAATCACCGTCGGCAATACCATGGCGCCGTGCGTCGTCATCGGAGAACGCGCAGCAGATCTGCTTATTGCCAGGCATCGTTCGTCTGCCGCGTCTTAATGAGTAAGAGCAATGAGAATACTGATAGTCGGCGGCGGGATAGCCGGCCTCGCAATGGCCAGGGCGCTGGAACAACGTGGCTTCAGGCCCGATCTGATCGAGCGCAAGGCCGATGCGCTACAAGGCGGAACGGGGCTCTTTCTGCCGGGCAATGCCGCTCGTGCGCTAAGGGAACTGGGAATAATGGATTCGATTGCTGAAGTCGCAGTCCCGATCGCCACCCAGCACATTCTTGATAACCACGGCCGGCAACTGAGCGTCACCAGCACGCAAGACGTCTGGTCGTCGTGCGGGCCGTGCCTGGCCCTTCCCCGCAAAGCACTGCATGCAGCGCTGCGCGACTCACTGCGCGACACCCGCTTGCACTTCGGCACGTCAATCAGCGCAATCAGACAGCTCGAACGTCACACCCTGACGACGCTCTCGGACGGTTCGGTAAGCGAGTACGACCTGGTTATCGGCGCCGACGGCATCCACTCGCAGGTGCGCCAAAGCCTCTTTCCCGAAGTGAAGCCGTCGTATACCGGTAATGTTTGCTGGCGTTTCATCGCCAGTAACAGCACCGGAATCGACAGTTGGACAGTGATGCTCGCGAGCGGGATGAGCTTGCTGGCCCTGCCGATTGGCAACGATGAGGTGTACGTCTATGCAGACAGGGCAGTCAGCGCGCACGCGGCGCAGTACAGTCCAAACCCACTCCCAGTGAGCACCTTGCTCGACACATTCTCGGCACCGTTAGCGCCTCTGATCGCTCAACTTCCCGCTCACGTTCAGGTCCATTTCAGTCGTGTAGAGCAGGTGGTCATGGACGATTGGGTGAAGGGCCGGGTGGTGCTCATCGGTGATGCGGCACACGCCTCCTCGCCGAATATGGCGGAAGGTGCCGCGATGGCCATGGAGGATGCGCTGGTGCTGGCTGAGACGCTGGCTGCCACGGCAACCCTCAAGGATGCACTCGTCGCTTATACGCGCCGCCGCAAGCCCCGCGTCGACTGGGTGCAGAAGCAATGTGTCGCGCGCGACAAGATGCGTGGCTTACCCGCCTGGGGGCGTATTGCCTTGCTGAAGTTGGCGGGCAATAAGCTGTACAAGCGAAGCTATACACCGTTAACGGACCCGATATGACCCGATCATGGACACTGTTGCGGGGCCTTGCCGTCGTCCTCCTCACCCTGTCAGCCGTCTACGCCGCACTGTTTCTGGGCGCGCTCTACTGGGCAACGCCGACCGTGGTCATTCACAACCATTCAGGCGTCGAGGTGCAGGTTGAAGCGCGGTGGGATGCTCAGCGAAAACAGCTTCCCGCCCTTTCACCGGGTGCCAAGCGCCGCTTCAAAGTAGCCGGTGAGTCGGCCATGGGGTTCGTGGTGAATTATCCCGACGGCCGACAGATAAGTAGCAAGCCGGTTTATTTCACCACCGCCACCACCGTCACGGCTGTCGTCACGGACAGCGGTGTCGAGGTCAGGTCAGAGCTATGAACGACGCGGCGTGCCCGAGCCCGCGGCAGGACTTCCCGAGCCTGACCGTACCGTACAACTTCAAAGATCGAGTGGGACAGATTACCCGCCACGTATCGACCCGGTGCCGGAGTGGGTAGCCATGCGCTTGACAAGTAAAGCGATCGTTTTACAATCGAGCAATGGATAAACGTACTGAAATAATCGCAGGCGCTACCCGCCTGTTCGAGGCAGAGGGGTTCCGAGGCATAGGTGTCGACCGGGTGATCGCCCCTTCCGGCGTCTCGACCCGCACGCTCTACAAGCACTTCGGCTCGCGTGACGGGCTGGTTCTCGCCGTTCTTGAAGCGCGCCACCGTGCATTCATGGAACGGCTCGAAGCGCAGCCAGGCGACATCGAGACGCTGTTCAATGCGCTGCGCGGTTGGGTGAAAGAACACGGCACACTTGGCTGCATGTTGCTGCGCGCTCGCGCCGAATATGCTCAAGCGAGCACCGAGATCGTTTCACTGGTGCAGGGTCAGAAAGTCGAGTTCCGCGAGGACATAGCAAAACGCGTGGAGCTCGCCCTGGGTCGAAACGATGAGCGCCTGTGCACGCAGCTCTGGCTGTTGTTCGAAGGCGCCACGGCTGCGGCCAGCGTGGCCGGCGCGTCGGTCATTGACGATGCCAGGGACGCTGCATCTGCCCTGCTGGCTCTCGCCAAAGCAGGTCGACCATGAAACGCGGCCTGAACCTCGTCGCGGCAGCCTTTGCCCTGACGGCGCTGTCCTATGGGCTGGCACGGTTCGCCTACGGGCTGCTGCTGCCGCAGATTCGCAATGAACTGTCGCTGGATGTCACCACCGCGGGGTGGATTGGCGGTAGCGCCTTCGCGGCTTATTGCGTGGGAATCATGCTGGCCTTCTACGCCATCGGTGTAGTAGGCGCTCGTTGCATCGCGCTGTCAGCTGGCGTGGCGGCCACGTTGGGCATGGGCCTGGTGACCGTCGCATCCTCAGGGTGGACGCTGGGCATGGGCATCGGATTGGCCGGGTTGAGCACGGGATTGACCTCACCACCGTTGGCGACCGCCGTCGCTGCCCGGTTCAATGATCGCAACAGCCCCAAGGCCAACGGCACCATCAACGCCGGCACAGCCGCGGGGATCGTTTTTTCCGGCATGGCGGCGCTGCTGGCTGCAGGTGCATGGCGCGAGCTGTATGGCCTGTTTGCGCTGATCGGCGCAGGAGTCACGGTATGGATCTGGTTCGCGGTGCCGTCGTGCAAGAGCGAGCAAGGTGCCAGCAAGCCTTCCTTGGCAATTCTGCGCCGGCCTGGCGTACTTACCCTGTGCGCAAGCGCAGCGTTGATGGGACTGTCGAGCACCGCTATCTGGACGTTTGGCGCCGACATCCTGCGCAATGACTTTCGCTTCAGTGATGAGCGCCTGGCCTGGGTCTGGGTTGTCGTGGGCGCGGCCGGTATCAGCGGCTCGCTCACCGGCGTGCTGACCAATCGGTTTGGCACCGCACGGGTACACGGCTGCGCGCTACTCGGAATTGCCCTTGGCACCCTGGGCCTAGCAGCGACCGCCTTCTCGCCGGGGTACGGCTTTGCCGCCATGGGCCTGTTCGGCGCGGCCTATATCGTGTCGTCCGGGACGTTTTTGATTCAGGGCATCAAGCTGCTCGCCGATCGCCCGGACCTGGGGCTGGGCATCCCGTTTCTCAGCCTGGCGCTCGGCCAGGCTGTCGGTACGCCGCTATTCGGCGCAACCCTGAGCGCGACCGGCACAGTCGGCGCGCTGGCGATCTTTGCCGTTGCGGCGTGCCTGGCCATCTACGTTCGGCCGCGATCAGCACCTGACGCCGGCAGCGCTGCCCACCCGGAGCCATGCAGCCACCGCCAGTGAGTCGTCCGTCGGTCGCCGCAGGTAACAGCGTTGCCCGCTGCCTCACGGAATAAGTCGCTTGCTGTCGATTTGGGCACGGCGCATCATGCCGCCACCCCTTCTCTGCGGTTCCCCTTCGATGCCTCATCGCCCAGCCCCTTTCCCGCTTAATGAGGAAGAGCGTGCGCTCTCGCTCGAGCACCTCGATGTGCTCGGCTCTGCCCCGGAGCAAGGCTTCGACGATGTCGTGCTGCTGGCGACCACCTTGTGCGATACGCCCATTGCGCTGGTCTCCCTGGTCGACCGGGAACGGCAGTGGTTCAAGGCCTGCATCGGCCTGCCGGTCAGCGAGACTCACCGTGACCTGGCGTTCTGTGCCCATGCGATTCTGGAACCAGACGAGGTGCTGATAATCGAGGATGCGGCCATCGACCCGCGCTTCCAGCACAGCGCGCTGGTGCTAGGCCCTCCCTATATCCGTTTTTATGCAGGCGCGCCGATCCGCACCGATACAGGCCATCCGCTGGGCACTGTCTGCGTAATCGATACGCGCCCGCGCACACTTAGCGAATCGCAGCGCAAGGCCCTGCAGGCGTTGGCGCGGCAGACCGCTGCCCTGCTCCAGCTGCGCCTGCACGAAGCGCACCGCGAGCAGCGCGCCAGCGAGCTGCTTGAGCAACTGGAACACGCTCAGGCCCAGCACCGCGAGGCCGAACAATCGCTGCGCCATGCTCGCCGCGTATCGTCGCTGGGTATGCTCACGGCGAGCATCGCCCATGATGTGAACAACCTGCTGCAGGTGCTCAGCGCCAGCCTGCAGATGGCCAATCTGCGCGCACGGCGCCCTGCGGATGTAGAGCGCTTCTGCCAGACCGGCCTAAAGGCGGTGGAGCAAGGTGGTGAGCTGATCCGCCAACTGCTGGCCAATGTGCGTCAGGACGGACCGGAGCTGGTCTGCATCGACATCAGCGAGCGTATTGAAAGCTCCCGTAGCCTGTTGGCGGGCACCGTGGGCGAGGCCATCGAGCTGAGCTTCGACCTCGCTGCCAGGGACGTCGGCGTGATGTGCGATGAGGTGCAGCTGCAGGCCGTGCTACTCAACCTGCTGAGCAACTCGCGTGATGCGATGCACGGCCGCGGCCAGGTGCATATCGCCACGCGCCTGCAACAGGTCAGCAGTGATTTACAGCTCAACGATGGCGCTTACCTGATCCTCAGCGTGAAAGACGATGGGCCCGGCATGTCGCCGGAGCTGGCCAGCAAGATTTTCGCGCCCTTCTTCACCACCAAGCAGGCCGGCCACGGAACAGGGCTGGGGCTGGCGCAAGCCCGCGAGTTCGCCAACAACACCGGCGGTGACGTGCGCGTCGACACCGCGCCCGGTGCCGGCACCACCATGAATCTCTACCTGCGGGTGCTGGGCCGCATCAGCGTCGCCGATCAAGCAGGTTGACCACCACACGATCCAGCCAGCCCCATAGGCGCTGACGCAGGCGTTGCCACAATGGCCTGGCCTGCCACATGTCGAGGTCGACTTCGCGGCTTTGCGGAAAATCGTTTTCAAAGCTCTGCTGCACGGCCAGGGTGAAATCCGCATCCACGGTTTCGACGTTGGCGTCGAGATTGAAACGCAGGTTCCAGTGGTCGAAGTTGCAGGAGCCTACGCTGGTCCAGTCGTCCACCAGCACCATCTTCAGGTGCAGAAAGCGCGGGCGGAATTCAAAGATGCGCACGCCGGCCTTGAGCAGCCGCGGGTAATAACGCTGGCCAGCGAAACGCACGGGCGGGTTGTCGGTGTGCCGGCCACTGAGCAGCAGGCGCACGTCCACGCCGCGCGCGGCGGCCTTGCGCAGGGCGCGGCGAACCTTCCAGGTCGGCAGGAAATACGGCGTAGCCACCCATACCCGCTGCTCGGCTGCGTTCAGTGCGCGGATCAGCGATTGCAGAATATCGCGGTGTTGACGGGAGTCGGCGTAGGCCACTCTGCCCCAGCCCGACCCGGCGGCGGGTAAGCGCGGCAGCGGCTTGCGGTGCGGCGTGAGATAGGGCCGCCAGGCGAATCGAGCATTGTTGGCCTGCCATTGGCGATCGAACAGCTGCAGCCAGTCAGCCACCAGCGGGCCGTCGATTTCCACCATCACCTCGTGCCATGCACTCTCTGGCTCGCCAGGCAGCCAGAAATCATCGGTGCAACCGGTGCCGCCAACGAACGCCACGTGGTCGTCGACCACCAATAATTTGCGGTGGTCGCGGTAGAGGTTGCGCCCGCCACGCTGCCAACGCAGCGGGTTGTACCAACGCAATTGCACGCCGGCATCGAGCATGGCCTGTCGATCAGTGCTGCTAAAACCCTGACTGCCGAACGCGTCGAACAGGCAGCGCACTGCCACGCCGCGTTGCGCTGCCGCGCACAGGGCACGCAACAGGGCATCGGTACAGCCGCTGCTGATCACCAGGTATTGCTCGAGTTCGATGGTCGCGCTGGCTGCGTCGATGCAGGCGATCATCCGCGGGAAGAAGGCCGGGCCGTCGTTGAGCAAGGTGAAGCGATTACCTTCCCGCCAGGGAAATACCTGACCGGGCATCAATCACTCACAGAAGGCAAAAAGTGGAACGACAGGCGCATGACATCTCGGCCGGGTACTGGGGATGCGCCACGATAGCTGCCTACGTGCGCATTGCAAAGGCCGCCTGTGTACGGGTGATGGTTCACTGGCGATGGCCGCACATACGACAGCGATCGCCAGCCATCACGCCCG
>Ga0265798_10006250_pt1 | contig 15689 bp, 13 predicted proteins | sample P3T30metagenome_FD_192430 | JGI IMG/M metagenome (GOLD analysis project Ga0265798, IMG submission 192430) | Plant litter microbial communities from East Loma Ridge, Irvine, California - P3 T30 | ecosystem: Environmental > Terrestrial > Plant litter > Unclassified | place: USA: California... | reverse complement strand
TCCAGCAGTTCGCGGATGACGAAGGCCGGGCCGCCGGCGGCCTGGAAGTGGTTGACGTCGGCGTCGCCGTTCGGATACACGCGCGCCAGCAGCGGCACCACTTTCGACAGCTCGTCGAAGTCGTTCCAGTCGATCACGATGCCGGCCGCGCGCGCGATGGCGATCAGGTGCATCGTGTGGTTGGTCGAGCCGCCGGTCGCGTGCAGCGAGGCGATGGCGTTGACGATGGCTTTCTCGTCGACGATGTGGCCGATCGGCATGTACTCGCCGCCCTGCTGCGAGATCTTGACGGCGCGCTGGGCCGCGGCGCGGGTCAGCGCGTCGCGCAGCGGCGTGCCCGGCGTGATGAAGGCGGCGTTCGGCAGGTGCAGGCCCATCATCTCCATCAGCATCTGGTTGCTGTTGGCGGTGCCGTAGAAGGTACAGGTGCCGGCGCCATGGTAAGCCTGCGCTTCGCCCTCGAGCAGTTCCTCGCGCGAGGCCAGGCCTTTGGCGTAGCGCTGGCGCACCGCGGCCTTTTCCTTGTTCGAGATACCAGTGGTCATCGGGCCGCCCGGCACGAAGATGCCCGGGATATGGCCGAAGTGCAGCGCGCCGATCAGCAGGCCCGGCACGATCTTGTCGCAGATGCCGAGGTAGAGGCTGGCGTCGAACATGTTGTGCGACAGCGCGATCGCGGTCGACATGGCGATGGTGTCGCGCGAGAACAGCGACAGTTCCATGCCCGGCTGGCCCTGGGTGACGCCGTCGCACATGGCGGGCACGCCGCCGGCGAACTGGGCCACGGCGCCGACTTCGCGCGCGGCGTCCTTGATCACTTTCGGGAAGTATTCGAAGGGCTGGTGCGCCGACAGCATGTCGTTGTACGAGGAAACGATGGCCACCGACGGCGCTTTCTGTTCGCGCAGCTTGAGTTTGTCGTTGGCGGGGAATGCGGCGAAGCCGTGCGCCAGGTTCGTGCACGCGAGGGTACCGCGCTGCACGCCTTGCACGCGCGCGGCGTCGAGATGCGCGAGATAGGCCTGGCGCGAGGGCCGGCTGCGCTGGATGATGCGTTGGGTCACCTTCTCTACTACGGGATGCACCATGATCGTTCCTTATGAATTAGATTTCTGAAATTTTACTACAAAATGGAAGTGGGCGCTTTTCAACCGGCCGTTTGGGGTTTTGTGCTCGCGTCATGCGAGCGGCGCAGGTGGGCACGGAGTGCCCACCTGCGCCGGCCAAAACCCCATGATCGGCCATGATTTAGCATTATTATGTAGTGAATTTACGCCCGCTTCCTGTATTATTCGATAATCTGCACAAAATGACATCATACCGTCCAACACCATGCGCCAACCTTCCCTGACCAGCACCCATTCTTACCAGGCCCTCGTCAACCACGCCGCAAAAGCCAAGGAATGGCAGATGCGCGATCTGTTCGCGCAAGACCCGCAGCGCTTCGAGCGCCTGTCGGGCGAGGCCGCCGGGCTGTTTCTAGACTATTCAAAAAACCGCCTGGACGGGCGCACGCTTGAACTGCTGAAGGCGCTGGCGCAGGAGCGCGGTGTCGAGCGCCTGCGCGACGCCATGTTCAATGGCGACAAGATCAACCTGACCGAAAACCGCGCCGTCCTGCACACCGCCCTGCGCGCCCCGCGCGACAAACAGATCACGGTCGACGGCCAGGACGTCACGACCGACGTGCACGCCGTGCTGGACCATATCAAGACCTTCAGCGACTCGGTACGCAACGGCGAATGGCGCGGCCACACCGGCAAGGAAATCACCGACGTCATCAACATCGGCATCGGCGGCTCCGACCTCGGCCCGAAGATGGTCTGCCTGGCGCTGCGCCAGTTCGCGCACCCGCGCCTGACCATGCACTTCGTCTCCAACGTCGACGGCCACGACATGGATGCCGCACTGTCGCGCGTGGATCCGGAAACCACCCTGTTCATCATCGCCTCGAAAACCTTCACCACGGCCGAGACCATGATGAATGCGCAGACCGCGCGCAAGTGGTTCCTGCGGAGCGCCTCCGAGGAAGCGCTGGCCAAGCATTTCGTGGCCGTCTCGACCAATGTGGAGGCGATCAAGACCTTCGGCATCGATCCGCAGAACATGTTCCCGTTCTGGGACTGGGTCGGCGGCCGCTATTCGGTCTGGTCGGCGATTGGCCTGCCCGTCGCGCTGTGCGTCGGCTTCGGCTATTTCTCGGACTTCCTGGCCGGCGCCCACGCGCTGGACGAGCACTTCCGCACGGCGCCAATTGAGCAGAATCTGCCGATCATCCTGGCACTGGTCGGCTTCTGGAACCGCGAGTTCCTGGAGTGCGGCTCGGTCTCGATCGCGCCCTACCACCAGGACCTGAACCGCTTCCCGGCCTACCTGCAACAGCTCGACATGGAAAGCAACGGCAAGCGCGTCACGCGCGCCGGCGACCCGATCGACTACGCCACCGGCCCCGTCATCTGGGGCGACGTCGGCACCAACGGCCAGCACGCCTACTTCCAGCTGCTGCACCAGGGTACCGACGTCACGCCGATCGACTTCATCGCCGCGCTGCGCCCGGCCCACGAATTCCACAACCACCACGCCGCGCTGCTGGCCAACTGCTTCGCCCAGTCGGAAGCCTTCATGAAGGGCAAGACCGCGGACGAGGTACGGCAAGACCTGCAAGGCCTGGACGCGCCCGAAGTCGAGCGCCTGGTGCCGCACAAGACCTTCCCCGGCAACCGCCCCAGCAACACCATCCTGATGGATTACCTGAACCCGGCCACGCTGGGCGCCTTGATCGCGCTGTACGAGCAGAAGGTCTTCGTGCAGGGTGTGCTGTGGGACGTCAACAGCTTCGACCAGTGGGGCGTCGAGCTGGGCAAGGTGCTGGCCAAGAAGATCGAGGCCGAGCTGAATGGCGACGCCAACCCGGCCGCGCACGACGGCTCGACCAATGGCCTGATCGCGCGCGCCAGGGCCGCCGTTTGAAGAAAGAGTCGTCATGAAAACCGAACAATTCGTAGTGGTCCACGACGAAGCGATGAAGACCGGCGAATGCCCGGTCTGGCACGCGGTCGAATCGGCGCTGTACTGGGTCGACATCCCCGGCTTCATGGTGCACCGCCTGCACCCGGCCAGCGGCAAGTACTCGTCGTGGAAGATGCCGACCGAACCCTCGGCCATCGCCGTCGACGTCGACAACAACCTGGTGGTCGCCACCCGCGCCGGCTTCGTCTACCTGAACACCAGCAGCGGCGAGCTGGAAGACATCGCGCCCGCGCCCTACGACACGGCGGTCATGCGCTTCAACGACGGCCGCGTCGACCCGGCCGGCCGCTTCTGGGTCGGCACCCTGTACGAACCGCGCGACCAGGCCAACGCCGAGATGCACGTGCTGGAAGCCGGCACCCTGCGCGAAGCCTGGCGCGGCGGCATGACCAACTCGAACGGCCTGGCCTGGACGCCGGACGGCAAGACCATGTTCCACGCCGACACCACGACCCACCGCGTCGACGTCTACGACTACGATGTCGCCAGCGGCACCCCGTCCAACAAGCGCAACCTGGTCACTTTCGAAATCGACAAGACCTCGGGCACCTACGGCGGCCGTCCGGACGGCGCGGCGATCGACAGCGAAGGCAACTACTGGGTCGCGATGTACGAAGGCGGGCGCATCCTCAAGTTGTCCCCCACCGGCGAACTGCTGCAGCAGATCGAACTGCCGCTGCGCTGCCCGACCGCGGTCGCCTTCGGCGGCCCGGACCTGCGCACGCTGTATGTGACCAGCGCCAGCGAGGGCCGCTCCAGGGAAGAGCTGGCGCGGTATCCGCACAGCGGCAAGGTGCTGGCGTTTCCGGTGGACGTGGCCGGGCTGGCGCAGCCGGAATACCGGGGCTGAGTCAATCGCCCGTCGCGAGCGCCGGTAGCGCCGCCGGCGCCGCGGCCCCGACCAGCGGCGCGATGTCGATCGCAACGGCCATCGCGCGGTAGCCGGCGTCGCCCGGATGCAGGTGGTCACCCGAATCGTAGTCGGCGCGCAGGCGGCGCGGATGTGCCGGGTCGCGCAGCAGCGCGTCGAAGTCGACCACGGCGTCGAAGATGCCGGCGCCGCGGATCCAGTCGTTCAGGCGCACGCGCAAGCCCTCCTTGGCGGGGCTGTAGTGGCCAGCGTACGGCGTGCCTTCAAGCGCACCCTCGAACGGCGGCAAGGTAGCTGCGGTCACGCGCACGCCCCGGACATGCGCGCTGGCGGCCAGCTGGCGGTAGCCGGCGGCGAGCTCCTCGAGCGTGACCGGCGCTTCCGCCGGCGCGAACGGACTGCCGGGCCAGCCGATGTCATTGATACCCAGCAGGACGATGACGTCGGTGACGCCGGGCTGGGCCAGCACGTCCTGCTCGAAGCGCGCGAGTGCGCTGCGCCCCATGCCGTCGCGCAGCAGGCGCGCACCCGAGATGCCCGCATTCGCCACGCCGATGCCGTATGGCGCCAGCCGCGCCGCCAGGGCATCCGGCCAGCGGCGGTCGGCGTCCGGGGTCGAGCCGTTACCGTCCGTGATCGAATCGCCGAGCGTGACCACCGTACGGCCGGGGCCCGCCGTCTCGACCAGTACTGCCGCCGTGAACAGGCGCGCGCCGATGCGCCAGGCTTGCACGGCGGCCGGCGCCGCGCGCGTGTCGCCCGCTTCGATCGCGATGGTTTGCTGCGCGCCCCAGTGGAAGCTCGTGACCGGGGTAGGCGCGGGCAGGTAGCTCGTCACCTCCAGCCGCGCCAGCGGCGGCACCGCCAGCGCCAGCGCGTCGCTGGTCACGGCCGCGCCGGGCGGGATCGACACGGCGGCCTGGCCGGAAAAGGTGAGCGGCAAGGCTGGCCGGCCACCCTCCGCCAGGCCGACGCGCACCCCGCCGATCCGCAGCGGCGCCTGGCCATAACGGTTCGACAGCACCACCCGGATGCGCTGCCCACCCACGCTCACGCGCAGGCGTTCGCGCACCGACTGCCTGTCGAGGGCGGCCGGCACGTTCATCGGCAAGGCAAAACCGCTGCCCCACCCGGGCTGGGGCGCCGCATACCACGAGGTGATCCAGTGCCCGGGGTTTTCAGGCGCCCCGGCCAGCGCATCGCCGCCCAGCACCAGGGCCAGGCCCAGTGCCGCAATCGAAGTCTTGTGTGAAGCCATCGTGTTCTCCTTGTTAAGAAGTCCGGACGATAGTCCATTCAAGATATTCGATGAAGCGGCTAAAATTGAACATCACTCATTCCAGTTCAGAATGGATCACCATGGACACCTTGCGCGCCATGCAGGTATTCGTACGCACACTGGAGCTCGGCAGCCTGACGGCGGCGGCGCGCGAATTCGGCATGACCCAGCCGACGGTGAGCAAGTTGCTGTCGCAGCTGGAACGGCAGCTGGGCGTGCGTCTGTTCGAGCGCAGCACCCGCGGCCTGGCGCCGACCGAACAGGGGCGGCGCTTCCATGCCGACGCCAGGCTGGTGCTGGAGCAGTACGATGCCGCGGTGAGCGCGGTGCAAGGGATGAATGGGCAGCCCGCCGGGCACCTGCGCATCAACGCGCCGGTGGCGCTGGGCCAGTACCGGATCAACGCCATGGTGCAGCGCTTCCTGGGCGAGCATCCGGGCATCGACATCGAACTGATCCTGAACGACCGCTTCGTCGACCTGGTCGAGGAAGGCGTCGACGTCGCCTTTCGCCTCGGCGGCACGCTGCCGCCGGATGCCGTCGGGCGGCACCTGGCCACGGTCGAACGCTTCCTGGTGGCGGCGCCGGACTACTGCCGCCGGCGCGGCACGCCCGTCGTTCCGGCCGACCTGGCGGCCCACGACCTCGTCCGCTTCGCATGGACGCCCGGCGGCAGTATCGAACTGCTGCGTGGCGAAGAACGGGTCAAGCTTGCGGTGGCCGGGCGCTTCCGCGCCAACAACGCGCTGGCGATCCGCGAGGCGCTGGCGATGGGCAACGGCATCGGCATCTGTCCGGACTGGCTGGTGCGCGATTTGCTGGACAGCGGCGAGTTGGTGCGGGTCCTGCCCGAGTGGGCGGCGCCGCCCCAGGACCTGACGCTGCTCTATCCGTCGCGCCGCTACCAGCCCTTGCGTACCCGGCTGTTCATCGATTTCGCGGCAAGCGAGTTCGCCGCGCTGCCGGGCTTCGCGCCGTCGGCACGCCACGACGCTCCACTCTTGCCTGCGACCGCCGCCTGATGAATATGGCACCATATTCTCCAGGCATACCAATTACGTAGTAAATTTTCTTGCGCAATCAATAATCGTGTAGTAAATTTACATTATCTGTATTTTCCCATTCCTCCGACCATGGCTCTTTCCGATTTCGACCTCGTATTCTTCGGCGGCAGCGGCGACCTCGCGATGCGCAAGCTCCTGCCCGCGATGTACGCCCGCGACGTGGCCAACGACCTCCCCGCCAGCGCCCGCATCATCTGCGTCGGCCGCGAGGACATGTCGCAGGACGCCTTCCTGCGCATGGTCGAGACGAATTCGAAGCCGCACATCAAGGAAAGCGTGATCGACAGCGCCTGGCAGAAATTCCTGGAGCGCATCACCTACGTCGAAATCGACGCCGGCAACGTGAAAAGCTATGCCGGCCTGGTCGAGGCATTGCGCGACGACGCCGCGCTGACCCGCGTCTATTACCTGGCCACGCCGCCTTCCCTGTTCGCGCGCATCTGTGACAACCTGGCCGCCAACGGCCTGGCCACGCCGAACTCGCGCGTGGTGCTGGAAAAGCCGCTGGGCCGCGACCTGGCCTCGGCCAAGCAGATCAACCTGGACGTCGGCAAGGTGTTCGCCGAATCGCAGATCTACCGGATCGACCACTACCTCGGCAAGGAGACCGTGCAGAACCTGCTGGCCCTGCGCTTCGGTAACATCCTGTTCGAGCCGCTGTGGCGCCGCGAGTGGATCTCGGACGTGCAGATCACCATCGCCGAAAAGATCGGCGTCGGCAACCGGCTCGGCTACTACGACAATTCCGGCGCGCTGCGCGACATGCTGCAGAACCACCTGCTGCAGCTGCTGTGCATCGTCGCCATGGAACCACCCGCCTCGATCGCGCCGGACGCCGTGCGCGACGCCAAGCTGCAGGTGCTGCGCTCGCTGAAGCGCTTCACGCCGACCACGCTGGCGCAGAACATCATCCGCGGCCAGTACCGCGCCGGCTACGTCGACGGCCAGCCGGTGCCGGGCTACCGCGACGAACCGGACGCGCCCAAGCAGTCGAAGACCGAGACTTTCGTGGCGATGAAGGCCGAGATCGACACCTGGCGCTGGGCCGGCGTGCCCTTCTACCTGCGCACCGGCAAACGCATGGCCGACCGCCTGGCCGAGATCGTGGTGCGCTTCAAGCAGATCCCGCATTCGATCTTCAACCAGCCGAATTCGAGCTTCCAGCCGAACAGCCTGGTGATCCGCCTGCAGCCGGACGAAGGCCTGTCGCTGAACCTGATGGCCAAGACCCCGGGCGACTCGATGCGCCTGAAGCAGGCCGAGCTCGAACTCGACTTCCGCGAACAGTTCGGCGGTCCGCGCATGGAAGCCTACGAACGCCTGCTGCTGGACGTCCTGCGCGGCCAGCTGACCCTGTTCATGCGCGGCGACGAGCTGGAAGCGGCCTGGGAATGGGTCGAGCCGATCCTGGACCACTGGGAGCAGGACGACACCACGCCGGTGCCTTATACCTCCGGTACCTGGGGCCCGGCCGCGTCGTCGGCCCTGATCGGCCGCGACGGCCTGCAGTGGCGCGAAGAAGCGCTGCCCGAAGACTGAGAGCGCCATCTTGCTCCTCGATTCGATCCGCACCCAGCTCGATTCGCTGTCCAAGTCCGAGCGCAAGGTCGCGCTGGCGGTGCTGGCGGCGCCCAGCACCACGGTGAGCCAGAACATCACGGCGCTGGCCAAGAACGCGCAAGTCTCGGAGCCGACCGTGGTGCGCTTCTGCCGCACCCTCGGCTACGAAGGCTGGCACGAGTTCAAGCTCAAGCTGGCGCAGGGCCTGGCGCTGGCGCTACCCGGCACCAACGAACAGCCGGCCCAGGACGACCTGGCGTCGGACCTGGTGAATAAAATCTGCAGCCGCTCGATCAACACCCTGCTCGACCTGCGCAACAACCTCAAGCCGGAACTGATCCAGAAGGCGCTCGACATCCTGTCGCGCGCCAACAAGATCGAGTTCTACGGCCAGGGCTCCTCCGGTTTTGTTGCCGCCGACGCCCAGCACAAATTCTTCCGCTCGGGCGTGCCGACCGTGTCGTACACCGACCCCGCCATCCACGCCATCGCCGCCGCCCTGCTGCGCGAAGGCGATGCGCTGGTGGCGATCTCGCAGCGCGGCAACAACCCGGCGCTGGTGCGCTCCGCGAAACTCGCGCGCCGCGGCGGCGCCGACGTCATCGTGCTGGCGCCCTCGGGCACGGCGCTGGCCGAGATGGCGACTGTCCTGATCCCGATCGACCTGGTGTTCGCGACCGACCCCTACACGCCGATCTCGGCGCGGCTGGCTTACCTGGTCGTCATCGACGTGCTGGCGGTGGGGCTGGCACTGCAGCGCGGGCCGGAGTTCAGGAAGAAGATGCAGAATGCGCAGAAGGCCTTGCAGGAGTTTGACATGCAGTTTGATTCGTTCATCGGTTAAGGAGCCGCCTCGCTCCTGACCGGAATGACCTTCCGCCTGCGTTTCACCATCGATTCCTCATTCGCCGCCAGCGACCCGCCCCAGAAGCGGCGCAGCGTCAGCGTGCTGTCCTTGATCCGCTTGCCGAGCACGAAGTCGACAATCTCCCGGAACCACACCCGCCGCCCCATCCGCGTGTACCAGCGCATGCCGTGGCGCACGTGGCGGTCCTTGCCGAACAGGATGCGCAGGATCGCCTTCGGGCGCAGCTGCATGATCACTTCGATCGACTTCACCCACAGCAGGATGCGCCACGGCGGCACGCGCGCGGTAGCCAGCACCTGGTGCTTGTAGTCCCATTTGCGCGAATCGGTTTCGATAACCTTGCGCTCCTCCACCGTGTCGAAGTACGGCGTCCGGCGGTGCGGCGTCACGTACAGCATCTGGATCTGGTCGGGATCGTAGCGCAGCAGGTGTTTCAGCGAGCGCCAGTAGTCGGCGTCGGTTTCTTCTTCGAAGCCGACCACGTATGTTGCCATCGACAGCATGCCGTGCCGGCGCAGCAGCTGGATCGCCTGGCGGTCCTCGCTGGTCGTCGCGCCCTTCTTGATCGTCTCCAGCATGGCCGCGTCGTAGCTCTCGATGCCGAGCAGGAAGCGGATCACGCCGGCGCGTTTATACAGATGCAGGATGTCGGCGTCGCGCACGATGTCGCCGGCGCGGGTGGAGCCGACCAGGGTCAGGTTCACGTCTTCCGCGATCAGCGCTTCCAGGAAAGCCTTCCACGCCTTGCGCGAGCCGGTGGGCAGCTCGTCGGCGAAGTTGATCAGCTCGACGCCATGCTCGCGGTGCAGGCGCGCCAGCTCCTTGGCAAAGCGCACCGGATCACGATGGCGCCACTGGGTCCAGAAGCCGCGCTGGCCGCAATAGCTGCACAGGTAGGGACAGCCGCGCGAAAACTGCACGACCACGGCGCGCATGCCGCCCCAATAGGAATAGCGGCTGTGATCGATCAGTTCCCAGCCGACGCGATAATCGTCGAGGCAGCGGATCATCTCGGCCGGCGCGGTTCCGACCGGCACGCCATCGATGCGCAGCGCGATGCCCTCCACCTGCGCCAGGTCGGCGCCGGCGCGCCACGCCTTCATCAGCTCCGTCGCCGTGCGCTCGCCCTCCCCGCGCACGATGAGGTCGACTTCGGGGTGCTCGCGCAGGATGTCTTCCAGTGGTAGGTCGGGTAGACGCCGCCGTAGACGATCGCCAGGTCCGGCCGCGCCGCTTTCAGGCGCGCGGCCAGGCGCGTGATGGTGACGTGGGCCGATGTGGAACCGGAGTGGCCCATCATTACCGCATCCGGCGTGCGGCGCAGGGCGTCTTCGATGATGGCATCTTCCGTCATCGGGCCGAATTCGGCGTCGAGCAGTTCGACGTCGAAGCCGGCGTCGATCAGTGGGCCGCCGATGCTGAGCAGGCCCAGGGGTGGCAGTTGCTCGCGCGGGATGCGGCTGCCGATGGCGGTGTGGGGCGGGTTGATCAGCAGGATTTTCTGGCGCTGAGGCGGCATGATGTCGTATTTATAAACGAACAATCATTCAGTGTAGCAAGAAATAGTTGAGGCTTGGTTGTTCAGCCCCGACGGCTTCTAATCATACTGGCCAGGACAGGCGCGAAGGCTATCAAACGCTGGTCTTTTGGCTGCAACAGGTCGTCGATCACGATAGCGATGATCTCTTCGTCCTCGAGCCCTTCGGCGGGATCGCCTACATTTGCCCAGATCAATGCCTCATACAAGTACTTGCGCTTTTCGATCAAGGCCTTGTTCGATGCTTCCGAATCGCCCAGATTAAGGACGCGGATCGCTTCTTTTGCCCTGTCCGTCAACCCTTCGATACGGCCGCTGAGCTTGTATCGGATTTCAGTTTCGCATTCCGGCATCAAGGGTGTAAGCGGCAAGGCTTGCGAACCATGCGCATTGTCGCAGTGATGCTGGGCGGTGCAGCTTGCGATGATATTGTTGAAATCGAGGCTCCGATGCGGTGCCAGCTTTTGTGCTTCCACATGCTCGTTCGAGGTATCGGCGGATTCGCCGGAAATCGCATCGCAGCAATACCCGCATAAATAGTTCTGTTCCAGTGCACAGGCTTGCCGGATCGCTTGCCGCTCCTTTGAGGAAAGATCCGTGTAGGTGCCGTGCGGATGGGTACGCTTCCAATCCGTCAGGCCTTGCGGTTCCGCGCCCTTATGAATGCTTCTCAAGCCGGATTTCCTCCTTGCGCAGCAGGATTCTTGCCTTGGCAAGCTCAAGATTCTGGGGCGGAAGATCCTTTTCCAACTCGCCGATCAACCGTCTTGCCTGGTCCAATTCGCGATCGTGGATGAGGTCGAGGAGATCGTTCAGGCGCTTCGCCACCACGGCATTGCGTATGTGCGTGTCCATCACGTCCAGCAAGACCGTATTCACATCTTGTCCATACAGCGGCGGCACTTCCGCCAATCGCCCCTCTTCCAGCGCGTAGACCAGCACGTCCTTGCAGTCGCTGATGACCAGCGGCGAATGGGTGGTAAGGATGAACTGGCAGTTCGGGAAGGTGTCCGTCAGGCGCTGAATGATGTCGCGGGCCCACCTGGGGTACAGGTGCATGTCCACTTCATCGATCATCACGACGCCTTCGCCGTGCAGCGGGTTCGTGAGGCCGGGATTCATCATGGCCAAGCGGCGTGCGATGTCGCCAACCAAGGCCATGAGGGATTTTTCGCCTTGTGACAGTTGGGAGACGTTCAGGGTTTGCTGGCCTTTGTCGATCGACATGTGTAGCTTGGGTTTTCTGCGCACTTTCAGGTTGGTGAAGCCGGGCATAAAGTTGGCGATGGCTGTGCGCACGGCAGTCAGTTGTCTATCTTTTTCAGAAATCCCTGATGCCAAAAGGATTGTCCATATTTCTTTACCGACGCTTTTTTCAATATCATCCAGTATGGATTGAGGAACGCTGCGTTCGTTTTCCGAGTCTTCACGCTCGCGGAACCACTCGAAAAAACGGCGAAAATCAACGCCTTGGCTTAGCGAATTGTCGTAGCCATCCAGCTGCTGGAAGTTATGCTTTTCCCGGATCTTCAACGGAATATCCAACACCACGCGCTCCACCGGATAGAAAGCTATGAGGGGTACACTGTTCTGTTCATCCGTGGACAAAGCTGTGCGATAAACATCGGCAAGCCGGCTGGCACTATTCAATTGCGATGCGTGCGCCCCTTTTCTCCCGGCGCGCACCTTCGCGAGCACCCATTCGTAAATGGTATCTCGGTCCCGTACTTCCACCGCAACGGCCGCCGAATTGGCGCCATCGAAAATCTGCTCCTCATCGATCGCATTCCCGCTGCCTTTCTCGCTGCGAAAACGGGCAACGAACCAGCTCAAGGCCGTGGCCAAGGATTTGAGCACCGTGGTCTTGCCGGCACCATTATTCCCGATCAGTACCGTGACATTGGGCGCGAGCGGAACCGACAGCGAACTGAATGGTCCGACATTCTCCAAACGGAACTTCTCGATTTTCATGCTTATCCTATGTTTGACTTGCAGCTTCATTGCCGGATCGTTCACTACGCATTCTAAGTCAACATAAGCCGGCAGACGCATTCCCTGCCTGCACCGAACCCCGCCCTGCCGTAGAATAAGGCGTTTCGACAACGACAAGCTTCCGCTTCATCATGCACATCAATCCCGAACGCAGCACCCGCCCCGACTACGACCTGCTGGTCCGCCAGGTCATCAGCGTCCTCGAAGGCGAGCGCGACCTGACCGCGAACGCCGCGCAATTCTCGGCCCTGGTCTACGACACCCTCGCCGACCTGAACTGGGCCGGTTTCTACCTGACCGTGCCGAGCAAGAAAGGCGAAGGCCAGGACCTGCTGGTCGGCCCCTTCCAGGGCAAGCCGGCCTGCGCCCGCATTCCCTTCGGCCGCGGCGTCTGCGGCACCACCGCGGTCGAGCGCAAGACGGTCGTCGTGCCGGACGTGCATGCCTTCCCGGGCCACATCGCCTGCGATTCGGCCTCGAATTCGGAAATCGTGCTGCCGGTAATCAAGGACGGCAAGCTGGTCGGCGTGTTCGACATCGACAGCCCGGTGCTGGACCGCTTCTCGGATGAAGACAAGGCCGGCCTGGAACGCATGGTCGCCGCTTTCGTCGACGCCACCGACTGCTGAGGCCACCGTGCTCACCGGGCTGAACCACCTGACGCTGGCGGTGACCGACGTGGAACGCAGCTTCGCGTTCTACACCGGACTGCTGGGCTGCAAACCGGCCGCCATCTGGGACGGCGGCGCCTACGTGACGCTGGGCGGACTATGGATTTGTTTGTCGCTCGACCCGGCGCGGGCCGCCGCACCGGAACAGCCCGACTACACGCACTACGCGTTCTCGATCGCCCAGCAGGACTTCGACGCCTTCCGCAACCGCCTGCTGGCTGAAGGCGTGATCGAATGGCGCAGGAACAAGAGCGAAGGCGACTCCTTCTACTTCCTCGATCCGGACGGGCACCAGCTCGAAGCCCACGTGGGCGATTTGGCCAGCCGGCTGGCGCAATGCCGCGTCAAGCCTTACGCCGGGATGCGCTTCTTCGATCAGGCCTCTTGAGAAGCACTGAGCCAGTTACCATGAAAACCATTCGGCACCCGCACCGGCAGGCTGGCGCAGGCCAGCGGTCCGCTCGCCACGTCGCGCGCATCGAACACCAATAGATCGCTTTTGTTCGTCATGCCGCGGTAGGCCACGGCCAGCAGCCAGCCATCGCCCTCGACCGCATCCGGCGCGCGCGGCACGAACACCGCTTCCGAGCTGGCGTCCTCCTCCGGCAGCGCGTACACGTCCGCCTCCAGCATGTGCGCATGGTCGAGGTGCACCACACGGTTGAACATGGCGCCGCCCGGCGTGTGGCCGATGAACCAGCCGTGGCGGTTGGGCTGGCCCGTGAAGCGCTCGTCGATGCGCGGAAATTCGCCGCGTAGCTCGCTCAGCCAGGTTTGCCGCACCTGCCCGCCGCGGTCGCCCGCATGCGTGTCCATGCTCCAGCGGCTCAGGCGCGAGCCGCCGGCGTCCGGCACGGGCGAGCCGTCCGCCAGCGGGAACAGCGCCGGCGCGTTCGACTGCATCACGTCGACGTGGATGCGCCCCTCCTCTTCCCAGGCATTCATCACGTGGTAGGCATAGCAGGCCGGCAGCGACCACCAAGCCAGTTCGCCGACCGGCGCGTCGCGTCGCAACACGCCGATCGCGCAATCGAGTTCCGGTTCCCAGGCGAAGGCCGGACCGCCGGCTGTCAAGCGTGTACGGCTGGCGGTCAGCGGCATGACCGGGAAGATGGCGTGGCCAGAAGTGATCGCGAAATCGTGGAGCATGCTGGCATACGGCGCCTCGAAGCGGTCGAAGCGTTCGACCTGGCCGTCGGCGCCGAGCACGCCGAAGGCCATGCCCGCGCCCAGCCAGTCGGGCGTGCCATAGCCGAAGAACAGCATCTGGGAGGTCGCCGGGTCGACCTTGGGATGCGCGGTGAACGGGCCCTGCACCTGGCCGCCGAAGTCGACGGGGCCCTGCGTGCTCAAGCCGTCGAGCTGTAGTCCCACCGGCAGATGGGCTTCTTCCAGCGCCAGCAGGCGTCCGGCGTGGCGCACGATGTTGGTGTTGGCGAGGCCATCGTCGTCCGCGGCCTGGCCCAGGCCTTCGGGCAGCGGCCTGCCGGTCTCGCGCTGGTCCAGCCAGCGCCGCGTGCGCACCCAGCGGTTGCGGTAGCGCACCCGGCCATCGGCGATGTGGAAGGCGTGGACCATGCCGTCGCCGGCGAACCAGTGCGCGCCTTCGACGGGAAACAGCGGATTCGGACCGATGCGCAGCAGGGTGCCGGCCAGTTGCCGCGGCAGCTGGCCGGTGACGCGGACGTCGACCAGGTCGACCTCGAGATCGACCGGCGGGAAATTGCGGACGAAGCCGCCCGCTGGCGTGGCTGTGGACATGGCGCGCTCCTGTATGGGGTCCAAACGCATTGGACTCGCCGTCCCGCGCTTCGGTTGCACCCAAGTTTTGCAATTGAACAGGCCGGCGGCGTTACAATCCCTAAATTACTCCTCACTCACTGACGCACCATGAACCAACTCGAGCAGCTCAAGCAATTCACCACCGTGGTGGCCGACACCGGCGACTTCCAATCGATCAAGGCCTACGCGCCGCAGGATGCGACCACCAACCCGTCGCTGATCCTGAAGGCGGTGCAGAAGCCGGAATACCGTCCGCTGCTGGAAAAGGCCGTGGCGGACGCGAACGGCGCGTCGGTCGAAGCGATCGTCGACAGCCTGCTGATCGCCTTCGGCGTCGAAATCCTGAAGTACGTGCCGGGCCGCGTTTCGACCGAGATCGATGCCGCCCTCTCCTTCGACACCGAAGCCACCGTCGCCAAGGGCCGCGAACTGATCGCCCTGTACGAAGCCGCCGGTGTCAAACGCGAGCGCGTCCTGATCAAGATCGCATCGACCTGGGAAGGCATCCGCGCCGCCGAGATCCTGGAACAGGACGGCATCCATTGCAACCTGACCCTGCTGTTCTCGCTGGTCCAGGCCGTAGCCTGCGCGGAAGCGGGCGTCAAGCTGATCTCTCCTTTTGTGGGCCGCATCTACGACTGGTACAAGAAATCGACCGGTACCGACTACCGGGGCGCCGACGACCCGGGCGTGCAGTCGGTCAAGCGCATCTACCAGTACTACCGCAGCTTCGGCCACGACACCGAAGTCATGGGCGCGAGCTTCCGCAATACCTCGCAGATCCTGGAGCTTAGCGGCTGCGACCTGCTCACCATCTCGCCGGACCTGCTGCAGAAGCTGGCCGATACCGAAGGCACCGTCGAGCGCAAGCTGACTGCGGATGCGGACGCAAGCATCGAGAAGATCGCCGTGGATGAGAAGAGCTTCCGTTTCCTGCTGAACGAGGATGCGATGGCGACCGAGAAGCTGGCCGAGGGGATCCGCGCGTTCTGTGCGGATTCGGCCAAGCTGAAGAAGATGATCGAAGAGCTGCGT
>Ga0265798_10006249_pt1 | contig 15691 bp, 21 predicted proteins | sample P3T30metagenome_FD_192430 | JGI IMG/M metagenome (GOLD analysis project Ga0265798, IMG submission 192430) | Plant litter microbial communities from East Loma Ridge, Irvine, California - P3 T30 | ecosystem: Environmental > Terrestrial > Plant litter > Unclassified | place: USA: California... | reverse complement strand
CAGGCTTACCCAGCACTGCAAACGACGTTCGTGGAGATGGAGCCGATGGAAGGACTTGCGGCTCTGCGCGCTTGGCAGACCGATGTCGCGCTGGTCGACGACCTCACCACGAGCGGGCACCCCCCCGAGCTTGGCATCGAGACCATCCACATCCTTAATGACGATCTCTACGTCCTGATGACGGCGTCGAATCCCCTTGCGAGCCGATCCTTCGTGACCTTATCGGATCTCCGGGACCAGCGATGGGCTCTCGACACAACCGCCGATGACTATTCAGGCGTTCTGACGCGCGCCTGCCGTGAAACGGGCTTCGACCCAGTCCTCAACGGGAGCTGCCAAGGTTTCGAGGTCGTCCACGCGATGGTAGCAGCCGGATGCTCAATCACGATCCAGCCCGGCCTACGTGTCCTCAGGAACCCGACAGGACTTTGTATAAAAGAGCTGCGACCGACGATCCGTCGAAAGATCGCTGTTGCTTATCGGAAGAGTGAAATACGAATTCCGGCTGTCAAAATCTTTGTGAACGAGATTAAAGAAGTCGCCCTCAAGCTGAGGTAAAACGTGCAGAATTATTCTTGATCGTGGCAAATTGATCTGCTCTCGCACGATAGTTTGACTCGAAGATCAGCAAATTGTCACTGGCCCGGAAACCATATCGCGGGGCGGGCTCCTTCACTCAGAGTGAATCAATAGTTCTCCGCATTCGTCATGGGTTGCCAACCGCCGTGATGTTCAGAGACTGATTTATTTGACACAAAGAAGAGTTTTAAATTCGCGCTCGATTCATCCACGTAGGGTCAGCGGCGTGTCGCTCCGAGAACAGCTTAGCGTCCACTTTGGAACAGTCGGTTTCTTGCGCGTGTTGTCAGGTACGGGCGCAAAGCCGTGGACTGTCGTGATACGAGAGAACGTCCCGTTTTACCAAATGACCCCGGAAGCAAACGGGCAGGAAACCGCCCCGCGCCGAAGTTGCCGTATGCCGACGAATGACCGCATATGGAAAGCGTACATTGCGATCCGAGCGGCCGGGTTGGGTCATTTCAGGAACAACCGCTTCCCGATGCTGCGCCGCGAACGGATTGTCATCCTCGGAGAGATTGTTCGCATAATGCGCGCTTATGGATCTGGCCGATCACATCGAAGCGTTGAGCGAGCGCCTTCACCGCTTGGACCGCGAGATTGTAGCCCAGTCACGGGAGAACGCGGATCTCCGGAGGTTGACGGCGATCCCTGGTCTCGGACCCATCTCGGCCGCGTCGCTGAAGGCCCTCGTCCCTGATCCGAGTGGGTTCGTCTCGGGACGGCACTTCGCAGCTTGGCTTGGTCTGACACCGCGCGCTCATTCCAGCGGAGGCAAGGAGGGTCTGGGCCGGATCTCGAAAATGGGCAATCCGACCTTGCGAACCTTGCCGATCCTGAGCGCGACCACAATCCTGCGCCAAGCGCGCAATGGCGGCAAATCTCCGCCGTGGTTGCAGGCGCTCTTGTCGCGTCGTCCTCCGAAGGTCGCCGCCGTTGCGCTGGCCAACAAGACGGCGCGCATCGTCTGGGCCCTCCTTACAAAGGGTAGCCATCATCGGAAACCTGTTATCGCTACATCGAGCGCAATGGGCGCGTGACGGCAGAGACCAGACATAGCTGACCCGCGCCGGTGCCTGGCAGGGGCAGGGTGTGCAGCAGCAGCGATGAGACCCGACGGGACGTCACCCCGAAGTGAGACAGGCCTTCAAAGCCGATGCGCCTCCGAGCGCGCAGATATGATCTGCCACTCACCTCGCGGACTCCATCGAGGCCAGCCGGTCCATGACCGCGCCCAAAGGCCGGACATATGACTGCACCGTTTTCGGTGGGGGATCTGTTGCTGAGCGCTCTTGTCCGCAGGGCCGTTCCACATAGGGCTTCGAGCCATGTGGAGGATGCTGTCCTGGGACGAAAGAAGCATACGGCTGAAGAGAGTGTTGCCAAGCTTCGCCAAGTCGGTGTTCTAGGCTCGCAAGGACGCAAGGTCGCCGAAGCAATTCGATCCATCGAGGTGACCGAGGCCACGTATTTCCGCTGGCGGTCCGAATACGGTGGCCTGAAGGGTGATCAGGTCAAGCGGCTGAAGTCCCTGGAGACCGAGAATTAGCGCCTTCGTTGGGCGATCTCTGACCTGACCTTGGAGAAGCTGATCCTGAAGGAGGCGGTATCGGGAAACTTTTGAGCCCAGCTCGCCGCCGGGCTTGTGTCGACGACGTCGTTGCCGAGCACGGTGTGTCCGAACGCTTCGCATGCCGTGTCTTGGGTCAGTATCGCTCGACGCAGCGCAAATCCTCCGTCGTGGTCGAAGACGCCGGAGCGTCCCGACTACGACTGGTCGTACGATTTCGTTGAGCACCGCACGCACAACAGGCGCAAGTAACCGGATGCTGAACGTCATCGACGCGTTCACACGCGCGGGTCTGGCCATCCGGATCGCTCGTAAGCTTAAGGCGCTGGACGTGATCGACGTGCTCTCGGACCGGTTCAGCCTACGCGGGATACCCGTTCATATCCGCTCCGATAACGGGCCGGAGTTCATCGCCAAAGCCGTTCAGGACTGGATCGCAACGGTCGGATCGACGACCGCCTACATCGAGCCGAGCAGTCCATGGGAGAACGGGTACTACGAGAGCTTCAACGCGAAGCTGCGGGATGGACTCCTCAACGGCGAGATGTTCGACATCCTCAAGCAGGCCAGCGTCGTGATCGAGCAATGGCGGAGGCACTACAACGGCATCCGATTGCACGCGTCGCTCGGCTACCACCCGCCTCCCCCGGAGGTCGTCATTTGGCCAACGGAACCGAGCAGTTCAGGGCCGATCGCTCACCCCGCAATCGTCGCGCCCCGACGATGCACTAACGTCGAGCTTGGGCCACCGAATGAGGGCAGGCCAATGTCGCGACCGCCTCCCGCACAGCCAGCCAAGGACCAGTGGCATTGTAACTTATGTTATTGGCGACTCGAAGTCATGGTCCACGTCGCCCAATAACTGTGATGCATCTTCTAGCACCTCGAATTCTGCAGCTTTTATTAACTGACCAAGCTTAGGTTTTAGGCCCCGGAGCTTGGTATGCGATCAGTTTATACGTGTCTCACCCAGGCGCACGATCACGGGCTGATCCTGCTCGCTGCAGGCGTCTGCATCGTTGGCGTCTACGGCTCGTTTTCCGTCGCGACCCATGCGGCGCGTTCCGAAGGGCGCGCGGCTGCGGTTTGGGCGTGCGCTAGCATCATCGCCTCGGGCTGCACCGCCTGGGCCACTCACATGATCGGCCTGCTGGCTTTTCAGCCAGGCATGCCCGCGGCGTTCGATCCCTATCTGACCACCCTGTCGCTGATGGTCGCCATAGCGGGGATCGGGATCAGCGTCGCCCTGGCGATCGGCCAGCGCAGTCGTGCCTATCGCTTCCTGATCGGCATCCTCCTCGGCGCCAGCGTCGCCGCTCTGCACTACCTCGGCGAGGCATCCTACGTCGTCGCCGGCACAGTCGCCTGGGATCCGCACCTGTTGGCCCTGTCCATCCCCACGAGCCTGCTCGTATTCGGCACCGCCATGGTCGTTACGGGCGAGCGGCGCCGCGACCTCCGACGCGCTGGGGCGCCACTCCTGATCGCTGCCATCGCCATCCTGCATTTCTGCGGGATGGCCGCGATGACGCTCACCTTCGATCCGGCGCGCCTGCTGCCCCCCGAGGCCGTCCCGCCGGAGCTGATGGCGCCCGTGGTGGCGGGCGTATCGCTCGGCTTGCTGGCTCTGGCCTTGGTCGGGCTGCGCCTGACCCTGAATTTCCGCGCCCAGGTTCGGCGAGACCAGGAACGCTTGCGCGAATTGGCCAGCCTCGCGGTCGAGGGGCTAGCGGTCTGTGACGGGATGGTGATCACGACCGCGAACCGCAGCCTCGAGCGTCTTTCGGGCCTGGGCGCAGGCGCGCTGAACGGCCGCCACCTGTCCGAGCTGTTCCCCGGGCTCGACGTCACCACGATGCCTGAGCGCGAGGAGCGGGAGGCGGAGCTGATCGGCGCCGACGGGCAGCGCGTCCCGGTGCGCGTCCTGCGCAGCGACGTCCGACTGGGCGGCAAGCCGCAGACCGTGCTGGCCGTCCGCGACCAGCGGGAGCGCCTGCAAACCGAGTCCCGGATGCGCCTGCTGGCCTTTTCTGATGCGCTGACCAATCTGCCCAACCGGACCCGTTTCCACGAATTGGTCGCGCAGCACGCGGCGTCGTACCATGAGCACGGGCGTGCTTTCGCGATCCTCATGCTCGACCTCGACCGGTTCAAATTGGTCAACGACACGCTCGGTCACGGCCTTGGCGATACGCTCCTGCGAAAGACCGCCGAGCGCCTGAAATCAGCGCTCGGCGCGCATGACATCGTCGCACGCCTTGGCGGCGATGAGTTCGCGGTCCTTCAGGTCGACGTTGCGGGCTCCGAGGCCACCCATGCGCTGGCGACTCGCATCATCGATCTGATGGGCCGGCCGTTCCTGATCGACGGCATGCTCGTCAACGTCGGCGCATCGGTGGGCGCTGCGCTCGCCCCGATGGATGGCATCGATCCCGATCAGCTTCTGCGCAATGCCGACCTCGCGCTCTACAAGGCCAAGGCGGACGGCAAGGGTACGTTCCGGAGGTTCGAGCCCGCGCTGGACGCGCGAATGCAGGCCCGCCGCGGGTTGGAGGCCGATCTGCGGCGCGCCATCGCCGTTCAGGAGTTCGAGCTGTACTACCAACCGCTCGTCGACGCGCGCACCGGCCGCATTAACGCCGCCGAGGCGCTGGTGCGCTGGCATCATCCGGATCGTGGCCTGGTCTCGCCGGCCGACTTTATCCCGCTGGCCGAGGAAACCGGTCTGATCGGACCGTTGGGGCAATGGGTGCTGCGCACCGCCTGTGCCCAGGCGGCGCGTTGGCCGACGCATATCCGCGTGGCCGTGAACCTCTCGCCGGCCCAGTTCCGGGACGTGCGGCTCGCCGACACCGTGAAGGCTGCGCTTTCAGCCGGAGGCCTGAGCGCCGACCGGCTGGAACTCGAGATCACCGAGGGCGTGCTGCTGTCGGACGAGGAACGCACGCTCGCCACGCTGACCCGGTTGCGGGCAGCCGGCGTGAGCATCTCGATGGACGATTTCGGGACAGGCTATTCCTCGCTCAGCTATCTCCGCCGCTTCCCGTTCGACAAGATCAAGGTCGACCAGTCGTTCGTGCGCCAGCTCCCGTCCGATCCGGAGAGCGCCGCAATCGTGCGGGCGATCATCACCATGGGGACGTGCCTTGGGATGAGCATCACGGTGGAGGGGGTCGAAACGGCAGAGCAGTTCGCCTTCACGACCGCGGAAGGCTGCGATCAGGTGCAGGGCTACCACGTCAGCCGCCCGCTGCCGCTCGGCGAGTTCCTGTCGTTCGTTGATGCGCGCGAGGCTGCATGACACCGCCCGACGATACCGACCTGTTCCGCTTGGTCTATCGGAGCCGCAGTACGATCGCCGGGGACGCCGAGGCGGTGCAGCAAACCATCGACGCGGCGGTCGCCACCTCGCAGCGCCGCAACGTCCAGGCCGGCGTCACGGGTACGCTGATGTTCACCGGGCTGTTCTTCGTACAGGCCCTGGAGGGGTCGCCTGCGGCTGTGGAGGCGATCTTCGATCGGATCTGCTGCGACCTGCGCCATACCAGTCTCGAGGTCATCGAGTGCGGTCCGGTGCTGGAGCCGGGCTTTGGCAACGGTGCGATGACCTACCTCGTGCCGGACGCTGTCGCCGGGGCGCTGCTCGACCGTATGGGGGTTGAGGTCGAGCTCGCTGATGCCGCAGCAGCCGCGATGAGGCTTATGGCTGCCCTGGTTCGAACTGGACCTCGCGCCATCGAGCCGGTTCAGAACGTCGTAGCTGAATAAGTCCGAGCGCTCGTTCTGCGTTCGCCATGCCGGACTCCCGCAGACCCGCACCGTCTGTTCCGACCCAGTGCCAGCCCAGCTCACAGTGCGCTAACCGGATCCCGGCACCCTACACGGGCGCCGGTGCGATAGACGACCTCCCCCGCCAGCCCGTGATCGGATCGGGCCGCGCGTCCAGCAGGCTGACAGCGCTCCCCACGCCATCGACCTCCACCTCGGATGTCAGCCGATCGATCGCCGGCGTGAGGCTCGATGTCGTCAGACCCGGATCTCTTCAGCATGCAGGCCACCAGCCCGCAGGTGATCGGGGATGTCGGCGTGATCGTAGTATCCGGCCTCGTGGGCCATGGCGTCCAACGCGGCGATCGGGTCGGCGGCCGAGCCGGTCCAGAGGATCGTGCCGGTCGCGCCCTGACGGATCTGAAACACCTTCATCACCACACCTCCCACGCATGTCGAGCGGTCAAGCGTAGCGGCGTCTTCGACGTTCCTGGCCTACCTCAATCGGTCAGCGTTCCGGATGGGCAGCCCTTGCTCGCTTCCGGGCTATCTGAGCGTCCACCAGCGGCCGGCGCCCACCCGCACCAAGACCATCGGCGCGGCCCCAATCGCGGACGTGTTGGTCGCGTTATGCGGAACCGGAACTCGTCGGAGTCGAATCAGGGCCATGGGATCTTCCATCGGGTCCTGGTCGAGGCTTCACCGGCCGCAAACCCATGCTTGTAGCCGACCTTGTAGATGCCAGACAGGATCGCGGCGATGCAGGTCCCGATCACGATCTGGTCGAACAGCGACAGGGAGTCGAACCAGGCCCAAAACAGCATGCCGCTATACCTCGAACCCTGTATCGACGCGACGCATGAACCAGAGCGTCATCCGGTGACAGTCCCTGGCCCATTCCATTGCATGAGTACGACGCCAGAAGGTGATGATCTCGTGAACCGGCAACGAGCAGGGCTCCCGGTAGCGGAAGCGGTATCCGGCTCTCGACGCCTCGACCATGCCGCGGTCAGCCGGAGCCATCAGGTTGCATCCTCGCAAGCCGAGGCCGTGCTTGTGTCTTGGAGATAGCTCGGCAGGAGGCCAGGCGGGGCGGCTACAAAGGGGGCGCCTGACCGCGGCAACCCCTTGCTGGGCAACCCCGCTTCTGGTCGCATGGCTCAGTGGCTGCCTCGGCGTAGCTCGACCGGATGTCATCCGGTCTCGCCTCCACGTTGATCCCGAACCCCGCCGCGATGTGGCACGGGGCCAGCGAGAACATCTCCGAACGTGCCTCGCCGTGCCGCCACCGGACCCCGGCGCGATGGGCGACGGTGCGCGAATCGGCGCTCGACTTTTGCTTCGGCGCCGACGCCCACGGCGATCCGAGCCGCTGATGGCCGCCATGGACGCCTGCAATGCACGCTGGGGGCGTGGCTCAATGGTGCCGGCCCGTGCGGGACTGGTGGCCAAGCGGGAAGGGAACGCGACGTTCGAGATGCGCACCCAGCGCTACACCACCCAGGTGGGCGACCTGCCGATAGCCCACACCTGACTATGGCCCGAAGCGATGGTGTGAATGCAGCCTGGGAAGGACGTCAGCTTCACGGCTGCGTAAAACGGAGCCTGCCGGCGATTGTTTGCTGAGGTCGGTCGGCATACGTCGATCACGTCGGATCGCGATGGCGTCGCTGTCCTGCAGCCCTCCCAAGGGCGTTTCCTCTCAAGTCTTCGGGCCGCCCCTTCGGGCGTGGCCTTTTCGTATCTAAGCGTGGTCGAGGCGGTCGCCGGGATTTAGAGCGTCGTCGTCACCCGGCCTCGGCCAATTCATCGACACTGGAGGCGACGGTGAAGCCTTCACGATCGAATACAGTGTAGATCACCACCGCCGGCGCGACGTCGAGGCTGGCGATATGTGCGACAGCGGCCTCTCTAGCGCTCGCTACCGTCTCGTAGGGATCCGGCAGTTGATACATGCGCGTCTCTACCTCCTCATCGGATGAGGCAGGCTCGGCAATCGTGACTTCGATCGTGTAAGACATGCCCGTACGCCCCCTGGTTCAGTGAAAAACACCAAAAAACCATAGCAATAAAATGATCGGCAACGGTATTCCGATCAGCCATAGCAACCCACCGCGTAGCATGTCCGCCTCCGCTCGTTCGTCCAACTCGCTCGGTTCTCAGCGATTGCCAATCAGAAACGCACGAGAACCAGAAAGCGATGCGTGCCCTCAGAACGAAAGCTGGGGAGATTGCCGAATGCTGACCGAATAACCCGCAGACACCTCTTCCTGCCTGCACGCCCAAGCACTCCGGCGCGAGCAAGGGCCAGGCTGGCCTCGCATCCCCGTTCCCGGCCGGCATGCCGGCGCGCTCGCGATCTGGGCGGCAATCGGAGGCTCGCACGTCAGCAACACCAGGATCCTGGCGCGTGTGTTCTTGCGCAGCCGCGTGCCGGTGCGTTCCACGCACGCCGCTACTGCAACCTCCCGGTCCCGGCGTTCAGGCCCAGGCAGATGGCCAGCGCGAGCAGATCGCCGGCGGTGAGCCACACACCGCCATCCACGCGCCAATGTTCGAAATCGTCATCGGCCTCGACGGTGTGGCCGCGGGACGTGATGACGGCCACGGCCTCGGCGATCGGGTCCGAATCCTCGAGCATGCGCTATGCCGACGCCACGGTCATCCGGCGGCGCGCTTCAGCAAGGCGCTCGTCGTCCGCTACATCGGGCATGTCGGCCGCGACCTTCTCGACGATCTCGCGCGTCATCGCCTCGTCCAACCCAAGGCCGCGGGCGAACCCATCGAGGCGGCGCATCATATGCTGCGTTGCAGTCCGATCGGGCGGGGACGGCTCATCGCTCATCCCTGGACCGGGAAGCCCATGAGGACAGCGGTCATCACCATCGTGCGCCTCAGCCCCGGGGTGGTGGCCTCTTCCGCCAGCAGTTTCTTGGCCTGGGGGTGCATCTCGATCGCCTTGGCTACGTCGACCCGGTGACCGGACTTGAAGACGAACGGCTCGGCGTTGGCATCCGTCAGGTAGGCGGTCGTAGCCGCTGCGATCTCGTCGTCCGTCACCTCGGACTTGCGGCGCAGGTCGCCGACGCTGGGGATTTCTTTGGCCATGCGGTAGAGCTACAGCGCCCTGCCCGGGGCGTCCATCAGGCCGCCACTCGACGCCAGCTTGGCCGTATTAGGTTTCAGCCCCGATAGGGCGCATAGGGTCTCATCCCTCAGCGCAATCCCGTGCCCTGGGCCACGACACGGAGGCCGAGATGGCGCTCGAACTCAAGACCGGCAAAGCGCAGAGCGTCACGGCAGAGGACTTCAACGAGCGGGTGAAGCGCCTGCTCGCAAACAAGCCCGACCCGCAGAAGGCTGAGCCAAGGGGTAGAAGCTTCAAACCCAGCAAGCCCCCGACGAACACCTGAACAGCGACTACGTCGGCCGGGCGGCCATAACATCACGGCTCGCCCGGCCCGCGCGCACGCTCCCACCGCGTCCGCGGCTGGTGTGCGCCACATGATATCGTCGAGATCCCGTCGCCACGTGACCACGTTACAACGTGGCAGCGCGATAACGTTGTCACCTCCTGCGCGACGGTCTACTTTCCGATAAAAATCCATTTTAGGACCTCAGAAGACTACATGCCATCAACGCCTCCTCGCCTCTCATTCTCACACGCCGGGCAGGACTTCATCGTCAAGGCGCGGCCGGTCGCGGACGGCATCGAGGTTCGCGGCTTCTGGCATGCCCGTTCACGGGGTCGGACGCGGTTCTTCGTCGTCGTGCCGTCTGAGGCCATCCAGAAGGCCCAACGGCCTGACTGGGCCGATCCGGTACAAGCCGCATTGAAGCTCGTGCGGACCCGGATCGTCACGGCGCTCGACGAAGGCGAGCCGCTCGTCGAGGAAACCCAGCCGTGAGAACCGACATCGCCCTCCCGTCACCGATTGGCCTGCAAGCCTTCGCCGACAGGGCCAGAGGGTATGCCGGTCGGCGGACGATCCGACCTCGCCACTGCACATCCTGGAGCACGCGGTCCATCCCGGGTCAGCTGACCTGATCCTGCCGGCCTTCGGCTGCGCCGACGCGGGCGTATCGCTGGCGGGAAACACGCCGCGGGTGCTCCTCGACCCGGCGACCGGACTTGAAGACGAACGGCTCGGCGTTGCGCTCGGCCTGTTTGTGGGCAAGCAGGCCGGGGGGGCGGGCTCGCCCCCGCTGCCGTGAGGCTCGGGCTGGCGCAGCGCCCCGCCCATACCGGATGGTGGGGGGTCTACGGCGTTACGCTCCTCTGCGGCGTCGGCTTCACCGTGAGCCTGTTCATCGGTCTGCGCGCCTGCGCAAAGGCGCCCGGGCTTGAGGCCGAGACCCAGGTCGGCGTGCTGATCGGCTTGCTGGCCTGCATGGCCCCCGGGGCGCTGGTGCTGCGGTTCGCCCCGGCCGGCCCGGCCCGGACCTCAGCCAGCGCCCAGCCGCTGCACCCGGCCGCATCAGCCTTCCTCGACCTCCCAGAACCGCGTGAAGCATCGTGCCGCCTCAGTTCCCAGGGCGCCGTCCCGGCGCCATCGACGGCCGTCTGTCCGATCCCATCCTCGCCCTGACGGGGGTTCTACTCCTCGGGATGGGTGCCGTGATGGTGCTGTCGTGGCTTTTGGGGGATGAAGCGGGCGCCGTGGCCGGGTACGGCATCACGCGGGATTTCTGAGATCCACCCCTTACGGCCCTTCAACCAATGACGACGTTCACCGCGACGCTGCGCGAGCTCTACGAGGAGGACACCGGACGCGCACATCGCTTCCGCTACGGCCTGCTCGTCTTCGACGTCGCGACCATCGTCTTCGTGGTCGTCACCTCGTTCCTGCCGCTAAGCCCCTGGATCGTTGCCAGCGACGTGGCGCTTGGCCTGTGCGTACTGCTGGACTTCGCGGCCCGTCTGTTCATCAGCCCAGCGCCGCTGCGCGAGTTCCGGCACCTCAGCACCTGGACGGACGTGGTGGCGGTGGCCTCGTTCCTCGCCCCCGTGCTGGTCGAGGGCGTCGGCTTCCTGCGCATCCTGCGGACCTTGCGCCTGCTGCGGACCTACCACCTCTTGGAGCGGCTGCGGCAGGACAGCGACCTGTTCCGCCGCAACGAGGACGCGATCCTGGCCGCGACCAACCTCGTGGTCTTCGTGTTCACGATGACCGGCATCGTCTACGCCACGCAGCACGGCTCCAACCCGGCCATCCAGACGCCGGTCGACGCGCTGTACTTCACGGTGACCTCGCTGACGACGACGGGCTACGGCGACATTACCCTGCCGGGGCCGACCGGCCGGCTGTTGTCGGTCTTCGTGATGATCTGCGGCGTGACGCTGTTCTTCCGCCTCGCGCAGGTGGTGTTCCGCCCCTACAAGGTTCGCTTCCCCTGCAACGCATGCGGGCTGCAGCGCCATGAGCCGGACGCCGTGCACTGCAAGGCCTGCGGCACCCTCCTCAACATCCCCGACGAGGGTGCCTACTAGGGGCGAGATCTGGGTTCTTACGCACTTTTGGTGCTGACCGGTGGTTTGGATGTTGATTCGCATGTTGGCCCGAGGGCAGTGCGATGCCGATCTCGAGCCCGTCCATGCCGTCGGTCCCGGACGGCCTGCACGTCGATGGTCTGACGCTGGACACGTCCGGGTTGCTGATCACCGCCCGAACCACGGCAACCCAAGCCTGCTGTCGGGGCTGCGGGCGTGCTTCGTCGCGGGTGCACAGCAGGTGTTGACGGACGTTCGACGACCTGCCCTGGCGGGACTCATCGGTGACGTTGCGGGTGCAGGTGCGCCGCTTCCGCTGCGGCCATTGCCGGGGGCGGATCTTTGCCGAACGCGTGCCGGGGCTGGGTGCGCGCAAGGCGCGCCGCAGCGACCGGTTGGCCAAGGCACAGACCGACATCGGCATGGTGCTGGGTGGTGAGGCCGGCGCAAGTTGTTGTGGCGGCTGGGGATGCCTGTCAGCGGCGACACCGGCCTGCGCCTGATCCGTCGTCGCGGGACCATACCGTCTCCGCCGCCGCGGGTCATCGGCATCGGCGATTGGGCGTGGCGGCGCGGCCGGTCCTACGGCACCATCGTGTGCGACTTGGAGCTGCGGCACGTCATCGATCTGTTGCCCGGCCGCTCGTCGGCACCGGTGCGGGACTGGCTCACCGCCCATCCGAGCGTGACCGTCGTCAGCCGTGACCGTTCGGGACCCTGCGCCGAGGCCGCGCGCACGGGAGCACCGACGGCGACGCCGGTCGCGGATCGCTGGCACTGCTCGTCAACGCTTCCGAGGCCCTGCGCGGCGTCGTCGAGCGGCACCAGTCCGAGATCCGAGGCATGGCGCACCGCGCCGTGCACGACCCCGATATACGCGCCTTCGCCGACCACCTGCGCCAGAACGATCCCACCGGACTGACGCCCTAGCTGGAAGCTGCAGCCGCGACCGATCTCGGCGGCTTCGTCACCGGGCTCCGGCAGGACGAGCCAGCCGTGCGCGCCGCCATCGTCGAGCTTCGGAGCACCGGCCCCGTCGAGGGGCAGGTCAACCGCCTCAAGGTGATCAAGCGGATCACGTACGGTCGCGCCGGTTTCAATCTCCAACGCCAACGCGACCTGCATGCTGCATGAGCCAGGATCGGCAAAGCTTGATCGGATGCCAAACCTTAAGCACCGAACGTGTGGAAGAATTACGCTTCGACAACGATCCACAGTCCAGCCGGGCCGAAGCGATCCGATTGGGCCCTGCTTCAACGCGGGTCGCTCCCGAGCCACCGGCGCTTCGACTGATCCAGATGCACGTGCATCAGGGCCTGGGCGAGCAGCGGATCCCCGACCTCGAGCGCAGACAGGATGGCCTCGTGCTCGGCCAAGGCGAGGGTCCAGGCGGTGACCGTCTCGAAGCGGTTGCGGAACTCGGTCGAGATCGGGCTGTGCCGCCCGTCGAAGAGTTCGCCGACGATGCGGGCTAGCACGCTATTGCCCGACTGCGCCGCGATCGTCGTGTGGAAAAGCCGGTCATGGTCGAGCGGCTTGCTCCCCTGCGCGATCGTCTCGCGCATCCCATCGACAGTCCGGCGCAGGATACTCACCGCCCCCTGCGTCATCCGGGGAACCGCCAGGACGACCACGGCGCCCTCGATGACCGCGCGGGCCTGCATGAGCTCGACTGGGCTATCGCCGATGATAGCGGCCCGGGGAGGGCGCGTCTCGCCGGAGGTCAGGACGTAGAGGCCCGAGCCCATCCGGATCTCGATCGTCCCCTCAATCTCCAGCGCGATCAACGCTTCCCGCAAGGACGGACGCGACACGCCGAGTTGCTGCGCCAGTTCGCGCTCGGCCGGAAGCCGATCCCCGGGTGCGAATGCACCATCCTGGATCAGGATGCGGATCTGGTCGGCGACCTGCTGGTAGAGCCTGCGCTCGTTCGTGCGAGGAGAAGGCAACTCATGTCCCATGACTGGCCTGACCAAATCTGCGCGCCCCAACACCGCTTATGGGTTGCGGACTGAAAAAGCCATTCGACCTAGGGCTGTTTTGTGTCGATGTCCCACCATCCTTAATCCATGTCGCCGAAATTGGACTGACCAATTTTGGTGAAGCGCTATCGATCGGGCCTGTAACGAGTCTGCCCCCGAGAGCAGGCCGACGCCCACAGGGAGGGTTGCCGTGGTTTTCGACGGCGGATCGCACGTGCTTGAGCGCGAGGGGCGCGACGAGACGGACGCGCCGCCAGCGCGGGACCGGTCGACCGGTCCCGACGCGGTCATCCTGGCCCTTCACCAGATCGGCAAGACATTCGCCGGGGTCGTAGCGCTCGCGGATGTGAGCTTCGATCTCCGTCGCGGCGAGGTACATGCCGTCTGCGGAGAGAACGGTGCTGGGAAGTCGACGCTAATGAAGATCATCAGCGGCGTCTACACGCCGACGACCGGACGGATCCTCTACAAAGGAGTAGAGCGGCACTTCTCCTCGCCGCTGCAGGCCGAGAAGGCCGGGATCGCGATGATCCACCAGGAGCTGAACCTGGTGCCTCACCTGTCGGGGGCGGAGAACATCTACTTGGCTCGCGAGCCGCGGCGGGGGTTCTTGATCGACCGGGCCAAGCTTCGGGCCGATGCGCGGCGCTGCCTCGACCTGACCGGTATTTTGGACCGAGCCGATTGAGAGTGCCTACCGCGGACATGCGGCGAGCGAGGGACAATCTGGTTAACGGTCGGTGTCTACAGGACCGTATCGCGACCAGGCGGATGCGACCGCACGCTCCATTGGAAGCGCTAAGCCGTGAATGGGGAGGCGGTGAGGCCGCCCCATTCGAGGGACGTTCAGCGGTTGCCAGGCGTTCCGCTGGTCCCGCTTGGCTTCGAGCCTGACCCAGCGTCGTTGGCCCCCGTGCTGTTCGTCGTGCCGGAGCGGCTCATCCCGCCAGTTGAAGGGCCGCTGCCGGCCGCACCCGGGGATGAGCCTGAGCCCGCATCGTTCGGGCCGGTACTGTTCGCGGTTCCTGAACGGCTTGAGCCGCCAGCTCCACTTTCAGCAGCGAAGGCTGTGCTTCCGAGGGCGAGAATGGCTGCAACAACAAGCAGTGATGCCTTCATTAGCGTTCTCCCGTTGACCCGCCTCCCGAGTGCTTAGGGACCCTTGGGCGGTACTAGGGTAATCGTGCTCCCGTGAAGCTGTTCCTCGACGGGATGGTAGCTGCCGGAAGGCTTCGTCAACCCTTCGTGGCTCCCGACGAGAAGCCTTCGTGAAAGCTCGGATCGTTCCCGCCGCCGGGCTGAACGGCATCCGTAAAGTCACGGTTAGCTATCCCGGGAGAGCAAGCGGAACGGCAAGCTTGGCCGTCGGTTCCACCGACATGGAACACTACAGATCCACCCTCGCCACCACCGCGATTGCTGCCTTTGGGCTGCTCGCCGCCGCCCATGTCCTACATCCGGGCAACGACGAGAGGCCGGAGCGCACGGTGCGGGTTGTCATGGTCGCCAATGAAACGGCGGCCGGGCCGACGATCTGGGCCGATCCTCCGCGTAGGCTACACGGCAGTGAGCCTGCTGCGTTGATGGCGGACAGCGGCGCGCTGTTGGCCCGTCGCCCAACGATGCCCCTGCCGCCGGGGGTGGGGACATTGCCCAGGCTTTCGAGCACCTTGATACATCCAGCTGCCCAAAGTGGGACCGCCGACGGCGATCCGATCGGTGACCTGATCCGCAATCTCGACCGCGATCAGGATAGCTGACGGCTTTCTCGACCGTATCTCGGGCGTAGGGTCCACCGAATGGATCCCCCATCGCCTTCCGCTGGAACAGCGTGCGTCGGCGTCGGCGTTGGTGCTCCGGTCTGTCGCGGATCATGTGGCCGCGATGGCAGAAGGCTGCGCGGTTGGCGTCCGCGTTGTCGGCCGTGTCGTGATCCCGGTGGGCGGCTGCCGGGACGACACGGGTTCGGCGGGCGCGGTCGAGGATACCAGCGCCAGACCTGACCCGGATCCTACGGCCCCAGTCATCGCGCCGGCGGCCGGGTCTAGCATCCCGCCAACGCCCATCGCCGAGGTGGTAGACTATCTGCCCGCGCGCTCGCCCGCAGCGCTCACAGCGGCCCTGCGCCCGACCAAAGCGGATTGCCATCGACAGCTCGCGCCAGTCGAGCGGGTAGAGTGAGCGGTGCTCGGGCCGGATCGGCCTGGTGGCGGCATTGTGCCACCAGGTGTGAAGGAAGCGTCGCGGTAGGAAAGCCCCTACCTACCGCTCATGAACCTGTCCGACGTCGAAGTCTGGGCG